>CEUN01000624.1_pt1 | contig 15655 bp, 13 predicted proteins | sample 361501 | NCBI WGS metagenome assembly CEUN01 (sample SAMEA2622801, study PRJEB7988) | marine metagenome | biome: marine biome (ENVO:00000447); feature: marine epipelagic mixed layer (ENVO:xxxxxxxxx); material: "saline water (ENVO:00002010), including plankton (ENVO:xxxxxxxx)" | depth 120 m | reverse complement strand
AAAATGATTTGTAGCACCAATGTTTTGTTGTTGTTATAATCCCGCAACATAGTAAGTATTCAACGTTAGTTTGCATGTATGCCGAATTCAAACCGTATTGATTCAATTAGGAGGACGATAACATGGGTACCGAAGTAAGTATTACAGTGAATGGAGTAACTAAGTCCTCGGAAATTGAACCTCGACTCTTATTGGCTCAATATCTAAGAGAAGTTCTTGATTTAACAGGTACTCATATAGGATGCGACACGACGAGCTGCGGGGCGTGTACAGTGATAATGGATGGAAAATCGATTAAGTCTTGCACAATTTTTGCAGTTCAAGCAAATGGTAGCGATATAACCACAATTGAAGGACTAGCAGATGGAGATAAACTTCATCCAGTACAAGAGGGGTTTTGGGAGAAACACGGTCTACAGTGTGGCTTCTGTACACCAGGAATGATTATGTCCTCAGTTTCACTGCTAAACAGCAATCCTGATCCATCAGAGAAAGAGATACGCCACGGACTAGCTGGAAACGTATGCAGATGCACTGGATATCACAATATAGTTCTGGCCGTGCAATACGCTGCTGAGAAAATGCAATCTTAAAGCGACATAAATACCCAACATTGACTGAAACAATACTTCTACAAAACGCAAGGAGATAAATGATGATTCCAGCAGCCTTTCAATATCATTCCCCGAGTTCGGTCGCTGATGCAATAGATCTACTTGAAACACATGGAAGCAACGCCAAAATTCTAGCAGGTGGTCAAAGCCTCATCCCGATGATGAAATTAAGATTAGCTGACCCACAAGTCATAATCGACCTAGGCAATATAAATTCCATGAACTACATAACTGAAAGGGATGGTGGTGTGGCTATTGGAGGAATGACGACTTATGCAGAGATAGAATCGTCCAACTCAGTTCCATATTTGCTATCAGAAACTGCAGGTTCAGTCGCTGATGTTCAGGTTAGAAACAGGGGAACCATTGGAGGCAGCCTATCTCACAATGACCCTGCTGCTGACCTTCCAGCAGCCATTATCGCTCTGAAAGGTGAAATCATAACTAGTTCAAGCAATACACATCGCACCATACCTGCTGATGATTTCTTCATAGATCTATTCACTACAGATTTAGCAGAGAACGAAATTCTTAGTGAAATATTTATTAAAGAACAGCCTTCCAACAGCGGAGCAGCTTACTTAAAGTTTGCGAATAAAGCATCCCACTACGCAATAGTTGGTGTAGCAGCAGTTATTGAAACGGATAAAGAAGGAAAATGCATATCCGCCAGTATTGGTGTTAGCGGGGCTGGACCTACTGCTTATAGAGCAGAAGACTCCGAAAACATACTGGAGGGTTCCAGTCTCACTGATGCCAATATAAGCGAAGCTGCAACCCAGGCCGGTAATAACGTTGAATTCAATGAAGATGTGCACGCATCAGCTGAATATCGAGCCCACCTACTTAAGGTATACACATCCAGAGTCATCAGGGAAGCCGTTTCAAGGTCTTCATAAAAGAGCAAATATAAAGACAAGGTTAATCGTATCTCAAATATCCATTAGTGATAGTTAAAAATACGCCTTCTTTTTAATCTAGCAGGCAATTTTAATTATTATGGCGCTGAGGTTAAATTGAAAAAGTAGGAATACATTAAAACAAAGGTCCTTCAAATGCTCGTGTGCCAAAATTTATTAAGCTTTTCGTTAAACCAATCAATAATGTTAGATCGTTAATATAAAAATTATCAAATCTTTCAAAACACTCAAATTTACCCAGACTTAACTAGGTCCCCATACCCAACCCCTAAGCCCTTTTACACTTTAACAAAAACCATAAATTACATTCACAAATGATCTCAAATACCACTTGGGCCAAGATAGACCCCTATTAAATGAGATCCCTGATTTGCCACAGACCATTCCATAAAACTCATGAATTAAAATACTTGTTTTATTTTTCATGAAACACTAATATTTATTTCTTCTAAAAAATAGATTGAATCATTTCGAGCTCATGATAATAAATCGTATGAATGTCAACTTAGCGGGAATGGCCTGTAAAGCGGCTAGAACCTCAGCGCAGATAAAAACCCCAAAACATTTAACAGTTAAAATTGAAACTTTCAAAGCATTCGAATTTATAAACTACCGATTCTTATGGGCATCTACAGCCTTATTTAGTGGCGGATTCTGGCTACAACAAGTAGTTGTTGGGTGGTTAGCATATAGCATGACACAATCACCGCTGGTAACCAGTATAGTCTTGGGCCTAGATGCGCTTCCGATTTTACTCGGAGCGCCACTAGGTGGCGTGATAAGCGAGAAGTTTGATAAGAAGAAATTGATTATTTGGGTGTATATTTATCAGGCAATACTCTCTCTAATATTTGGAGTAGTGATTATAGCAGGCAAAGAGAGTATATCGGGTTTATTTATTTTTGTACTTTTGATGGGTATTTCATGGACAATAAATGATCCGAGTCGTATATCCCTACTTGCTTCAATAATTCCCAAAGACGGAATGATTAATGCTTTTGCCTTAAATTCAATGGCTTTCAGTATTATGAGATTATGCGTGCCCGCAATTGGCGGTCTTTTAATAGCATGGGTTGGGGTCGGACCATTGTTTATCGTCCAATCGATGCTGACCCTATCAGCAAGTTCGGTTTTATACTTCATCAATGTCAAAGAAAAGCCTGCGAATCGCGAACCATTTAAAAAATCAATTAGGAATCTATACCCTGACCTTAAATTAGGTCTATCTTTCGCCACTCGGCAACCTCTCATAATTGGATTAACTTTCACGACTCTATTGATGATGATATTAGTAATACCATTTGTGCAGGGTCTCATGCCCGTATATGCTGCTGAGATTTTCAACTCAGGACCTGAAAGATTGGGGTTACTACTCTCAGCAGCTGGAGTCGGATCACTTATCTCGACAGTTTTCATCGCATCATTAAAAGAAATCCGTAAACCTGGAAAAGTGATTTTCATAATATTTGCGTTTTTAGTAATGCTAATGATAGCGATGTCTCAAAACAGTAATTACTATGTCGGTCTTATTACATTCATGCTACTTTCGGGCTGTATAATGGCCTATTTCTCTATTTCCAGCGCAACTTTGCAGAGATTTCTACCTAACGAAGTAAGAGCAAGAGTTACAGGGCTATATATGATGGTGTGGGGACTAATACCTGTGGGAAGTCTTGTAGCCGGAACCATTGCAAATACCTTAGGTCCAAAAACGGCGACACTCACAGGAGCATTAATTCTAATATCCGTCATCACAGGAGGAATTTTCTTCTGCAAAGAACTTTTACAGCACGACTCTCAAAACACTCTCATTTATAATTTTCAGCACACCACGCACAACAGCTCAACATCCTATAAAGTTAAATCGGTTACAGAAATATAATGGCCTCCTAAGAAACTAAACTTTTGAAATCAACCAATTGTATTTCCAAATTTACTGAAATTTAACGCCGTTATTCGGTTCTGTTAACCTAAACATGGTTTCTATCAAACGTAGGAGTACTCAAAAATGCAAACCCATACCGTCACTTCAATTTCAAAAACCGCCGCTCACTCAAAAAAAGGAATGGTCGCAACCAAAGACCAACTTTCTACAGAAGCCGGATTAACTATGCTCGAAAACGGGGGAAATGCCATCGATGCAGCTGTGGCGGCATGCTTAGCCGTAGGAGTCGTTGAGCCAGAATCCAGCGGAATAGGCGGTGGTGGTTATATGGTGTTTCAGGTACGAGATGAGGGAGGCGTTATAGGATTTCCAATGAAAGGACCATTTGGGGCCAAACCAGATATGTACAAACTGACCGGAGATTCAGCTGTCGGAAGTTTCGGTTGGGCAGGAGTAGTAAATGACGAAAACATACACGGTTATCGGTCAATAGCAGTACCTGGATCTGTAGCGGGGCTCATTGAAGCTCATAAGCGCTATGGAACTTTGCCGCTCAGCGATGTGGTATACCCTGCAACAAGGTTAGCCCGTGAAGGATTTTCCCCTGAATGGTTCACCCTATACAAATTGGGCAGCCTTACCGAAATGATGTTGAGATATGAGGAATTGGGAAAGACATTCATGCCTGACGGAACTTTACCATACGGAAGCATAGATAACCCTTATTTACTGAAACAGAGGAATTTGGCAGAGGTGTTAGAAATTATTGGCAAAGATGGTGCTGATGCATACTACAGAGGGGATATAGCAAAATCCATAGTAAAAGACATTCAGGAGAATGAAGGAATTCTATCTATGGATGACTTTGAAAAATACCGGCCTTTTATCTGGAAAAACGGCCTGGAATTCAGCTATCGAGGAAAGATTATTAGGGTTCCTCCATATGCATGTGCTGGAATAACCAGCGGGATGACATTAAAAATACTAAACCACTTCGATATTAAAAATATGGGCCATAATTCACCTGAAATGTTACACACTTATATATGGGCAGCAAGATTAGCCTATGCAGACAGATTCAAATTCATCGCAGATCCGGAACATGCTGACGTACCATGGAATGGTTTAATGAGTGACAAATACTCGAGAAAACGTGCCAGCTTAATTAATAAGGATCAAATCCATAATATAGAACCTGGAAACCCATGGGATGAAGAAGGGCGGGCACCTACAAAAGTGATGGAGAGCAGTGCTCCTGCCCCTGACGCCGGCACAACTCATTTAGCTGTAATAGACTCAGAGGGAAATGCCGTATCAATAACCAACACCATTATGTCAGGATTCGGATCAGGGATAATCCCAAAAGGGACCGGAATCGTGATGAACAATGGAATGATGTGGTACGACCCAATACCAGGAAGAGTCAATTCGATCGCTCCTGGTAAATACCCTTTGAACAACATGACTCCAGCTCTGGTTATTGGACCAGATGGGATTGAAATGGCTCTAGGAGCCTCTGGTGGTAGGAGAATAACTAACTGTGTCACATCTCTTCTGATAAAAATGATAGATTTTGATATGAACCCACAAGTAGCTATAGACTCCCCTAGGGTTGACTGCAGTTCGCAATACACAGATGTAGATTCTCAACTAAGTGAAAATATAGTGAACGAGTTAAAAAAGAAGGGGCACAACATAAGAGTATTAGGTTCTGCCAATTCCCAAACCGGCCTCGCAAAATTCGCCAGCCCTGTAGCCATAAAACGAGACAAAAGCGGATACTTGGGCGGAGTAGATACTTTCCATACTGCTTACGCTGCCGGGCCTAACTAGGCACCAACAATAATCAGAAAATATTCTACAAAATTATCTCAACGTTTCCTTTTATAATATGACTAGAATGTTTCAATTTCTTTACATGGTCAAATTGAGCACTAGCCTGTAATTCTGACACAGATTCCATAGTATCCAATGTGTTTGTATCAACAACTATAATTGGAACTTTTTCTTCTGCAGACTCATATTGAACGTATTCTGTAGGTTCTAAGCCACAAGTCATAATGAAAACATTCATGTCTGTTTGTAATGCGGACATTTGCACATCTGGGCGGTCCCCTCTGACTATAACTGCCTTACCGGTCCTCGTGCTAAATGAATATTGGCCAGGATCCATACCGAAGCCTCCAACCATGAAGCTTTCAACCAAACTTTCAGTGTCACCATTTTTAGAAAGAAAACGCCCTTTAAGCTTATCCGCGATCTGATTAACGCTTAAAGAAAGTAAAATTCTTTGCTCAGGTACGGTGCCCAAAACACTAATATTTGCGTTTTCATAAAAGGGACCTAAAACTTCTGATACATACGTGCCTTGGTACATTGACACGCCGTTGATAATCACACCTTTAAGCTTATTTGATAATTTTTCTGCTACAGGAACAACTTTTTCAGCTTTATTAATATCTGCTGTTGTGACAATAAGAATCGAAGCATCCACTCCTGAAAGGAACTCAACATGTTCCTCAGCTGAAATTTCAGATGAGCCCTCTATAATAGCAATTTTGTCTTCGCCATTATATTTATCTATAAGAATTTTTGCGTCAGCCACTGATTCAGAGATTGGTTGTTCAACATTGAATGAAAACTTCTCTTTATATCGCTGTATGTCGCCATTGGAATCACCATGTAACTTTGCAACAACTACGTCATAACCATCTTCAATCAAGTTATTTGCCAAAGAGGCGCAAAGCATAGTTTTTCCAACAGATTCACCATCCGCCATGACATAAAGTACACTCATTTGACAAACCTCAGTGGGACGATCTTGCTGTAGTCATTATCAACATAGAGTCCACGAACAGCCAGATATTTAATTAACGCTTCACGCGTCTCCGTCTTAATCTCCTAAGGCTACGCTGTCTATCCAACCTTAACTGCTCGCCTTTAGATCTGAAAAATCTTCTGTTACGCAATTCTCTTAATATCCCCGATCTTTGCATCTGGGTTTGGAATCTCTTGAGAAGAATTTCTCCTTCCTCTCCATCTCTTAAGGTAACGTAAGCCACGACTAACTCCTAGCCATTTTCAATTTAAACCGTATAAATTTAAGAATCAACCCAAAATACCTGAACTAAATATCCGGGAGCCAATTGTATCATAGCTTAACTGTCAGTAAGCACTAACAGGTTTCACGTCTTATACCATGCATGTATGGTTGCACCATATTGCACTTACCACTAACATTACCAGGCTAGCAGCATGCTAATTTTAGTACAAAGATTTTACAAAATATTTCGCAAATTTTAAGGTATATAAATGACCGGCCCACTAAACGAATTTACACAAGTAACCAAGTTCATACCTGAAACGTTTGGCGAACCAGGAATGAGGACATTTCGTCTCAATGCCGAAAGCGGAAGTAGCATCGCAAAGGTGTGGCTTGAAAAAGAGCAATTGGCGGAACTTTGTATGGCCATGAATCAACTAACGAAAGAAACACCTGACAATGATAATTCTCTAGATGATCCCCCTATTCATTTAGAAGCTGACGGGCTAACCAACCTTGAATTTAAAGCCACGAGACTGGCTTTCGGCCATAATCCAAATACTGGAATGTTTATCGTAGATGCCCATGATCCAGATGACGATGACGAGGAACCGTCCGTAAGGATATGGTTATCGAGGGAAATGATTACCAGCTTCGCAAACAGTGGTCTAGAAATTGTTGCCTCAGGGAGGCCAATTTGTCCTTTATGCTCCAGTCCAATGGACGTAGAAGGACACTCATGCCCAAGGCAAAATGGACACTCTAAAAACTCTCAGAACATTCTTTAATTAAACATAAAAAAACACATAAACCGTAGTTAGGTTTCAAATCTAATATGACGTCCAATCAAGATAGAGACCCAAGAATTTATTTCCCTACTCCTGAAGCTGAAATCATCGATCCTACAAGCGAAGCAGCAGAAGACATTCTAAATAATGGTGAATTCATCGGTGGGCATACCATGCCATGGGGGTCCAATTACACTTTCATGATTTGGCTATCGACTGAGGAAGGTAAGTGTATTAGGGCGATTTACAAACCCCGTGACGGAGAACGCCCTTTGCATGACTTCCCAAATGGCACTTTATACCAAAGGGAACGAGCTACATACATATTGAGCAAAGAACTCGGGTGGCCTAATGTGCCATTAACAATTATTCGAAACGGCCCATATGGTATCGGCTCCGTCCAACTATACGTCGATTGCGATCCTCGAATAACCTATTTTGAAATGCGTGACACTTTGGAAGATAAATTGGCCCCAATTGCTACATTTGACCTACTGACAAACAATGCAGACCGGAAGGCTGGACACTGTTTATTAGATAAAAACAAAACGATTTGGTCTATTGACCACGGCCTAACTTTTCACCCCACATTCAAACTAAGAACAGTAATGTTGGAGTATTGTGGTCAGAAAATCAACTCTGACTTATTAAAAGGGATAGACACTGTCAAAGACCTATTACATGATAAAAGTAACCTCTACGAAGAGCTATTATCCCTCACATCTATCATTGAAATTGAAGCTCTTGCCAACAGACTTGATACCATTATCAAGAATCCTACAATACCAATGTTGGATCCCAATAGAGATGTGCCTTGGCCTTTCGTATAGAATAATGCATGCGTTCCATAAAAGGATATTGCTGACCCGCCATATAAAGCAATAAAATAACTTCGCTTGCTAGGAACGATCGTTGCAATGAACTTTTAAATAGGAGGGTTGGCAGAGTGGACGAATGCACCAGTCTTGAAAACTGGCATACCTTCACGGGTATCGTGGGTTCGAATCCCACACCCTCCGCCATATATGGAAAAAGTAACTACTTTCCTCAAATATACACTCTGGATAAATGAAAAATACTCTTTATTTCAGAACCTTCTCTAAGACAGGAACCTATACGAGTCAATTGAGGAATTACTTTGATTAACAGTACCAATCAGATCAACCCAACAATTATTCCTACAATTTTATCTGGGGGGCTGGGTACTAGGCTCTGGCCAGCATCAAGAAAACTAAGCCCCAAACCTTTTATGACTCTCCCAAATGGAAATAGCCTTATTCAAGAGACATTCATACGCTCGGCATTGATAAATGGAGTAAACGAAATACTTACAGTAACTAATAAAAATTTACTTAAGAAAACCAAAGATGCATACAGTAATGTAAATATTCAAGGAATGAAAACATCGTTCATACTTGAACCTGAGGGCAGAAATACGGCAGCAGCTATTGCTATAGCCGCTTTATACCTCTCACGCACTCACTCTACTGAGACCATAATGATTATCCTCCCTGCGGACCACGTAATAGACGATCACAGTAAATTTGTTCAAGTGGTAGAACGGGCTATTCCCATGACACAAGAATCAAAGCTAGTAACATTTGGTGTAAAGCCGGATCGCCCAGATACAGGATACGGATACATACAACATCACGAAACAGATGTAAAACGATTTGTAGAGAAACCAGACTTAAATCGCGCAGGTGAATATATATCAGAAGGGAATTTCCTTTGGAATTCAGGGATTTTTTGCTTCTCAGTTAATGCTGTCCTCTCTGAAATGGAAATCCATTGCCCAAACATATTGAAGGCCGCCCATCAATGCATTGATGAAACCGATTTTTCAAATAATAATGGTGAGTTTCTCTTGGATTCGGGCAAATTTAAAGAAGTCCCTGCCGACTCCTTCGATTACGCCGTAATGGAAAAGAGCACCAAAGTTTCGGTTGTTTCAGGTTTATCAGGTTGGAACGATGTCGGAAATTGGGCAACCTATGGAACGCTATTTCATAAAGATACAAATAACAACAATCTAAAAGGAAATATAGTACCAATAGAAACGTCCGATTCAGTCATTTTAGGAGATAAGCGTACTATAGGGACAGTCGGGATCGATAACATGGTAATTGTAGACACTCCAGATGCTTTACTTGTCGGAACAAAAAATCACTCACATAGGATCGGGGAAATTTTCAAAACACTGGAACTCAGTCAACATAAATCTACAATCGATGCGATAACTGAAAAATCAACATCTGGAGAAATAACGGTTCTAGATGATTCACCAGAGTTGACCATCAAAAAACTCTTAGTGAACCCCAATCAATCTATTAATGTCGAAACAATCATAGACTGTCAAAATACATGGTTGGTGATTTTTGGAAAAGCTCTTTTTGTCACCAAGGACAAATCACATGTCGCTTCAAATAATCAATCCTTTTATACTACCGAACAAAACTTAGTTACAATAACAAATATGAAATCAGAATTACTATTAATTCTGGAAATAACCACTGCAATATAATCAAACGATGTCTTCAAATGATTAATTTACTCAACACATATCAAACAACGCTCACACTCAAGGGAATCACTGTTAATTAAATAAATAAATCATAGGGAACCCAAATGAAACTTCATGAGTATCAGACTAAACAAATATTTAAAAAGGCCGGTATACCTGTTCCTGAAGGCCATATTGCTAGAACGGCAAGCGAGGCCGCTACAGCTGCGTTCGATATTGGCGGCAAAGTTGTAGTTAAAGCACAGGTACATGCCGGTGGTCGAGGAAAGGGGGGAGGAATCAAGATCGTGGACAGCCCAGGAGCTGCTGAATCCGCAGCCAAAGAAATGTTGGGTAGTCATTTAGTCACTTTTCAAACAGGCCCTGACGGAGTACCAGTTGGAACATTGTTAATCGAAGAAGCCTTAAGCATCACCAAAGAAATATACCTGGGAATGGTGATAGATGGAGCCTCTAAGGGAGTCGTAATTATAGCAAGTGAAGCAGGAGGGATGGACATAGAAGAAATTGCCGAAATCGCGCCAGAAAAAATTATTCAGGTTCCCATAGACCCGATAATCGGAGTGCAACCGTTTATCGGTCGTAAAATCGCATATGAACTAAATTTCCCTCAAACTCTCATCCGGCCCATGACAGGAATCATCCAAAATTTATACAAGGTCTTTACCCAATCTGACGCTTCTCTAATAGAAATCAACCCACTTGTGATAACAAGCGATGATGAAATTATCGCAGCAGATGCAAAACTGGACGTTGACGATGATGCCATTTTTAGACAAAAAAATATTGCTAATATGGCTGACCCATCTCAAGAGGATCCTCTTGAAATAGAGGCAAAATTATTCGATATAAATTATGTAAAACTAGATGGAAACGTCGGTTGTATTGTAAATGGAGCTGGTTTGGCAATGGCAACAATGGACGTTACCAGTGCCGCTGGCGCTGCACCCGCCAATTTTCTAGATATAGGTGGTGGTGCCGATGAAGAGAAAGTCAGTAAAGCTTTAAAAATCGTATTAACTGATAAGAGTGTCAAAGCAGTATTGGTAAATCTATTTGGCGGCATATTAAGATGTGATGTCGCTGCTAGAGGTTTTGTTCTTGCTGCTCAAGAAATGCCTGAGGCTATCCGACCAATGGTAGTTAGGATGCTAGGAACAAATTCAGAGGAAGGAAGAGAAATACTTTCAAAATCAGGTTTGAGCATAAATTTAGTCGAAACACTAGACGAAGCCGCAGATAAAATTCAAGAAATAACAAGATGAATTTGTACACACAAAATACAAAGCCCAAAATATGGAGTATTAAATGAGTATTTTAGTCGATAGGAATACACGTTTGCTCGTCCAAGGAATTACTGGTAAAGAAGGTAGTTACCACGCACAGCGTTCGGCGGAATATGGGGCAAATCTTGTAGCTGGTGTAACACCAGGTAAAGGTGGCCAAACCTTTATGGAAAACGTTCCAATTTATGACACTGTTGACCGTGCGATTGAAGAAACCAACGCAAATGCTTCTCTTATCTTTGTACCGCCGGCATTCGCAGCAGACGCTATAGTAGAAGCAGTAGACGCCGGGATAGAGGTTATAGCGTGTATCACGGAAGGTATTCCTGTACAGGACAGTATAAAAGTCGTACGCTACATTAAGGACAAAAACGTGACTTTAATTGGACCTAATTGTCCCGGAATTATTTCACCGGGTGAAAATTTCAAAATGGGTATTATGCCTGGCCACATTCATACTCCTGGAAAAACAGGGGTTGTTTCTAGAAGTGGAACATTAACCTATGAAGCGGTCAGTCAGTTAACTGACCTATCTATCGGACAATCGACCTGTGTTGGAATAGGCGGCGACCCTGTCTCAGGAGTCACTTTCGTAGATATTCTCAGTAAGTTCGAACAAGACCCTGAAACCGACAGTGTCGTTCTGATCGGTGAAATCGGCGGATCCAAAGAACAAGAGGCTGCCGAATATATCAAGCATCATTTTAGTAAACCTATCGCGGCTCTTATCGTCGGACAAAGTGCCCCTCCTGGCAAACGAATGGGCCATGCAGGAGCAATAATCACAGGATCTGCAGGGAAAGCGTCGGAAAAAGTCAAAGCCTTAGCCTCCGCTGGGGTTTCAATCATTCCAAGTCCTGGAAGTATAGGAAAAACCTTAAAAGAAGCTCTGCTCTAGTCATTCTTCAAAATACTACTAAGACATAAACTAAGTCGGGTAATAATTTAGAACATATGTGTTTACATAGGCACATTTTAATGCTATTCTTTTTGAAAATCCAACTGATATTAAAATCATAATTATTTAAGTTTTTCGTAATTTCAAGGAGAATAACATGCCAAATATAGAGAAAGTAAAAGCCCTTGAACTAGCCATTGACCAAATTGACAAACACTTTGGTAAAGGCACTTTGATGAAGCTTGGAGATTCTCAAGACGTCAAGGTTGACACAATATCAACCGGCTCCCCCTCTTTAGACTTTGCTCTTGGAATCGGTGGTATTCCTAAAGGTCGAGTCACTGAAATTTATGGAGCTGAGTCATCTGGAAAGTCCACACTTACATATCACGTGATGGCAGATGCACAACGTAATGAAGGTACAGCTGCATATATTGATGCTGAACATGCCTTAGATCCGGGATACGCTGCAAGATGTGGAGTAGATGTGGAAAATTTATTGGTTTCGCAACCAGACACTGCTGAACAAGCTTTAGAAATTGCAGAATACTTAGTCAAGAGCAGTGCCGTGGATATAGTAGTTATTGACAGCGTGGCCGCAATGGTTCCTAAAGCAGAACTCGAAGGGGACATGGGTGATTCGCATATCGGTCTTCAAGCACGACTAATGTCCCAAGCTTTACGAAAACTAACCGCCTCAATAAGTAAATCAAATACAGCTGTAATCTTCATAAATCAAATTCGTGAAAAAGTTGGGGTCTTCTGGGGCAGCCCAGAAACAACTCCTGGAGGTAAGGCATTAAAATTTTACAGCTCGGTAAGAATTGATTTGAGAAAAATAGAGTCCTTAAAGCAAGGAACTGACATCGTTGGAAGCAAAGTCAGAGCCCGCGTAGTAAAAAACAAAGTTGCCGCTCCATTTAGAACAGCGGAATTTGACATCATGTTCAATGAAGGAATCAGCCGCGAAGGAGACCTTCTTGATCTTTCTGTAGCGCATCAAATTGTAAAAAAGAGCGGTGCTTTTTATTCCTTTGGGGAAATACAAATTGGACGCGGAAGAGAAAACGCTAAAACTTTTCTAAAATCAAATCCAGTCCTAACAGATGAGATTGAGGATCTTGTACGAGCGGCAACGAACCCCGAACCATTAGAAGATGTGATAATACCTGCTGATGGCGTCACAGAATAAATGACTACTTCTTATGATCCAAATAAAACTACGGAAAGGGCTTTTCTAGAGGCAATTAAATACATATCTTATCGACCTCGAACAGAACATGAAACTAGGACAAAGCTTCTGAAAAGTAACTTTCAATCCAAGGTTGTAGAAACTACCATCACTAGATGCTATGAAAACAACCTTTTAAATGATCATCAATTTGCCACCCTATGGGTTGAAAGTCGCTCAAATTCCAATCCAAAAAGTATTTTCCTAATAAAGCGGGAACTTATGGAAAAAGGTATTAATCGAGAAATATCAACTGCTGCCACCCAATCAATAAGCGACGAACAAAATATCATAAAGGCAACACACAAGAAATCTAGATCAATTCGCCATCTATCAAAAGACCAATTTAATAAAAAACTTACCAATCACCTACTCAGGAAAGGTTTCAACATACACCTTATACAAAAAGTCACGTGTGAAGCTTGGACAAACAGAAATAACAACTAGCTTTCAGCAATTAATTGACAACAAATGGCGTGCCCTTAATATGGATGCTAAAATACCTTTACATGAGTGAAATGTGAAGTGTCTATCCCCATATACGGAAGGTAGTAATTGACGGCAGATATAGTTGGAAGTTTGATCCTAATAGGGTTATTTCTTTTTTTGTCGGCTTTTTTCTCTAGTTCTGAAGCTGCTTTTCTCTCCTTCCAACGTAGCAGACTATCATATTTGGTAAATTCCAAAGTACCCGGCGCAGAGCTTATATCAAACATGATTTCTAACGTTGAGAGGCTTTTAGCCACGATTCTCTTGGGAAACAACTTGGTTAACGTTGCCTTTACTGCAGTTATTACTGCGTTATCAGTGTCAATATTTGGGGAAGGAGCAACCTCCATCTTTGTTGCTACTGTTATAGGTACAGCCTTACTTCTAGTATTCGGAGAAATTATTCCTAAAAGCGTCGCTGTAAGAAAGTCTGAAAGAATTTCTTTTCTTTATGCAAAACCACTAAAAATTATGGAGTTCTGTCTATATCCAGTCGTCCTATTCCTTCAATGGTTATCAAATACTACTCAATCATTAATAGGCAACGACGAAAACCAAGATGAAGTTGTAACAGAAGGGGAAATCCTATCAATGATAGACCTTGGTGAGGCTGGTGGAACTGTGGAACCGGCTGAAGCGGAAATGCTTGAAAATGTATTTAGGTTTAGTGACAGGCAAGCTAAAGAAGTCATGACTCCCCGAACAGAAATCATTAGCATAAATAAAGCATCAACATTAGAACATTTCCTAGAAATATATTCTATTCACTCTCACACACGGTTCCCCGTGCATAAAGATTCTAGTGACAACATTATCGGATTAATCTCTGCCAAAGATATCCTACGAATCCTTTCATCAAAGAGGATGGATTTACAAGATCCAATATCAGATACGATAAGAGATGCCTATTTTGTACCTGAGACGAAATTAGCTTCTGAACTGTTTGAAGAATTGAGAAATAGTGGAAATCAATTAGCGATCTGCCTTGATGAATACGGAGGTGTTGCTGGCCTTGTAACTTTAAAACGATTGACAGAGTCAATTGTTGGTAGAGTTGGAGAAGAAGGAAAATCTCCTGAGGAAGAATATGAAAACATTCGCCCGAATGTTTTTCAAATCGAAGGAGGAATGGACATAAGTGAAGCAAATGATGAAATGGAACTAGAATTACCTGCCGGCGGGTATGAAACAATAGCAGGATTTGTACTGGCCCAATTAGGTGAAATACCTGAAGTTGGACAAGAATTTGAATTTCAAAATCTTTCTTTTAAGATTGTCGAGATGGACAGATTTCGAATTGAGTCTATCTTGATCACAAAAAAGCCAGAATCAATTTCAGATGGATCACCAGAAAAATTCCCCATCACAGAAGATAACTTTGAAGCTAACATTACTTAGGCATGGTGAAACGCGCGCCAACCGAGACAGTCTAGTTTTAGGAACAAACACTGTTCCCCTTACAAAAATTGGCATTCAACAATCAATTAAAGCTGCTAAAAGAATCGCGCAACTTTCAATCAGCGCCATTTACTGTAGCCCATTTCTTCGTACGACTCAAACCGCTTCATACGTTACTGAGGAAACCGGAATCCCAGCAATCGAACTTGATGGGCTTCGAGAAATGGATTCTGGTGAGATGGAAGGTATCAAAATGGATGAAATGAGAATCAAATATCCCGAATACATGCAAAAATGGGATTCAGATCCTAGTACCGCCAGACCACCTGGTGGTGACACAATGGGAGAAGTTCATGAAAGAACATGGGATTCAGTATTATCACTGTCTGAATACCATAGGAATGAACATATTTTGGCTGTGTCACATCTATTCCCAATACAAGGTATTTTATGCAATATAGCCGGCATACACTCTAACAACTATGAAAAATTCAAGATTGAATTAGGATCTTTGACGACAGTGCGAATTGAACAAGACAAGAAATCAATCATTAATATCAGTGAAACTTCCCACCTTGA
>CEUN01066794.1_pt1 | contig 15665 bp, 22 predicted proteins | sample 361501 | NCBI WGS metagenome assembly CEUN01 (sample SAMEA2622801, study PRJEB7988) | marine metagenome | biome: marine biome (ENVO:00000447); feature: marine epipelagic mixed layer (ENVO:xxxxxxxxx); material: "saline water (ENVO:00002010), including plankton (ENVO:xxxxxxxx)" | depth 120 m | reverse complement strand
AAAAAATTACGAAGAACAAAATCAGGGTCATTTGATATAGATCAGTCGATTACTCTACAAAATGCAATTGAAAGTATTGGATCGGGACGTATCGACGAAATAATTTATCCTTTAGATCAATGCTTGCCCCATATTAAAAAAATTACCTTAACGGAGCGAATGGCCACTGACATTAAACACGGCAAATCAATTCCGGTTCCTGGCATACATAATTCAGTCTTCGAGAACCAAACAATCATTAGAGCGCACAATGATACACAGGAACTAATTGCTCTTGTAACTTTTGAAGAGGAAACCCAAGAATTCAAGCCTTATAAAGTATTTTTAAATTGACTGATTATGGTATACATCAGTATAATAGTAGGCTGTCAAACATCATAAATATCATACGAAACACCACGGATAACAAATGACTCTAACTAAAAACAAGATTGCAATATTTGAGACTGGTGGAAAGCAATACCGTGTAAAAGAGGGCCAGACGATCCGCGTGGAATCAATCCCCGGAGATCAAGGTGACATAGTGACCCTTGACCAAATAAAATTATTGTCAGTAGATGGCAAGCTAAGTATTGGCACACCAAATGTATTTGGAGCTTCTGTATCCGCTGAAATAGTGGGATCAGGTAAAGATAAAAAAGTCACTGTATTCAAATACAAAGCCAAAACTAGGTATAGGCGAAAAAACGGGCATAGACAAGATTTCACTGACCTTCGTATAACTGAGATATCATCTGAGTAAACGGATCATAACAGGAGTTCATAATGGCACATAAAAAAGGTGGCGGTAGCACGAGAAACGGGAGAGACAGTAATTCCAAAAGGCTCGGAGTTAAAAAGCATGACAGCCAAGTTGTAACTGCAGGATCAATTCTAGTCAGGCAACGTGGAACAAAAATCCATCCTGGCCGTAACGTAGGAATAGGGAAAGACCACACACTTTACTCATTGATAGATGGCGCAGTGAAATATGAATATTTTGTCGGGGAAAAAAAATGCGCCAGCGTTTACGCATCATAGGATTAAAATGAAAGCAGACACACATCCTGAATATTACACCACAGCCACAGTAACATGCTCCTGCGGGGCAACATTTGAAACTGGATCTACAAAAGAAGAACTTCGCATTGAAATATGTTCCAGTTGTCATCCCTTTTTTACTGGTGAACAACGAATAGTTGACACAGAAGGAAGGGTGGAACGTCTGCGTAGGCGTTACAATCTAGAGTAAATTCGATTTTCCGTGGGCCAAGATGCCGCTCTGCAGGCATCAGATCATTACTACTAAAATAAGTATCGTCGGATTATTATGCCATCTCCACGAAATTCATATGGCGGACAAGCTGTTCTGGAAGGAGTTATGATACGAGGAAAGGAACATTTCTCAGTATCAGTTCGTAACCCATCTGGGCAAATCATCACTCAAACAAAAAGTGTTCCAAGTCTATTGTCGTCTAGATTTAAACAAATACCTTTCATCAGGGGAATTATCACTCTGGCTGAAACATTAATTCTTGGAATGGATGCTCTTAGCTATTCGTCCTCTATCGCTTCAGGGGAAGAACACGAGAAACCCAGCAAATTTTCTATAGCACTGATGCTAGCGATTTCTTTAACGGTTGCAATAATTTTATTTTTTTTACTTCCACTGATCGCAAGCACTCCGCTTGAAGGAATGTTCGGAAATGACGTTGCTAGTAACACGGGCGAAGGTGTTATAAGGCTATCGATATTTTTGTTATATGTTTCCTTGATCGGTTTAATGAAAGATATCAAAAGGGTTTACATGTACCATGGAGCAGAACATATGACTGTTCATGCACAAGAAAATAACGACCCACTTAGCATTGAAAATGTACGAAAATACAATACCGCTCACCCCAGGTGTGGTACCGCTTTTCTTCTTACCGTTATGGTTGTATCTATCATTATATTCACTTTTATCCCCAGAGATCCGGTATGGGTTCTTTATGGTTCGCGCATCTTATTGATACCTGTAATAGCGAGTATCAGTTATGAGTTCATTCGTATGACAGGGAAATACCAGTCCATTTCATTGTTTAGAGCAGTATCAATACCTAACTTAATGATGCAGAAACTAACGACAAGGGAACCTGATGACCTTCAGATAGAGGTGGCAATCCAAGCGATGCAAGCAGCTTTAGATGCGGACAAAAGAATCTGTAATAAGGTCGATTAACATTATCGTCTGTTTCTCAGGACAGACCATACCGCCTCAGGCTTTATATCATTAGAGGACATAAGCACCAAGGTATGATAAAGCAGATCTGCAACCTCGGATGCTAATTCCTCCTTCTTACCTGTCACTCCAGCAATTGCAACCTCTCCTGCTTCTTCAACAACCTTTTGTGCGACTCTTTCTGCACCCTGATTGAATAGTTCACTTGTATAACTTTCTGGTACTGGTGAGTTCTTCCTATCCTGGATAACCGAAAACAACTCTTCCAAAACCCCCGAACCCTTTTCATATGAAATAAATTCACGTTCACTTTCTATCACTGTAAAAAAACAACTAGGTTTTCCGGTATGGCATGTCGGCCCGTCAGGAATTACTTTTAGTAAAATAGTGTCCCCATCACAATCCAAATAGGCAGACTTGACTCTTAAATAATTGCCTGAAATCTCTCCTTTATGCCATAAGTCAGATTGACTCCTACTGTAAAACCAAACTTCTTCACCCTCCAATGTCCTATGAAGAGAGCCTTCATTCATATAACCAAGCATCAATACTTCACCGGTTTCAGCATGCTGGGCGATGGCAGGCACTAATCCTTGGCTATCTAATTGGATAGTATTCATATTTCGAATTTCTCACTTTCTTGCAATTTTATTACGGACGAATGGATATACCATTTTCACTCAAATATGTTTTAGCTTCAGAGACAGTATAAGAACCAAAATGAAATATACTAGCTGCTAACACAGCGTCGGCACCTCCTATCTGAATGGCATCTTTCAAATGATCGAGATTACCAGCTCCCCCACTAGCTATTAAGGGCACAGATACAGCACCAGACACCGCTGAGAGTAGCTCAACATCATACCCATTCTCATGACCATCGGTATCCATGCTAGTGAGCAATATCTCACCAGCCCCCAAAGAAGTAACTAACGAACACCATTTAACAACATCTATGCCCGTGCGATTTCGACCGCCATGGGTATAGACCTCCCAACGAGAGTTTTCATCTAACACAACTTCCCCAGGAATATATTTAGGAATTTCAAATTCTTTCGTCTGAATTTCGTCTGGAAGTATAACTCTTTTAGCATCTACTGCGGATACAATACATTGACTACCAAAATATTTCGCAGCTTCTTGAACTAATTTTGGGTCTCTTATCGCTGCGGTGTTAATAGAAACTTTATCGCATCCAGATTCCAGCATACCGATCATATCGTTTATACTTCTTATCCCGCCACCCACCGTTAGTGGTATAAAAACTTGCTCTGAGACGTTCTCCACGACGGATTTCATCGTATCTCGATCAGATGAGGAGGCCGTAATATCTAAAAATACTAGCTCGTCCGCTCCTGCCTGATCATAAAACCTAGCCAATTCTGCGGGATCTCCAGCGTCCCTTAAATCAATAAAACTAATCCCTTTCACGACCCTACCCTCATCTACATCCAAACAAGGAATTATTCTTTTCGTTAGCATGTGTTACTTTATTTCCAGAATACTAGCATGTATGCCATATCAGACAGATCATGCCTTATATAAAATCTAAATCCAGATTGCTCCGCCATTCTACGAAGCTTGTCTGGTTCTATTCTGTCTTTTGCAGGCGGGCCGTAATTGCCAGTATCTTTATGCCACTCAATTATCCCCAACCACCCACCTTTCCTCAACGATCTATTGATTTCGTTCAGTATATGCTTTGGATTGCCAGTAGATTGCTTTAAAAAAGCCGACATTGCACCGTCTACACTTTCATCTTTCAAGGGGATTTCGGATTCCTTGGGAATGTGAATGGATTTTACGTTGCCTAGTCTCGCAAGTTTTACTTGTCTTCGAGTTGACGTTAGGTTCTTTTTGACAGTATCGAGAGCCGTAACCTTGCCTCTGTATACTGACTTCCCCAACGGCACTGACAGATCACCTTCACCACACTGAACATCTGCCAATTCTTGATACGGCATGATAGGCAACAATGAAATTATGTGATAGATATCAAGTTTATTTTTTTCTATTCGAACTATTTTTTGCTTCCTTGAAGAAACTTTCTCAGACATAAACGCACTCTCGTAGTTTTAAGACCGTCAACTGTCATTTAATCGTATCAAACACTTCAGATAACACAATATCACCTGTATAAATGGCTCTCCCAACAATTGCTCCTTCAACACCGATTATTTTCAACTTATTGAGGTCATCAATTGATGATATTCCTCCTGCTGCCAACATTTTCATTGGACTATACTCGAGTATATCCTCGATACTTCCATAATTAGGCTCGGACAATGTCCCATCTCTAGATATATCAGTGTACATAAACCTCTTCAACCCTGTATCTACAATATCATCCATGAGATCGAAAACACTAATCTTTGAGGATTTGATCCACCCGTCCACTGCAACTACACCATCCTTCGCATCAATACTTACCATAACCGATTCCTCTCCAAAGATTTCAATAGTTTTTGAGATCAAATCTGGATCCCTCACCGCGGCAGTTCCAACAATCACTCTATCAATACCATCTTGTATATATTTTTCAACCGTACGGAAATCTCTTATCCCGCCTCCGACCTGAATAGGGATATCAACGGACTGTGATATTTCCACAATAGTGCTTTGATTCATAGGTTTCCCATTTTTCGCTCCGTCTAAGTCAATTAAATGAAGACGCTGAGCACCATATGATTCCCACCTCTTTGCAATATCTATAGGGTAATCTGAGAAAACAGTTTCTTTATCATAATCACCCTGAAATAACCTAACACATTTACCATCAAGGATATCAATTGCTGGTATAACTTCCATTTTTGCTAACCTTTGACGAAATATCGCAAGAAATTCTCATATATTTTCAAACCTGTCAACCCACTTTTTTCTGGGTGGAACTGTACTGCATTTACATTCCCAAAAGACAATGCGCTACAAAATTCAATACCATAATCGGTTATGCCAGATACGACCTCATTCTGATTCGGATCGGAATAAAAACTATGTACAAAATAAAAGAAGGAGTGTTGGGGAATATTTTTAAAAAGAAGATTGTCTCTCAAGATTTTCACTTGATTCCAACCCATATGAGGTTTCTTCATTGAATTTGGTAACTCCCGAACTTTACCACTCAAAATACCTAAGCAGTTCTCATTTCCTTCTTCGGAGTTTTCTAAAAGCAATTGCATGCCCAAGCAAACTCCTAGAAAGGGCTTACCTTGTTTAATGACATCGGTAATGATCATATCTAACTGTTTCTTTCTTAGGTTTTTCATTGATGAGTCACAAGCACCTTGTCCAGGGAATACTACTCCATCTGAACTTAATATTTCGTCAGGCTCGGACGTCACTTGTACATTAGCTCCAACTTTTTCAAGGGCTTTTTGCACGCTTCTCAAATTGCCGGCCTGATAGTTTATGATAGCTATCTTAGTCATATCAAGAACCCATTAGGATTGATCGAGCTTTTGGCCAGTTATCACTTCAACAGGCAAATGCCTATCCTCATAGCGGGCCAACATAAATAGGGCGTCAGACAATCGATTGATGTATTTTAATACGAATTTGTTCACTAAAAGTTCTCGTTGATTTAAATCAACTATCCTTCTTTCAGCAACTCTTAAGGTAGATCGTGCAACATCTATTGCCGCTGACCCTGTTGATGCACCTGGAACTATAAAATTAGGAGGTAATTCTACTTCCTGACCTAACTCGTCAATAATTCCCTCCAGATCGATAACCATTTGATTATCTACTGTTCGATAATTATTTTGCATCTCTTGGTAATTTTCTGGCAAAGTCGCCAACTCTGCTCCCACTGTAAAAAGCTCATTCTGGAACCTTAAAATTAAATCTTTAATTAAAGAATCCTGACAAGTCACCCTAGCCAGTCCTAGCGCGGATACAGCCTGATCTATAGCACCGTAGGCCTCACATCTAGGATCATTCTTGGGAACCCTTCCTCCCCAAAACAATCCTGTTTCCCCTTCATCACCAGTTTTTGTATAGATATTCAAAATTATTCATCCTCGAAACATAGCAAATAAACAATAACATTGGAACTGACAGATAAGCAGGAACTATATTACAACCAATTCCCATGAAACCTTTGCTGCGCAATTATCCTGTTAAAGGAGCTCCTCCGCAAAATGCCACATAATCGATTAGTTCTGTCACAGAGGGGTTTTCCCCACACAAGGGGCATTCAGGATTCTGTCGTATTTTGACCGTCCTAAATTCCATGCTCAATGCGTCTATTAACAACAGACGCCCGGAAAGAGAATCTCCTTGCCCTAATATGAGTTTTACTACTTCTGTTGCCTGTATAGTACCTACCATTCCAGGCAACATGCCGAGAACTCCTGCCTCTGCACAACTTGGAACCTCCCCCGGTGGTGGTGGGGACGGGAACAAACATCTATAACAACCCTGGCCGGGTATGTAAGTCGTGGCTTGCCCATCAAAAAGAAGTATACTTCCGTCTACTAGCGGCTTACCAGAAAGGTAAGCAGCATCATTAACCAAGTATCTTGTAGGAAAATTATCAGCCCCGTTCACCACTACATCGTAGTCTTTCATAATTTCCATAGCATTGGCTGATGAAATCGGTTCTTCATGAACATTCACAACGGTGTCAGGATTGTATGATTTTAAGGTTTCAACTGCCGACACAACTTTTGGTCTTCCTATATCATCGTTGAAATGTAAAATTTGTCTTTGAAGGTTAGTAACATCTACATCATCGAAATCCACGATCCCAACAGTGCCAACTCCCGCCAAAGTAAGATATATTGCTATAGGGGATCCTAGACCACCTGCACCAACCATTAAAACCTTGGCATCCAGTAATTTTCTCTGACCCAGACTACCAACTTGCGGCATTATTATATGGCGACTATACCGTTGCACTTGATACGGCGTTAAAGCTAAACGTTGGGTTTCAGTTGCCAATTTAATCTCCTGTAAAATTAAAGTTTCTTGTCTACTCCAAGTTCAAAAAGTTTAGCTAAAACTCTGAAAGCTAAAAACCTCGAATTTGAGCAGAAGTATAGCATTGGACAATAGAGGCTTCAACAAAACTAAACATACTCAAGCAATTCAGGTTGACACCAGTGAACATCCCCATAAACTACACAAGCAAATGACCATAAAACCAGCTATTAAATCCAGATTAGCTAAACAAACTCATTTATACATATCACCGAAACGATAGCTTTAAACGGTTAAATGGTATAATGATTTGGAGAACGTTAAAGCTTCTCTATAGCAACGATACGATATTACCCCAAAAACACTTGGCTGGTTCCCTTGAATGACTCAAACATTGCACTATTAATAGATTACGAGAATGTAGGAATAGATTCCTTGCAAAGCCTTGTCGAACGATTGTCTGGTATGGGGCGCATTATTGTAAAGCGCGCCTACGCAGATTGGTCAACTCAAAGAAAAGGGCAAGAGAGGCTCATTGAACTAGGTGTCGAGGCAATTCACAACTACAGGACGTCACGCTCTGGGAAAAATTCCTGTGACATAAAACTCACAATTGATGCTGTCGAATTGTTGCACAGTACTCAAATAGACACTTTTGCATTGGTTTCATCTGACAGTGATTTTGTCCCATTAGTAAACCACCTTAGAGGATCCGGTAAATACGTTGTTGGCGCTGGTCGCAAGGCTGTAACAGCAACTACTATGGTGAAATCATGTGACCAATATATATTTCTTGATACTGACACTCATCAAACAAAAACACCTTATGCAAGTCCGAAAAGAAATGGGAATACGAAAAATAGTAAAAGGGAAAATACGGTAAGTCAAAACAGTGCCTCAGACAGTGATGTTGCAGGGACTCTACTGGTGAGAGCTGTAGAAGCTTCTATGGACGACGATGGAAATGCGCTCGGAACTAAGCTTGCGCAAACAATGATGCGAATCGATCCAAGCTTCAACTACAAAACCATGGGATATCGATCTTTCAGAGATTTCCTTACATCAAGAAATGAGGTAGACGTCACATTTCGTGAAGGAACCGATTTTACTGTTTCAGTAAAATCTACTGAAACTGATAACAAAGGAAGGAAAAATATTCATCCTAATCCTTCCGTCCCAAAAGTAAGTCCAAAAATCATAGAGGCACGATCGGAATCAGATACTTCAAAACAGTCCGAAAATGGATCTGATATTGACTGGGCGATTGAGATCAATGCAGCTTGGTCAAAACGGAATTCTGACAACATTTCTGTACAAGCCGCTGCTTCAATAGCTGCTAGAATATTAGGTTTCAAAAGATTAAGAGACTCATCTTATAGCACATTGGACAAATTAATTTCATCTAGTGAGACACTTGAAGCCAATTGGTCTCGGAACAAAAATTCAGTGGTTCGAAATAGCTAAACAAATTTTGACTTGGAAAATTTATGTTACTTGCACTGGACATTGGCAACACAAATATCACCTTTGGTATATTTCAAAACAACACATTAATTGATACGTGGAGAATATCCACTGATCATTCACGTACCTCTGACGAATACGCTGCACAAATCATGCAGATTCTCAATTTTAAAAATATCGATGTTTCAGGTATAACCAAAACGTGTATATGTAGTGTGGTGCCACCACTAACTCCTACATTCGTCGAAATCTGCGAATCTTACCTAGGTTCAGTACCTGTAGTAGTAAGCTCAGGTAGCAAAACTGGGATAAAAGTTAATTATGATAGTCCTAGAGATGTAGGAGCCGATCGAGTTGTAGACGCTTCTGCCGCGTACCACATATATGGAGCACCTTTCATCATTGTAGACCTAGGCACCGCAACTGTATTTGATGCAGTAAATGAGAAGGGCGAATACCTCGGGGGAGCGATCGCTCCCGGTATGGTAGTATCAGCGGATTCACTATTTCGTGCTACATCCCAACTAAGAAGAGTTGAATTAAACGCCCCACCCAATGCAATAGGAAAAAACACTGTACATTCCATCCAATCTGGGTTGGTATTAGGATATTCTGAATTGATTAAAGGCATGATTACTAGATTTAAAGAGGAACTTTCTCCGAACGCAAAAATTATAGCAACAGGCGGACAGGCCAGTATAATCGAAAAAGAGGTAGGGATTTTTGATGTTATAGACACTAATTTAACCCTGAAAGGGCTGCAAATAATATACAAACTCAACTCGTCAGGAAATTCACGTAAGGAATGACCGTATTGTCAAAAGTATTGAAGGGGAAAAATATCATATTAGGTGTCACTGGAAGCATCGCCTGTTATAAAGCGATTGATCTGGCCAGTAAACTTACCCAGCAAGGGGCACTAGTCGACGTGATAATGACCGAATCAGCCACTGAGTTTGTAAAGCCCTTGGCATTCCAGAGCATAACTCATAGAAATGTTGTCTCAAGCTTATTCGACCCCAAAGGTGATATTGGCATAAACCATGTCGCCCTTGCGGAGCGAGCAGATTTAGTAATTATCGCACCAGCTACCGCAGCAACGATTGCAAAAATTGCCAACGGTATTTCAGACAATGCACTGGGCACGACATTACTGGCGACTCAAGCGCCAATAATAGTGGCTCCAGCAATGGATGGAAATATGTTTGAAAATGCTGCAACACAACAAAACATAGCTACTTTGATAGAACGAAATATTTTCATTGCAGGACCGGCAATTGGAAGATTAGCATCTGGTTTAACAGGAATAGGCCGCCTCCTAGACACTTCTAAATTAATCGGTGCAATCTGTATGACAATAGGAAGATCGGGAGATTTAGCTAATTCAAACATTTTAATTAGTGCAGGCGGAACCCAAGAGGCAATAGATCCAGCTAGAATAATCACCAACCATTCCTCGGGCAAGATGGGATACGCTATCGCGGAAGCCGCCAGAGATAGAGGCGCCCATGTCACTTTAGTAGCAGCCCCGAATCAATTGGAAGACATTGTAGGGGTAAACACAATTAAGGTGGTATCTGCATTAGAAATGAAAACTACTCTTGAATCTGAATATCAACATGCCAATGCAATAATCATGGCTGCTGCTGTAGCTGACTGGAGACCTGAAAAATATTCCCCAGAAAAATTAAAGAAACATCCCTCAAACAAATCGTCCATTAATTTGGTAAAAAACCCTGACATAATAAGTTCTATAAACAAACCAGGGTTAATAAAGGTTGGATTTGCTGCTGAAACACAGGACATCGAGTTGAATGCCCGAAAAAAAATCGACGCCAAAAACTTAAACTTCATTGTCGCAAACGACATTACGAGTGATGTAAGTGGATTTTCCAGCGACAACAACAAAGTCGTTATCATACACTCAGATTCAACACTGGAACGGTTACCTTTAATGTCAAAATATGATGTTGGAAATGCAATATTGGACAGAGTTAAGAGCGGGTTAGCTCCCTCCACCAAATAACAAAGACAATTTTATAGAATGCCAAAAACCATCACTGTTATATCCGATACTCATTGCAACCGCTGGGAAGATGTACATCCAAAAATGAGATCCTTTGTCTCCAAATCTGACATGGCTGTGCATTGTGGAGATATAGTTAAAAAAGATGTAGTTGATGGCTTTTTAGCCGCTGCAAAAAATGGAATAATTGTGCACGGTAACTCAGATCCAGTCGAACTTAGAAATTCACTTCCATATATCGAAACAATAAAGGTCGAAGAAATTGAAATTGGTATCATCCACCCAGCATGGGGTGGCCCAGAATTCCCCCCTGAAGAGTTATTTAATGATTTTGAAACTAAACCAGACGTAATTCTATTTGGCCATACTCATGAACCATTAAATTGTTATATCCAAGGTACTCTATTTGTTAATCCAGGGCAGGGATATAAATCATTCATGGTGGATGGAACTATGGCAGTTTTAACTATAGATGGGCCTAACGTAAAGGCGGAAATAATTACTGTAGAAAAGGGCAAATCTTAGCCCAAAGCGTTAATTCTAAGATGATTCAACGTGTGAATTGATAATGGATGTATAAGGCCACCTTGTTTTGCCAGCACGCCAATTTTCCAGCTTAAATATCTAACAATAGCTTTATCCAGGTCAATAAAGGCCAGATCAAGTACATCCGAGAGACCTTTTTCTCTTGACACTTTATCTGGTTCCACTTTATCTGCGATGAAAACTATTTTTTCGACATCTGACATCCCAACTCTTCCCGTAGTGTGATACTTCACAGCATTTAACACGTTGTCGTCAGCGCAACGAGCATATGAATTCAACCAAAAAGACGCGACTCTGCCATGCAATAAAAAAGGGGCATTAGTTTCTATTTCATCGACCGGCATTTCTTGACGCAAACATTTTTTTAAAAGATCTGAATTAGGCCAATGTCTATACAAATCATGAGCTGCCGTAGCTACATCACATGACAATGCATCGACTTTATGAAAGTGAGCCAACTCCGCAGCAAGGGTTCTTGTCCTATTAACATGGTCCTTTAAACCTTCAGGCAAAGCTTCTAATCTATTTAGTACTCGATATAGTATTTCCTCAGTAACCATCTAGCCTTCTAAGCCATAACCCCAAGTGTCTCACCACCAATGAGATGTAAATGAAGATGAGGAACTTGTTGCCCCGCATGATCTTTTTGATTAATTACCAATCTATATCCACTTTGATCAAGGCCATATCCTTTAGCTATTTCAACGGCCAACTCATACATACATTTAACTACAAACATATTCTGTTTATCTAAATCCGACAAATAAAGGAGATGTTCCCGCGGAATAATTAAAATATGAATTTTTGCTACGGGAAATAAATCTTTTATCGCTATACAACCGTCCCCACGTCCTATTATCTCAGATTTTTCCTCATCTGCGACAATAGAACAAAATACACAAGATTTCTCCATTCACTCTCCTAGAACCGCGAAAGCTTCGATTTCTATTAAAAAATCAGAACTCACCAACCCACTGATAAAAACCGTACTACTCGCAGGACCTCCTTCAGGAAAAAGCTCGAGCCTAACTTTCGCGTAGTCATCGTAATCGCCTGCATTAACTAGGAAAGCTGTTATCTTCGTCAGGTCGTCCATCGTACCGCCCGCAGAAATAAGTATTTCATCAATATTTGAGAAGCATTGGCGTGCCTGTTCGAGACAAGATCCAATCCCGACAGTAACTCCCTCACTGTTAACAGGGACCTGTCCAGAAATAAACAAAACATTATTGGCTATAACACCTGGAGAAAACCCAGATGGCTTACTACTCTTATATGGGAAAATGGATTTTCTTGGCATCATCTGGACTGCATTAATTCAATTCTGACATCATCCGGAGCCTTAATAAAAGCGAGGTATGAATAAGGCCCCTCAGGAACCTCAATTGGCCCTTCCATTAAAACGACCCCCAATTTCTCCAAACGTTCTATTTCAAAGTGGATATCCTCCACGTCCAAACCAAAATGTTCTAACCCAAGGTGAGCAGTCGCGTCACCTGAGCCAAGAGTTTCTCCTGTTCTAGCCCCTGATATATTTACAACAATACCATTAGAAGTTTCACATCGGATAAATCTGTCTCCAACAGGTCTAACATTATCATTGATTATTTTAAAATCAAAAGCATTCACATACCAGTCTGCCGTTTTCTTGGGATCTGGGGACTTGAGATGTACATGGTTAAGAGAATATGACATTGATTTAACTCCTAATTTTTTATTTGCCTACTATAATCTAAACCCATTTTATCAGTAGGAGGCAAGATGTACTTTCGCAATGAAATCTGTGATTTTTTGTGGGTCCTTAGCTAAATCAGTTTCCACTCCACTTGACACATCAACTCCCCAAGGGGAAACAGAATTAATAGCAGAGCCAACATTAGCAGGTGTTAGTCCGCCTGCAAGCATAAAATCTAGCTCTTCGGCAATTCCATGCACTAAGCTCCAATCAAACGTTTTTCCTGTACCACCTAAGCTACCTTGCTCAAAACGGTCCAACAAGGGAAGGTGTCCTGCATTGTGTATCTGCTCAAGATCACCAATAATTCGTTTTCTGGTATTAGCAAAATCAGACTGGATTTTAATCTTGTATTGCTTTATTACTTCGGCATCTACGTGTGAGCAATATTCTAAAGTTTCAGAACCGCAAAGCTGTACGTAGTCTAGAGCAAGAATTTCCACAGTTTTATTGACAAATTCTAAGGATTGATTGGCGAATAAACCGACCGATTTAGGAGCAATAACATTATCTGAAAATTTAAGCACTGAAAATAATTGTTCTGCTTCCGTTAAGCTTACATTTCTCCTAACACCCTCAACAAAAACTGCACCTATTAGGTCCGCTCCAGCTTCAACCGCAACTTTAGTATTTTCAAGATCTCTCAAACCACATATTTTCACTTTTGTCATATAATAGCTCTCAACGCAAGCCCAGGATCTTCAGATGTCACAAGAGACTCCCCTATAAGCATGGCATGCGCTCCTGATTGCTGAAGTCTTTTAATGTCTTCCTTGTTAGATATACCACTTTCACTAACTATAATCTTGCCAAGGGGAATTTGCGGAGCGAGCTTCTCCGTTGTCGATAAAGTTGTTTCGAATGTACGCAGGTTTCGATTATTTATTCCTATAATTTCGGAACCAGCATCTAATGCTATTAGCAATTCCTGTTCATCATGGACTTCAATCAAGCATTGTAGCCAAACCGATTTAGCTATTTCCATAAACTCTTGCAACTGTTTTCTGTCCAACATTGAAACTATTAATAAAATAGCATCGGCACCAAACGCCCTTGCCTCATAGATTTGATAAGTATCAAATATGAATTCCTTTCTGAGAACAGGTACGCCAAAATCCTTCACCGTCTGAGATACACTTTCCAAATCATTAATACTGCCATGGAAATGATCCTCATTGGTCAACACAGATATCGCGGCAGCACCATTTTTCGCATAATTGCTAGCAAGGTCTCGAACATCCATATTATCTACAAATAAACCTTTGGACGGAGAAGCTTTTTTCACTTCAGCAATAATTCTTGGCGAATTACCCATAAGACGTCCTGCAAAATTGAGCGACATTGACTGTTCACTGATTAATTGTTCTAAATCAGATTGCGAACGAACTTTTTTGCTAGCCAAGACACGAGATTTCTTGGATTCTACTATCGTCTTAAGTATATCTGGAGTATTGGGGTTAATCATTTGATCTGAAATAATTTGATAATTCTTTATAATTTTCAAAAACCGCCAATGCAGCACCTGAATCTAAAGATTCCCTTGCGCCATCTATAAATTCCACTATGTTTTCACTACTAGATGCCACATATAGTGCTAACGCTGAATTTATCAAAACAATATCCCTTGCCGGTCCTTCCATCCCATTCAAAACTTTGTTTATTATGTTAGCGCTTTCATCCGCATTACTAACCTTCAGTTCTTTTAGGTTCGACACAGGTATATTAAATTCTTCTGGAGATATTTGTTGCTCCACTACAGAACCATTATTGGATATCCAAATAGTTGATTCCTCCGACACTGTCGCCTCGTCCAGACCATCGTTACCATGGACAACCACCGCTTTAATAGCTCCAAGTCTGGCTAAAACCTCAGCAATCAATTTCCCTCTTGAAGCATCAGATACTCCTATGACTTGGCGTTTAGCATTAGCCGGATTTGTAAGTGGACCTAGAATATTGAATACAGTCGGAATAGCCATTTCTCTTCTCGGACCAGACGCATACTTCATAGCTGGATGATGTTCTTGAGCAAACATGAACCCAAATCCTGTTTGTTTAATACATTCAGAAACATCATGTGGTGGTAAATTAATATTTATTCCTAAAGACTCCAGAACATCAGCGCTCCCCGTATTACTAGACATCGCTCGATTCCCATGCTTTGCTACTTTGATTCCAGCCCCGGCCACTACAAATGCGCTCGCCGTAGAAATATTAAATGTTGATAGCCCGTCTCCTCCCGTACCGCACGTGTCTACAACATCGCCCTCTATCTCTAACTTCAATGATTTATTCCTCATAACCGTAGCCATGCCGGCAACCTCTTCGGCAGTTTCACCCTTCATCTTCAATGCAGATAACAATGCCCCAAGCTGCGCATCTGTAGCCCGTCCTTCCATAATTTCCGACATCATATTGCATGCATCATGAAAAGTTATATCTTTAAACTCAATCAACTTTCTTAAAGTCTCGGCTATCAAGAGATTCTCCTATGGTCGTCTGACACCATGCAAAAAATTTTTCAGCAAATCTTTTCCTGATTCTGTCATTATGGATTCAGGATGAAATTGGATTCCTTCAACAGGGAATTCTTTATGCTTAACTCCCATTATCAAACCACTGTCAGTCCAAGCCGTGATCTCTAATTCCTCTGGCAAATTCTCTCTATATACAGCCAGTGAGTGATATCTAATTGCCTTAAAAGGATTAGGAAGACCAGAGAACACCCCTTTATCATTATGATGAATCATAGAAGTTTTACCATGCATTATCTC
>CEUN01176633.1_pt1 | contig 15752 bp, 14 predicted proteins | sample 361501 | NCBI WGS metagenome assembly CEUN01 (sample SAMEA2622801, study PRJEB7988) | marine metagenome | biome: marine biome (ENVO:00000447); feature: marine epipelagic mixed layer (ENVO:xxxxxxxxx); material: "saline water (ENVO:00002010), including plankton (ENVO:xxxxxxxx)" | depth 120 m | reverse complement strand
TCCGCTTCCCGGCGTCGTATTGGAACAGATCACCCTCAACTCGACTGGTGTGGACTTCGGAACAGCTCAGACTTTCACGATTGGAACCGACGACAACAACGTCCCATACGGATTCAATACCCTCTTGGCCTCGGGCGTCTATCCACCCGCCTTGCTCAGCGCAACGGTCATGAACACCACCCGCGCCATGCTGCGCAACGAGATAGACAACAATACCGACGAAGCCGCTGGCAACACCGGCAACATCAGCACAGACGGACGCCTGAACGGAGGCACCTTCCCCAGCTCCGGCATCCCTTCGACCAGCGTCTACCTCGCGGATCCATTCGCGAATGAAACCGGCACCTTGACCGTATTCACCGTTACCGGTCTGACTGTCGGCATCAATGCCACCGTACCCCTGCAAATCACCCTCACTCCTCCGATCAACAATCAACTGACACTGGCCTGGGACGGCCGGGCAACGGACGTCTTCCAACTCCAAAAGTCCTCCACGTTGCAGCCCGGCAGTTGGGTCAACGTCGGCGCCGGCGTCACTGGCCCGAGTTCCGCGCCGATCACCATCGGCACCACCGACGAGTTCTACCGAGTCACCCGCGTGACCAATCCCTGAACGTTACAACACCATCGAAGTCTTGAATATAGCTCCAACGTTCAGCCAGAGACCGAGATGCTTACCCAATGTCGCTGTCTTGCGATTTCCTGTCGGCATTTTGCGATCCCTTATTCCCCGTCCGCATCACCCGGATTTATTCGCAATCCACCGACAGTAATTCGCAATCTAACGAAAGCGCGAAACCGTCGGCGTCGGCATGGTGCCGGGCATGCTTTTCAAGAATGAGGGATTCACAGAATTCGCCAGCGATTGTTCCGACTGGTTGCGCGAAGACTGTGTGGTCGAGGGGGATGACGGAAATTCGCATGTATCACTTTCAGTTCCACGGGACGTCTGGTTTGAATTCATCGAATCCATAGGAGGCGGACTGCATGTTGCATGTTCTCCCGTTGCGGTGTTGGGCGTAAGCGGTAGCTACTCCCCCGAATTGGCCTACGGCTCCGAGCCCGTTCCCTCCAGCGAGTGCGGTCTATATTCCCCCAACCTGCCTGAATTCGGATCTCTTTGGGCACTGCGAGAACAGTACGATGACGGGGCGCACTATCTCTTGGAAGTGCGCGACGTTTGCGGCTGCCCAGCCCAGCGCGTTCTCATTCCGCACAGCGCCAATGACGTGTTTCTCGAATTCGTTTCCACCTTCCAAACCGCACCTGATGAACGGGGAACCTGGTTTTCGCCGAACAACGCTTCCGCCGAGCATCGACGCCGCACCTTGTCGAATCGCATTCCTTGGTTGCGCCAACTCAACCACAAGGAAGTGGCGGCCTCGCGCGTCCTTCCGATTGAGTTTATCGACGAACTGCTCGCCCGTTCATTGGAACGCTCTCTTCAGGTTCGAACAACCATCTACAATCGCGCGATCCTGCAGGGTGCGATCTGGACGCCTGAAATGCGTTCCCTCGCGACCGTGCCCGCGGGAGGGCAAAACGCCAACGTCATCCGATACTTCGGCGACGGCACGGGGCTCGAGCTCATCCAGGACTGCAAGGCCAGCGCTTGGCTATGGACGGGCCAATGTAATTGCTGCGGCGAGGAAAAGTGGGCCATCGAAGTCGGCGGCCCGAATGACGAACTCTCTTTCGCCGTTCGCTCTGTTGGTGAAAAGCACGAAACCCAATGGCGCTCATTCCTCCAGGAACTCCTTTAGTCATGACCCCAACCAAACCGACCCAACACTTCCCCGCCGACTGGTCGCCTGGACTCTGGTTTCAAGGCCGCGCCTGGCTTTGGCGTGAACGTCTCATCGCGCTCGCACGCGTTCCACTCCGGCGCGGTGGCTGGAAAACCAATCCTTGGCAACGGCAGCCGAGCGAACTGCTTCCCATCCTGATCATCGCAGCAAGCACACTGCTGATGCTCAGCCAGATGATTCAGAACTTCAATACCAACCCGACGGTGATCCCATGAAGCGTAGGTGGCTCTTGGTGGTTCTTGGCGCCTACCTTCTGGGCACCGTTTTCGTCGAGGGGGGAGAGAGCTCCTCGGTCCCGGGCTGGACCGAGGAGCTATACAGTGGTGTGCGACCCTCGGTGGTCGTTGTTAAACAGGTGGGAGAACATGGCGAATCGGCCAGTGTCGGAACTGGCTTCGCCGTGCAAGGAGGACTTGTCGCCACCTGTTTTCATGTGATCGGTGAAGGTCAACGCATCATGCTCGAGCTGCCCGACGGTCGCGAAACGCCGGTCACCGAAATCACGGCCTGGGATGAAGTTCACGACATGGCTTTGCTCAAGCCACTCGCGGCCTCCCTGGAGCCTCTTCCACTCGCGGACGAAAACGCGAAACCCGGCGCACCGGTGATGGCCGTCGGCAATCCACGCGGATTGCGCGGGAGCGTGACCACCGGGATTCTTTCAGCTGATCGTGAGATCGATGGCCATCGCATGCTGCAACTCGCGATTCCCATCGAACTCGGCAACAGTGGTGGGCCGCTTCTCAATCAGAGAGGTGAAGTGCTGGGCATGCTGACCTACAAATCCGCGATTACGGACAACCTCGGCTTTGCCACACCGATTGCGCAGCTGAAACACCTTCGCAAGCACAGCAAGCCTGTTTCCATCACCCGTTGGATGGGACTCAATGCCTTGGATACCAACGTGTGGACCACCGCTTACGGGGGAAGTTGGCGTTCCGTGCGCGGCGCAATCACCGCATCGTGCCAGGGAGAAGCCGGCACCGGGCGCACAATTTGTTGGCAGCGCCAATCACCGGCAAACGATCACAACGTATGCCGCGTCTGGATCCGCTTTGACTCGGCAACGGGCGGAGCGGGCATCGCCTTTGGCAATCGCAGCTCCGATCGTCATGGCGGAGTCTTTGTCAGCGAAGGGCGCATCTGGCTCGTGGAATTCGAAAGTGATCGCATGTTGGATTGGGATGTCATTGAAAGCACCGAGGCAAGCGGTTGGGAATCCGGCGAGTGGAACGAGCTTCGCATTCAACAAACTTCCGATCGCATTCGCGCCAGCTTGAATGGCCATGAATTGCTGGTTGCAGGAGCCAGCGAAACCAATGCCTTTGAACGCGTCGGTCTCCTGAAACTCGGCCGTTCCCATCCGCATTACCGCGGATTCAAGACCGCAGCGATTCAGCCAGCCCAGGATCAAAGCGACGCCATACGTCACCTTGTTGAATACGCCGTAGAGATTCAGGAATCGGTGGAGTCACCCAATGGCGATGAGCTGCGATTGGAGAATCTTGAAGCAGCTGCGCGCCAATTGGAGCACTACGCCGAACGCATACGACTCGCCCAGACCAAACTCGCCCAACATCGTGTGGCTGAAGAGTTGCACGAACTGGTCGCGAAAAAAAGATTTGATACTGCCCGAGCCGCGCTGCTGGCCAGTCAACTCGCCGCACCTGACGAGCCGGCTGGCCTGGCTTGGGAAGAATGGCAGCGCGCGCTCGGGTCACTCAAGCAATCGGCGAAAGGAAAGAAATCACAACTGCCGGATATCCTCGAACACTTCTTCTTCGAACAATTGGGTTGGCGTGTCCCGGCAACCGAACGTGTGGAACATTTGGATTATTCGCTGACTGCCGTGTGGGATCGGCAACGAGTGGCTCCTGAACTCCTGAAGCTCCTCAGCCTGTCTGCCGCCCAGGCAATCAATCTCCCTGTTGCCAATTCCAAGCATCTTCACCCTGAAGACTCCGACCCACGCAAGGAATTGATCACCATTCTCCGCAGCCTGGTCGCACCGCAGATGGCCCAGCCGAATATCGAGGCACTGCCCGTTCTCGAGACGATCATCAAACTGGATCCCAATCCTGTGCGTGAACGCTTTGCCCGCGGCTGGATTCGATTCCGCGAAGGCGACCACGAGGCCTGGCAGGAAGATTGGGCCTGGGTGCGATCCGTCACGCCGGAACACGTCACCCGCAGCTGGGTCGAAGCCTGCCTTGCTGAACTTCACACCGACGTTCCAGCATGGCGTATCGGACTTCAAAACGCCCACCTCGCCAATCGGTAGCCAGCCGAAGGGATGTTTCAGAGCGTTGGCCTGGAAGTCTGCACGTTATCCTGTCGTTCGACCAAACAAGCTGACCCATGATATTATTCGAGCCCAACTGAAAACCCACGCCCATGCGGTGCCATGCGGTGAGTTGCCCTTGGCAACCTCCCAACATGAAAAGGCCGGCTTTCGCCGGCCTTTTACCGCGTCTTACTTACTTTTGTGTTTACGCCGTGGCTACGGCTCTCTCCTTTAAAACTCCGACAACGGATTCGATCCATTGCGCCGCGGGCTCTTCGAAGTCCACATCGCAATCCACTCGTGGCGCAATACGAGTTGCGCCCTGTTTCTCAAGCGCTTCGTCGAACGCTCTCCCACACTCACAAAACTGTACGTAGTCCGTATCTCCCAACGCCAGCACGGAAAACTTGAGATTCGATAGATCAAGTTTCGCGTCCACCACAACCTCGTCATAGAGATCGATAGCTGTATCGGGCGGTTCGCCCTCACCCCAGGTCGCAATGCACATGAGGAGCGTTTCTGCCTCTTTCAGACGGTCCGGAGTGACGTCCTCAATGCTCTCAACGACGTGCTCAATCCCTTCTTGAGCGAGGCGCTTGCCCAAGTCATCGGCACAGCCTTCGGAGTTTCCGGTCATCGATCCAAATACAATCAGAACTGCCATGCCAAGAATCTATCCAAGAACCGGTGAAGCCGCTTTCGACGATTTGCAATTTTCTGTCGGTGATTTGCGATTCCGGGTTCACCACAAACACCGACTCGCAAGGCACAATCGGGACTATTTCAGTTCAAGGTTCTTCAGCTACTCGATTCGCTGGAGGTTTTCTCCTCCTTCGCCACCCCCATCGGCAGCCGCAGGTTGGTCCGGAATTGCCGATTGGGCGACAAGTTCGAACGGAGATGGCATCCAGATCCATCGAAACCAGAGCCAGGACGCGAAGAGAATGAAGACCATAAACGATCCGTAAATCACGATTACGCCAGGTTCGCCCATGCCCGCGAGACTGCCCTCGCGGTCCAACGAGTAGTACTGTTTTTTCAAAGCTTCCCAAGTGGACGACACTGCAAGCCCGAAGATGACAACAGTGGAAATCATGCCGGCCCAATACTGGCGCCGGACGGCCAGGTGAATTTCGGTCAACATTTCGAGGCTCGAACATCCACGCTTCCGCACCACCTGCAACAATCTCGATGATCGACGTTTTACCCAGAGATACACGCCGGTCGGTATCAGAGCTGACAACAAGAGACCAAAAGCAAACCAGATCAATTTGGACGTCAGTCCCGCGAAGTTTCCAAAATGAAGTGGGTCTGCCGTGTGTGTCAGCCGCTCAAACGCAGGAAGCTCCTCGGCTCGCTGCATCCCGATCAGCGTTCCTGTATACGGATCCAACTCCAACCAATTGGAGCGTTGTCGCACCAGCCATGCCGTCGCCTGACCGGAAAACCGAACCGGCCGTTTCTCGCTGCTGGGCATGGAAATGGTGGTCACGCGGAATCCCGGCATCGCCCGCTCGGCATGATCCAACAATTCATCTACCGGAAGCCGCTGACCGTTTGGCGTAATGACCGGCCTGTCACTTGATTCCTCAGATTGGGTTCGCGCTGAGTTGTCCGCACGCTGTATCGCCCGGTATCGGTTCGTCAGCGTTTTCTCGAACAGATACCAAAAGCCGGTCACGCTGATGATCAGACTGAAGAGGAGTGTCCAGACACCCAGTTTTCGATGCAGGTCCGAGAAAAAGACCCGCCATCCGGATCGAAACCGCAATCCCCACAGCTGTTTCCACCAGCGTCCGTAAAACGACAGTCCCGTGATTCCCGCCAACGACAGAACGAACGCATATACCGACACGACCCAGATCCCCCATCCCGCTGAGATGTAGAAACGCCGATGAAAATCGCGAAAGAATCTCTGCGAGTTCATCCACGTCGCGTCCCCGGTGGCGGTCCCGCGGTAAGGATCAATGTAGATTCGACGCGTATTTCCTCGTTTGTCTTTTGTAAGGAATTCCGCGGCAAATCTGGAACCTTTCGGCGCGTACCCGGATCGTATGAAGGATCCGTCGGCGTACTCACCTGCGGCTTCGAACATCGTGGCCCAACTTGCCCGCTCCTCATTCGGAGTCACCCGAATTGCCGGGTTGCACAGCCAATCGATTTCGTGGCTCACGACCGCAAATGTTCCAGAGAGGCAGATTATGAAGAGCACCAGTCCGAAATTCAGCCCCAACCAGCCATGCAGTTGATAGAAGAGTTTCTTCACGTTTCGATGGATTTCCTCTCGCCAGGTTCTCGAGAGAGATTGATCAGGAGTTGATCAGCGTGGTGAACGAAGTGTTCGCAGCACTAGGATTGCGTCATACGTGTGTTGACGGGTTGCTCTTAACCAGGAAAATTGTCATTTCATTGCTGACGGCGCACTAGGAGGCGGGTGTGGACTTCTGGAAGAGCGCGGGGCACTCACCCATTTCGTGGCAAAAGGCCTGACTGAAATGGCTCATGCTGGTGTATCCCACATCGAGCGCAGCCTCGGTCACATTGAATTGTCCGCTCTTCAGCAGTTCGGCCGCGCGTTCCATGCGCAGCCGACGGAGGTACTGCTGGATGGTCGAGCCGGTTTCCTTCGAGAAGGTGCGGCTGAGATAGTATTGGCTGCAGCCAACCCGGCGACCGAGTTCCTCCAGGCTGGGAGGTTCGGAAAGGTTTTCGCGCAAGACCTCAATAGCCCGGTCCACGCGTCCGCGGGCGATGTTCTTCTGACGATCACAGAACAATTCGGCCTTGGGCTGATTGAAAAGACATTGGGCGAGGATCTCCTGAACACGGCTCTTGATCCAAAGCGCCTCGGCTGCCTGAGGAACCGGCGGATTCAACAACTGCTTCACCCAGCGGTCTTGCTCCACATACATCGAGCTCAAGTGCCCCAAACCCGTACTGAACCCACCCTTGGTCAACGCTCTTGCAATCAGCGGGTGAACCTGCGCCGTGCCCGTTCCCAACGAATCTGCCAAAGCGTCTATCCCAAGTTCCATCGTCAGGAATTCATGCTTCGATGAACCTGCCAGTCGAGTCGCCTGCAGCGGCTTGTCCCCGACACAATAAAACGCCAACGAACGCGGACCAATCGACAACGATTGCTTCCCGTGTGTCACCTTTGCATTGCCAGCGAGATTCAGGCAGATCTCCAAGCTCTGTGGATGAAAACTGGCCCCCCAATCGATCGGCTCATCCACGTGAAATTCGTGCCACTCGACGCTGACCCCATCCTGAGCGAAGCGACCATGGAGTGGCTTCCAACCTTCGCCGATCGGTTCCCATGCCGCCGACTCAGAAAAAACCGGCTCCTCCTCCACCACAATGAACGGCTTCTCAGTCCCAACATTGGGCGAAGGGATCTCTTTCTCTGCGATGGCGGCTGCTTGAGCCATGGACTTACCCTATTGATATTGAGACGCAGTCTCAATAAGTTTCTTGCGCTATCTGACGCAGCCCTTTTAAATTTCGTCAGCGAATGAATTCTACATGGGAACAGACGAAAGCGCAGCAGGCTCCGGCCCGCGACCAGATCGTCTGCCATTGTCACCAGATTCGCGCCTCGGAGATCCAATCCGTCATCGAGCAGGATTGTGTTGAAACTGTGGAAGACATTGGGCGAAGAACAAATGCCGGCACGGGTTGCGGCTCCTGCCAGTGCAAGATTCAACGGCTGCTGAATGGCCTCCCCGTTGATTGCAGTCCCTGTGGCTTCTGCGACGGTTGCGGCACGATTCGCAAACTCTGCGTTTGCCCGGTTGATCAAGTTGAACGGGCACCTTCGGCCGCCTGAGGCAAATCTACCTCCATTCATTCCTTCAGGAACCGGGTGTGGTTCGCTGGTACAGAGCCGGACAAACGCCCATCTCGTGGCAGAACGCCTGACTGAAGTGGCTCATGCTGCTGTATCCCACCTCCAGCGCGGCTTCGGTGACATTGAAACGACCACTCTTCAGAAGTTCGCTCGCGCGCTCCATACGGAGGCGTCGGAGATATTGCTGGATGGTAAGACCAGTTTCCTTTGAGAACGTGCGACTCAGATAGTAGTGCGAACAACCGACTTGTCTTCCCAGTTGTTCCAAGGTCGGCGGCTCTACCAGATCTTCGCGCAGAATCTCTATCGCGCGTTCCACCCGATCGCGCGCCATGTTCTTCTGGCGATCGCAAAACAGCGGTTTGTCAGATGGCGATTCGAACAGGCATTGCGCCAGAATCTCCAACACCCTTCCCCGAATCCAGATCGCTTGAGCGGCTTGAGGCACCGGGGGATCCAGCAGCTGTTTCACCCATCGATCCTGTTCCCGGTAAAGCATCAGGGGCTGGCCCACGCCCGATGTGAATCGCCCGGTGTTCAGTGCATTCCGAATCAGGGGATGCATCTCGTCTGTGGGATTCCCAAGAAGCCGGCCGAGCGCATCAGCACGCAACTCGATCGTCAGGAACTGGTGCTTCTGCTTGCCCGTAACTCGTTCCGCATCAAGCGAATCGTTGCCCACGCAATAGAACGCCATCGATCGCGGCGCCAATTCCACGGTTGCTCCCTCGCCAGTGATGCGCCCCACTCCAGTCAGATTCAGACAAATCTCCAAGCTCTGCGGATGAAACGATTCTGACCAGGCGAAGGACCTCGGCACCTTGAACTCGTGCCATTCCAAGCTCATCCCGTCCTGAGCAATGCGCCCATGAAGCGGACGCCATCCGGAACCGAACGGCTCCCAAACATCGGCCTCGGAAAAGCTTGGCGTGTCAGAGCAAGAGCCGACGTCCCGATTCGAATCACAATCGGAAACTTCACAATCCGGCTCAATATTCGCTATCTCAGACACAACCAAAGCCTATTGAGACTGAGTCTCAATAGCAATAACGAATCGCTCGTGGCTAAACTGGGCTAACTTGCTCCATCACTCGAATCTAGTGCTATTGCTGCGAATTGCGGGTGCATGGGTGCCCGCGAACCCTTGATACCCCGCAATCCTTGCCCTTTCTCACGCCATTGCTACCTTTAGCGCAGCTAGTATTGAGTCATTTGTAAATTGACGGGTTGCTCTTAATCGTTGTCTTAACTCCCTGTCCCAATCTCCCTCAGATGAATCAGAGATCAAGATAACGATTAAGAACCAGGCAATCTGTCATTTCATTGCTGACGGACTACTGAGGCAATGACAGCTCCAAGGAGTTCTATCCCGCAGGGCGTGCCAGAAATAAACCCTTTCAATTCGCATCAAAACTCATCATCCACCACAGCCCCAGCGGGTTTGGAAACCTGCGACACGGCAGACTTGGAGGTCTGCGCTACGATCTCGACGCTACACGCAGACGAGTCCAGCTGCTTCGGCTTGTATTCTTGCACTCACTCTCGCACTCCTGCCATCACCCGTCAGAGCGACGCCAAATCTGGGTTTCCCACAAATCCAAGTCACAGATTCTGCAGGGCAACCACAGGTCCCCTCCGCAGGACGACCGTTCTGGATTCGTGGCACCTATCTATACGAAAACCCCATCGGCGCAGCCTACACTCTGGAAACCAGCGTCAACGGATTCACCAGCTCATCCGCGGGTCTCGAACCCGACGGAACGAATCTGATCCAGCACCTGATCGGGCCCTGGGTCCTGCATCAAGGCGGTCAGTTCGATGTAACGGTCACCATTGACTCCACCGACACCATCTCCGAATCAGACGAAGGCGACAACTCTGCCACCCTTGCAATCCAAGTATCCGGAACAATCACCAGGGAGTGGGCGCGGATCAACGCCGAGTATGGACGACAGCATCTCGGAGACGGCACGGACGTCATTGTCGGGAACATGGATGACGCATTGGACTTCCATCATCCGTGGCTGAGCGGCAATGACTCGCTCGGAAGACCGCGCCGGCTTGCCTCTCTGCAAAACTCGCGCGGCCCCGGTGGCATCCCGCTCAATACCGGTCACTCGATCTCCGTGATGGGCATTGCACTCGCGCGCGGTGCAAATCCTGGAGACCTCACCGGACTCGCGCCCGATGCCCGCTACGTGACCGCCGAATTCTTCAACCGCGCCCAGGCCGACGTGCCTTTCCGCCACATTTTCGACGCGGCCGGTTTCCTGGCGGAAAACAACGTCGAAATCATCAACATGAGCTGGTCCTGGTGGGTCGGCGGCATCAACCTCAGTTACAACGGAGACGCCTTCAATTCCAACCTCATGGCAGACTATCTGGCCTACGCCCGCAACGTGGTCTGCGTCGTCGCGGTAAACCAGTTCCAAAGCCACGACCGCCCGACCGCTCCCGGCTCCTCCCGCAACGTCATCACCGTCGGCGGCCTCGACGACTCTATGGAGCGAGCCTGGGCTCTCCAGGACCACGGCCCGACCCTCGACGGTCGCAGTAAACCCGACCTGCTCGGCAACAACGCAGCCGGAGCCGTATCGCTCTCTCCGGAATGGCGCAACGGCATACCGGCGACGACCGACATCGACGGGACCAGTTTTGCCGCCCCCTTTGTCACCGGAGCAGCCGCCCAAATGCTCGATTTTGCCAAACACACTCCCGGCAACCGGCCGCGCGATCACCGACTCATCAAAGCCATACTGATGACCTCCGCCACCAAAGTCCAAGACGCGGATGGATCAATATGGAGTAGTTCCGAAAGCCAACCCCTCGACAACGAACAAGGCGCCGGCGTCATCGATCTCCAACGCGTCCACGAAATCTACCAGGCACTGCCACAATCCCCCGGCAATGTCCCCGTCCCCGGCTACACCTTCACCACGCTGACCGGCACTGCCACCAACGCCACCTCCGGCCGCCACATCTTCCGACTCGGCTCCCCGCAAGAAACCAACTGCCTCCTCGACATCACCCTCGTCTGGGACCGCCCCACCCGTTGGCAGGACTTGAATCAGAATTTCCGAATCGACTCCGCCGACATCTTCTCCCTCGATCCACAGAATACTCAGGACAACCTCGACCTCGTCCTCCTGCGCGACGGCATCCCCATTCACGCCTCTCGGAGCACAGTCGACAACGTCGAGCACATCCATCTCAACCACCTCCAACCCGGCCAATACGAACTCCAAGTCGAACGCCTCCCGGTTGCAAACTCCGGCCCCGGCGAAGCTTACGCCCTCGCCTGGCACTCAACCGCTCCGTGGATCGACGAAAACCGACGAATCGAAATAGCCCGCTCAACGAACACCGTTCAGATCACCTTCCAAACCGACACAAACTCCGGAACTTCCTATCAACTGGAAAGCATGACCACTCTGCGACCAACGCCGCAGTGGACCCCGATCAACACCCCCGCCCCCCGACCACTCGATTCACTTCGTTCCCAATTCAATCTCCCCCTCACGCCGGAACCCCAACGCTTCTATCGCCTCATCTGGCACCCCGACAACCAATAACGTCGAAGTGAGCCACCGGGCGAATCACCCGAGGCATGGCTGGTTATCAGGTGTAACGAAAAAGAGGTGATCCCGGTTGGCTCCACTGGCTTGGTAGGCACATCAACGAGGATCAACGCTGGCAAACACATGCGCCAATCTAAACAAGAAAAGGCTCAACATTTGATCAATTGTCATTCAACAACCGAAGGTTCCTTGAAGAGTTAGTGTTAACTACAGCTGTAACGGAGAAAGGTAGCCCCGATGATTCCATTGCGTTTGCATCTTAAAAAGCATCTTCGCATAAACCCGCCCATTACGGCTCTTTACGAAGTATACTCCGTCGTGCCGCCGTTGGTATTCAATCCACAAGCATCCCACAGGAAATGGAAGTTGGGCTGGCGAGTTTGCTGAAAACCTGCCACTCAGCAGGCTGTGAAAAAACAAAAGCTCAGCCAACCCGTTCCAAGTTCACCATCCTGCGTCAGTTGCGCAATCTCATTCCTGCTCATCTGGTCCCCAAACTGGCCCGCGAATGCGGCGTGCAGGAGAAATCCCGTTCCTATACGCCGTGGAGCCATGTGGTCGACATGCTCTACAGCCAACTGACTCACGCCATCGGCCTCAATGACGTCTGTGATTGCCTGCGCCTCAACTCCGGTCCCTTGAGCGCCCTGCGCGCGGCCACCCCGCCCAACCCGAACAAGCCTATTTCCCGGGATATTGAATAATCCTGTGGGACAGCATCCGCGCGTTCGCCGTCAAAACCAGCCCGCCTAGCATAGCCCCGCCGAAAAAATCTCAAACCGCCCCGCCAGATCGGGCCTCGCAAAACCGAGGAAATCGGCACCTATTGACCACTCCGACGACCGTTATGGGATGCTGCTGATTTCTTTACCCTGATGTTTCGGAACTTCACCACTCCACCTCCGCCGTGATGTTGAATTCCGAAGTAACCATTGAGCGATTTCGAATCCTCGAAGTCCGCGATGGGTTTGCCGTTGACCCAGGTCTGAATGCGTGGACCAACTGCCTTGACGCGAATGTGGTTCCACTCGTCGTGCTTGAATACGCCCTTGGCCTTCTTGTCGAACTCAGCCTTGTCGGTCTTCTTCGGGTAGAGCCAGCCGCCCAGGCCGATTCCATAGACGCCACCGGTTTGGCTGGGACGGCGGGCATCGATCTCGACCTGGTATCCCTTCGGTTTGCCCTTATCCCCCGTGCAGCGGAAGGCAAGACCGGAGTTGAAGTTCGGCTTGTCGCGCTTGGGTAGCTTGACCTCAAGTTCGGCGATGAAGTCGGCGAGCTTCAGATCGCTGGCAACCCACACGTTCTTTTCCGTTTCCAACTGGAACTCTCCTTTTTTCGAAACGAAAGAGACGACCTCGCCGCGCGGTGTCCATCCCACGGTTGAGTCGTTTTTCGAGAGATTGATCCAGCCAGAATCGGCGGCCTGAAGTGAGAACGCTGCGAATATTGCCAGCGAGGGGAGGAGTCTTTGCATGCCTCAACTTTGAAGAAACCGACCCGCTTCGCAATCCGAATTGCAACCCGATTGCGGAACGTCTTTACTGCTGCGCAATCAATTCAAACATGCGTTTACTTCTGTCTCTCATTCTCGTGGCACTGGCCCACGGATCTTCGTCCCTCCACGCGGCCAAGTCGAAGCAGCCCAACATCATTTTCATCTTCATCGATGACATGGGATGGGGCGATCTCGGCTGCTACGGCAACGATTTCATTGATACCCCGCGGATTGATCGGCTCGCCACCGAAGGAATGCGCTTCACTGACTTCTACGCGGCAGGCGCGGTCTGCTCGCCGACGCGATGCGCCGTTCAATCCGGACAGAATCAGGCGCGCATCGGGATCACCGCCCACATCCCAGGACACTGGCGTCCCTTCGAGCGTGTGATTGCACCATTGACGACGATGGCTTTGCCTCTGGACGTCATTACCGTTGCCGAATCGCTGAAGACGGCCGGATACACGACTGGCTATGTCGGTAAGTGGCATTTGGGACGCGGAGACAAGTTCGGGCCGGCGAAGCAGGGATATGACATTGCGATCGAGATCAATGGTCCGCATTACGCCGGTCGTTATCGGGTGACGGGCCGCCCGGAGCTGAAGCCCAAGCCGAATCAGTATCGAACCGACTTCGAGGCGGACATGTGCATCAACTTCATCCGTGAAAAGAAGGACGAACCATTCTTTCTGATGCTTTCTCCTTTCGCCGTTCACATTCCGCTCGGGGCGATGTCGGACAAGGCGGACAAGTATCGCGCGAAAGCGCAAGCGACCGGACGTGAACTGCCACATCCGATCTACGCGGCGATGGTCGAGCACGTGGATGACATGGTCGGCCGGATTGTGGATGAGGTGGATCGTCTGGGCCTCACCGACAAAACCATGATCGTGTTTACCTCGGACAACGGCGGGCTTTATCGGCGCTACGATTACCGCGAACACGCGGATGACAATGTGAGCAGTCTTGCGCCGTTGAAGGGCGAGAAAGGCGCGCTGCATGAAGGCGGAATTCGCGTGCCGCTGATCGTGAAATATCCACCGATGGTGAAGGCTGGAACGAAATGCGCTGAACCGACGATCAGTTACGACTTCTACCCTACCTTTGTGGCCGCAGCCGGCGGCAAGCTTCCAAAGCATCAGACAATTGATGGACTGAGCATGCTGCCCTTGCTGAATAATCCCAGTGCGCGATTGAAGCGCAGTGCCATCCACTGGCACTACCCGCACTTTCATCACAGTCGTCCGGCGAGCGCAATTCGCGAGCGCGATTGGAAGCTGATCGAGTATCTGGATGGGAGTGGTGATGTTGAGATTTACCACCTGGCCCAGGATCTGGGTGAGAAGAAGAATCTGGTTAAGGAACGAAGGGGCAAGGTGGCCGATCTGAAACGAAAACTGTTCGGCTGGCGCACCGACGTAATCGCGCGAATGCCAATTCCGAATCCAAGTTACGATCCCAAGCGTGCGCATGAATGGTGGAGCATGCGCACGGGCAAGCCGGTCAACAGCGACGGGCGCAAACGCTTTCCTCCGACCGAGAAAGACCAGTGAGCATGCAACTCTCTTCAGCGGTTCAAAAGCTCGGGACTGAAACGGCGTTCAAAGTCCTCGCCAAGGCGAAGGAACTGGAAGCCGCCGGGCGTTCCATCATTCATCTCGAAATCGGTCAGCCGGATTTTTCCACGCCCAAAAACGTGTGCAATGCGGGAAAGCAGGCAATCGATGAAGGCCATACCGGATACGGCCCCACTTGTGGGTTGCCGGTGTTTCGTGAAGCGATCGCAACACACGTTGGTGAACTTCGTTCGATCGATGTCAAACCGTCCCAGGTGGTCGTGACGCCCGGTGGCAAGCCGGTGATGTTCTACACGCTGCTCGCGTTGATAGAACCCGGCGACGAGGTGGTCTATCCGGATCCGGGCTTTCCGATCTATGGATCGCTGATTCGTTACGCCGGTGCGAAGCCAGTGCCTATGCCGTTGTTGGAATCGAGTGATTTCAGTTTCGATGTGGACCACCTTCGCTCGATTGTTTCGGGCAAGACCAAGCTGTTGATCCTCAACTCACCACAGAACCCCACGGGTGGTGTGCTCGGAAAAGCTGCGTTGCAGGAGGTCGCCGAACTTTGCATCAAACATGACGTCACGGTGCTCAGCGATGAGATCTACAGCCGCTTGCTCTACGATGATCAGTTCGAATCGATCACCCAGTTCGATGGCATGATCGAACGGACAGCGATTCTCGACGGGTTCTCAAAGACCTATTCCATGACCGGCTGGCGACTGGGTTATGGCGTGTTTCCAGATTGGTTGGTCGACTCGATCGAACGGTTGATGGTGAACAGTAATTCCTGCACTGCGACCTTCGTTCAGCATGCAGGCCTTGAAGCGCTGCGTGGTCCACAGGAACCGGTCGACGCGATGTTGAAAGAGTTTCGAGAGCGCCGTGATTTCATCGTGAAGGGATTGAACCAGATCCCGGGAATATCATGTCGCGTGCCGCGCGGAGCGTTCTATGCATTTGCAAACGTGAGCGAATTGGGCGTGGAATCGAAGGAACTGGAAGCACGCTTGTTGGACGAGGCAGGGGTCGCTTGCCTGGCGGGTGACGGGTTCGGAGAAAATGGGCACGGGTTTCTGCGGTTCTCCTATGCGAACAGCATTGAGAACATTGGAGAGGCATTGAAGAGGATCAGGGAATTCGTGGCCGGGTTGTAGACCGGCTCGCGTGAG
>CEUN01062679.1_pt1 | contig 15763 bp, 12 predicted proteins | sample 361501 | NCBI WGS metagenome assembly CEUN01 (sample SAMEA2622801, study PRJEB7988) | marine metagenome | biome: marine biome (ENVO:00000447); feature: marine epipelagic mixed layer (ENVO:xxxxxxxxx); material: "saline water (ENVO:00002010), including plankton (ENVO:xxxxxxxx)" | depth 120 m | reverse complement strand
TAATAATAAATTTCAATTTTATGCAAATTGTTGCAAAAAAGACTCACTATGAAAATTCAGTACGCGACCATAATGTATTTAATAATAACCTTAAGTTTTCGTCATATGTTATAACTCAATAATCAATATTTTTAACAATCTAAACGCCAGTAGTTTTGTAAATAGACTTATAACAATTTAATTATTCTAATTTTCAAATAATGTGTAGAACAAAATAAAAACGAATAATCATAAGTTATTGAAAATAAATAAATAAAAAATTTTTCTTGCAATATAGAACAAAACAGGTACAAAACAATTATGAAGAGCCTAAGTTGAACGAATCTGATGAGTATGAAATAAGGAGACCAAAATGGCAGATCCCGCTTTAAGACTTGTAGATAAGGATGTTATGGATAAATCAAAAGCACTTGATTCCGCATTGCAACAAATAGAGCGTTCATATGGTAAAGGCTCTATTATGAAACTTGGTGAAGGTCAGGTAGTAGAAACTGAGTCTGTATCTACTGGTTCACTGGGGCTAGATATTGCTCTTGGTATTGGTGGTTTGCCTAAAGGTCGTGTGATTGAAATTTATGGCCCGGAATCCTCTGGAAAAACGACACTTGCTCTTCATTGTGTTGCGGAAGCTCAAAAAAGCGGAGGACAATGTGCATTTATTGATGCGGAACATGCACTTGATCCGGTTTATGCTCAAAAACTTGGGGTACAAATTGATGAGCTTTTAATCTCTCAACCAGATGCTGGTGAACAGGCTCTGGAAATAGCAGATACGCTTGTTCGCTCGAGTGCTATTGATGTGATTGTTATTGATTCAGTGGCTGCATTGGTTCCGAAGGCAGAGCTCGAAGGAGAGATGGGAGACTCTCATGTTGGTTTACAGGCGCGTCTTATGAGCCAAGCACTCAGAAAACTCACGGGATCTATATCACGTTCACATTGTATGATCATTTTTATCAACCAAATTCGTATGAAAATTGGTGTAATGTTTGGCAATCCTGAAACAACCTCTGGTGGTAATGCACTTAAATTTTACTCATCTGTAAGGCTAGATATTCGTAGGATTGGGGCAATTAAGGATCGCGACGAGATTGTTGGAAATCAGACTAGAGTTAAGGTTGTTAAAAACAAAGTTGCGCCTCCATTTAAGATGATTGAATTTGATATAATGTATGGAGAAGGTATCTCCAAAATGGGAGAGCTAATTGATCTTGGAGTAAAAGCTGGCATTGTCGAAAAGTCAGGTGCTTGGTTTTCGTATGATAGTCAACGGATAGGGCAGGGGCGTGAGAATTCCAAGCAGTTTTTAAGAGAAAACCCAGAGCTGGCAGAATCAATCGAAAGAGAAATTAGAGAAAGTGCTGGTTTAATTGCAGAGGCCGCACTTAAAGAGGCACCAGCTTCAGAAAACACTGATGAAAATGAAGTGTAATATTTGGAAAAGAAAATATTCTTAACCATTTTTTAATTTAAACACATAAGTCTGCGTAATTTTAGAAATAAATTACTTAGAAGATTTGTGTCTTATTATAGACATCGTGTGTTCACGTCGTTAATACTCGGGCCTTGAGACGCCTAAATGCGTTCCTTTAAGGTACTAGCGATGATGAAAACAAATGATGTTAGAACGGCATTTCTTGATTATTTTAAGAATACTGGTCATGAGGTTGTGCGCTCATCTCCATTAGTACCGCATAATGACCCGTCACTTCTTTTTACTAACGCCGGTATGGTTCAATTCAAGAATGCATTCACCGGTTTGGAGAAGCCTAATTATAATTCAGCTGCTACTTCACAAAAATGTGTTCGGGCTGGGGGGAAGCATAATGATTTAGAAAACGTCGGCTATACTGCTCGCCACCATACATTTTTTGAAATGCTGGGTAATTTTTCTTTTGGTGATTATTTTAAAGAACGTGCCATAGAGTTAGCATGGACATTAATTACCAAAGAATTTGGTATAGACACCAAAAGGCTGCTTGTAACTGTTTATCACGAAGATGAAGAAGCCTTTAAGATATGGAAAAAGGTTGCAGGATTTTCAGAAGACCGCATTATTCGTATATCTACAAATGATAATTTTTGGGCAATGGGTGATACCGGTCCGTGTGGTCCATGTTCAGAGATATTTTATGATCATGGGGATCACATTGCAGGTGGGCCGCCCGGCAGTGTTGATGAAGATGGTGATAGGTTTATCGAGATCTGGAACCTAGTTTTCATGCAGTTTGATCAGGTTGATTTAAAAACCCGCCTAAAACTTCCCAAGCCTAGTATCGATACAGGTATGGGCCTTGAACGTATTTCCGCACTTTTACAAGGCTCTCACGATAATTACGATATAGATACGTTTCGAAATCTAATCGAAGCATCGGCTTCAATAGCTCAAGTAGAACCTTACGGTTCACATAACATTTCTAATCGTGTAATTGCGGATCACCTGCGAGCTTGTGCATTTTTAATTGCTGATGGTGTTTTACCTTCTAACGAAGGAAGAGGCTATGTTTTGCGGCGTATCATGCGAAGAGGAATGCGGCATGCGCATATTATGGGTTCTCCTGAGCCGCTAATGCATCAATTGGTTTCAGTTTTAATAGAACAGATGGGAATGGCTTATCCTGAACTTATTCGTGCAGAGTTATTAATAAAAGAAACATTAGAATTAGAAGAAAAAAGATTTAAGAATACTCTTGATCGAGGATTGAAACTACTGCACGACGAAACGAGTAAACTTGGAAATAAAGAGCCTCTTTCAGGTGAAATTGCCTTTCGTTTATATGACACCTATGGTTTTCCTTTAGATTTGACCCAAGATGTTTTAAAGGGACAAAATCGCTCAGTTGATATTGTTGGTTTTGAGAACGCAATGCAGCGCCAGAAGGAGCACGCTCGGCGAGCGTGGGTGGGCTCAGGAGAAATTTCTGATGAGACTGTTTGGTTTGATATTAGAGACTCTGTCGGCGCCACAGAATTCCTTGGGTATCAGAGCCATAAGGCCGAAGGCAGAGTTTTAGCTATTGTTAAAAATGGAAACTCAATAAAAAGAACTAAGGTCGGAGAGCAAGTAAGCATAGTTGCTAATCAAACGCCCTTTTATGGTGAATCTGGTGGCCAAATGGGAGATGCGGGCATCATCAAAACAACTGATGGTGGTATTTTTGAAGTAAGTCACACGCAAAAGAAAGTTGGTGATCTGCATGTACATATCGGGTCTCTAAAAACCGGGACTTTAAATTTAAATGATATTGTAGAAATGCAGATTGATGTTAGCAGGCGTTCCGCCCTTTGCAGAAATCATTCTGCCACGCACTTATTACATTCTACGTTACGTCGTCAATTAGGGGAACATATTACCCAAAAGGGTTCTTTGGTTGCGCCTGATCGCCTTCGGTTTGACATTAGTCATCCGAAACCCATCACCGCTAATGAGATGAGGGAAGTTATGGATGGTGTAAACCGACAAATAAGAGAAAATTCCGAGGTGACCACTAGGCTTATGACACCCGATGAAGCGTTAGAAGAAGGCGCTATGGCATTATTTGGAGAAAAATATGGGGATGAGGTTCGTGTTGTTTTAATGGGTGCTGAAAAGGAAACCTCTTTTTCCTCGGAACTATGCGGAGGTACCCATGTTAAGCGGACTGGTGATATAGGCTTGTTTAGAATTGTGTCTGAAAACGCAGTATCAGCGGGGGTGAGACGGATAGAAGCTGTTACGGGTGCAGTCGCGTTGGAGAAAATTGATAAAATACAAAACGAATTACAAGAAGCAGCAAATTTATTAAATGTTTCAGCTGATGACGTAGTAAGCCGGATCAATAATTTGCTTTCAGAGAGAAAACATTTAGAAAATGAGATTTCTAATGCTCGCCGTAAACTTGCTACCTCTGGGAATAGTCAAACCGGACAATTAGCCAAGGATATTTCTGGTGTTTCATTTGTAGGAAAGGTCCTGGAAGGAATCCCATCAAAAGAACTCAAATCACTCGTTGACGAATTTAAAAATAAAATAGGTTCAGGTGTTATTGCAATATGCAGTGTTGATGAAGAAAAGGCATCGCTCGTTGTTGGAGTGACAAAGGATCAACTTGAAAAATTTGACGCGGTGACCCTCGTTCGTGAAGGGTCAAAAGCACTGGGAGGAAAAGGCGGTGGAGGGAGGCCAGATATGGCTCAAGCGGGAGGTCCTGAAACTAATAATGCTCCCGCGGCAATTACGGCAATAGAAAAAGCGTTATCAAGTTAAGACCAACCTAAATATATAAAGTTAAGCGATAATAAATTTATTTTATAAATTTTCTAAAGTCGGTATCAAGCATTCTGGTGCATCAATGGAAATATAGAGATTTTGTGTTTGCTCGTTTGCAAATCCCTGTTCAACTGTTACTTTAATAAGATTATAAAAATTTTCCCAATATCCCATTATATTCAAAAAAATTATTGGTTTCTTGTGCAAGCCCAGTTGTTTCCAGGTAATAATCTCCAGAACTTCTTCAAGTGTTCCAACCCCGCCCGGTAAAACCACTATTCCATCAGCCAATTCGAACATCCTTTCTTTGCGCTGATGCATATTGTCTACCACTTCTAATTTAGTTAAGCCGTGATGGCCTAATTCGCGATCTTTTAAGTGTTGAGGTATAACACCAGTAACCTCTCCACCGGACGCTAGGACGCTATTAGCTAAAAATCCCATCAAGCCGGAGCTACCACCACCATAAATTAATTGAATTTTGTTTTTCGCTAATTCCGAACCTAAACTGACCGCTGAAGCTCTAAAAACCGAATTATTTCCTTGTGATGCCCCACAAAACACGCATAAGTGATTAATTTTCATGAGCCCTAATAACACGAATATGAAAAATAGAACAATAAATCCACTTGAAAGGGTTGCAAGTTTTTGTATCTAATGGTGGGATAGGGTATTATTATTGACGTTTTAATAGCGTTAGATTTATTTAATAGAGTTTTTCTGGGGAGAGAGTGTCATGAGATCATTCATTAAGCCACTTTTAGTAGCGGCGGTTAGCCTTGGTCTACTAGGCGGATTAAGCGGTTGTGCCGACCAGCCATCAAAGCCAAAGGTTAAGATGTCTCAGGCCATGAAGGTCAAGATGAGCGCGATGAAAGAGATTTGTGCAGCCAGTAATGCTGTTGCAAAATATATTAAGGGCAGCAAAAGCAAGAAGAAGAGAAGGAAACTTGGTACTGCCGGTGATATGGAAATGCGGGCGATCCAAATTGCGACTCTTGCTAAAAGGTTGAAATATGGGTCTGCAGTTTTTTATGCGAAGGGCTTGGAAGAAGCTGCAAAAACCGGAATAAAGGGCGAAATTGCAGATGCATACAAGCCAGTTAAAGGTGCGGTTGCTGCAGCTATAAAACTAGATGCGAATAAAAAAGTTTATGGTAAATGCAAATGTAAAAAAGGTAAGATGAAGTGTAAGAAGAAAAAGAAGAAGAAAAAATAAATTTAGGAAAAATTAATTTTTCCTAAACGATAAACATTTCATTTTCAATAAAGCGAGAGGCTGTATAGAAATCGTGCAGCCTCTCTTTTTTTAGTATTACATGGCTTACGATAAATATTTCCCAGGTTGGGTTTTAGGCGTCGTAGTGGCATCTAGCGTATTTGTTCAATCGGTCAATGTGTCTAGCAGTGTTACCAAAGGTAGAGTATTAGCACATGCGGCGGGCTGTATTAGTTGCCATACTGATACGGAGAATAACGGTCAGTTACTTGCGGGAGGTAAAAGGTTTAAAACACCTTTTGGTACCTTCGTAGCACCGAATATATCACCCGATAAGAAACATGGTATTGGTAGTTGGTCTAATAGAGATTTTAACAGGGCCATGACAAAGGGAGTATCTCCTGAAAATAGCCATTATTTTCCTATCTTTCCCTATACTTCCTTCACTCTTATGGATGCCGATGATATTAAATCAATTAAGGAATATATTTTCTCTTTGCCAGCAATTCCTAAACCTAGTGAAGCGCACAAACTTCTATTTCCATTTAACTTTCGTTCTATCCAGTATTTATGGAAATTATTATATTTTTCTCATGGCCCTTATAAATTTGACTCAAAAAAAACACAAACTTGGAATAGAGGGGCATACTTGTCTCGAGGCGTAGTGCATTGTCAAGAATGTCATACTAGGAGAACAATTCTTGGAGGATTAAAAATTCAGTTTGGCTATGCCGGGGTGTCCGAAAACACAAGCGTAGGCGCGAGCTATATCCCGAATATTACGTCGCATCCGAGCAGAGGCATTGGGAGTTGGTCTTTGCAACAATTGGTCAATTATCTGGAATCCGGTGAAGATCCGACAGGAGATTTTGCAGGGGGTTCTATGGCGGAGGTGATCGAAAAGGGAACATCTAAATTATCGCCAGAGGATCGGAATGCTATAGCTGTTTTTATAAAATCTATTAGACCATTACCTTAACTCATACCGTTGTACTGTTCCTGATTAAAAGGTATCTTCTTTCGTGTCATGGTGTTGTCCCACGAGAGACGTTTTAGGAGCCCAAAACTGTGAATCTTTTTAAATTATTAGGGGGGATTGGCGCTTTAATAATGATTTTTGCGCTGGCTCTTACTAATAGTATAGAAAATGAACAAAGGTCTTATTCCGCGAAAATTGAAGAGTCAAAGAAAGTCACTGAAAATTCTATGAGATCTGACTCTCAGAGTTTTTCAAAAAAAGGTGTTTTAACTCCCGAGAATAAGTCAATTTTTAAAACAGAAAAATTGGATGGTGGTGTTCTAAAACAGAATGCGAGTCCACGAACGCTAAAACGTGAAAGGTCGGAAAAAAATTATAAACCATCTTTTGATGTCGTAAGGGTTAACCCAAAAGGCGATGCGGTCATTGCTGGAAAGGCTGCGCCAAATTCCAATGTAACAATAAAAACTCGAGAAAATGTTTTGGGAACGGTAAAGGCCGATGGCCGCGGAGATTGGGTTCTAGTCCCAGATAAACCACTTAAAGCTGGCAATAGAGAACTTTCCCTCACATCAAGACTGCCAACCGGTCTTAAAAGTTCTTCTGACCGAAATGTTGTTCTACTTATTCCAGAGCCTAGTATAGAAAATTTGACAAAGTCCAATTCAAAACAAAAGGGAGCCTTGGCTTTATCTGTATCGAGAGATTTATTGAGTCCCAGTTTAATAATGCAGAAATCCTATACAAAGACGGCTATAAATACTCGAAAAACTCCAGAGTTAAAGAAACGAGTTTTAACGATAGAGGTTATTGATTATGACGATAGTGGTAATGCTATTGTAAGTGGGGTTACAATTCCAAAGAGTTTAATTCATTTATACATTGACGATAAATTAGTCGGTTCCGTAATTTCAGATGTAAATGGTAATTGGTATATCAAACCCAAGGACAAGTTGGCCTCGGGTATATATTCATTGCGTGCAGATAGTATTAACAAAAGTGGTTCTGTAATGAGCCGTGTGGAGACCACTTTTGCTCGTATTAAGGAAGCTAGTACAGATATTGCTACTGGTGTTGTTAATGTAAAACTCGGTAACAGTTTATGGAGAATAGCGCGGCGAGTGTATGGTAGGGGTATGAGATATACAGTGATTTATGAGGCTAACAAGAAACAAATTAGAGACCCGGATCTAATTTATCCAGGCCAAGTATTTTTTGTTCCAAAAATTAATTAGTTTCATCAAAACAATCCTCTAATTTTTCTCATTCCAAATGATTTTAAGATTGTCTCGCAAAATTTTTCCCCGATCCGATTTAGGCAAGGAATCAATTCGATAAACAGCTTTAGGCACCTTGAATTCCGGTAAATTTAATTGACAATGCTCTAAAACTTCTTTTTCGGGAAGTGTCTCTCCTGTTTTGACGACTATATAGCAGACGATTTCTTCTCCATATATTTTGTCGGGTACTCCTATTGCAGCAGCCTCACGGATTTTCGGATGCCGCATAAGGACATTGTCAATTTCTAAGGGTGCAATATTAACACCGCCTCTGATTATGAGGTCTTTAGTTCTTCCAGTAACTCGGACAAACCCTTCTTCATCAATAATTGCCAAGTCTCCGGTTCGCATTCGAATAGATCTTTGATCCTCCCATTCACCATCCGGTGATATTGTTGCAATACAAGTTTGTGGGCCACCAATGCTCACTTCACCCTCTGTACCCGTAGCACAGCCTTTTCCATCTGAGTCGATGATTAGAAACTCCTGATGTTTGGCCGGAGGGCCTACGGTGCCCATTTGCCGTTTGTAATGTCGATTACCACATATCCAACCGGCTTCAGACATTCCGTAGAGCTGAAGTAATGTAACACCATACATTTCTTCAAATTGTCTCCATTGCTCAGGGGATAGGGGAGCGGTCGAGCAGGTCATTAGTCTCAGAGAGGGGACGTCCTTTGCACTGATTTCGGTTGGTTCGTTCAAAAGCATATTCACAACAGTGGGTACGCCAGCAGAAAATGTCAGCTTATGTTTATTAATCCAACTAAAAAACCTACTTTTCGAAAAACGTGGCGCTATATACATGGAAAGACCGGTTAAAATCCAAGGCATCAGACTCAGGACCTGAGCGGAATTCCAACCAAATGATCGGTATTCAAGGGTTCTGTCGTTATTTGTAAGACCAAGAAAATCAATAGTATTCAATCCATTGAGCCAGTAGGCCATATGGTCATATACAACGCATTTCGGTCGCGATGTTGTTCCGGAGGTACAAAATATACAGGACACATCTTTTTCTCCATTCTCACTTTCAATTAAAATATCTTGACTAGTGTTTGCAACCGCACCAAAGAATTCTGATTTATCACTGTGGGATAAACATTCTTCACTCCAACTTCCGAATTTCATTACTTTACCGTTAATTCCTTTTGTCAATTCGTTACCATTTAAGGCTGTATGCCAAAGGGTTAATTTTGGGCCGATTGATTTAAGAAGTTCGTTGATATGAGATGCGTTGATTTCAACATTCAACGGACAAACTACCGCACCTACGCGCCATATACTCATCCATATTATCATTTTTTCGAGGCTCTCATCAGATAAGAGGCCGATTCTGTCTCCCTTCTTGACCCCTACGGATACAAAGTATCTTGCGATGGCTTCGACGTTTTCTGCTAATGACCCCCAACTAATAGAGCGATCCTGCTCTAGATCATAAAGTGCAATTTTTTCGGGTTGGGTCGTGCTATATTCATTTAATACGCTACGGATAGATTTGAAGGGTATGTCTAGGTCCGGTTGTTTAAATTGATATGCCACGAGGTCCTCGATTAATAGAATGAATAAGAAACATTGTTTTCAGCATGACTTGTGACGTCAAGAGGGATAACGTCGGAATGTTTCTCTTTGCCAAAACAACCTATAGGGATACCATGCTACGAAGTGCCGGGGTAACCACGAATTTTCGTTAGAGATAGAAATTAGGTATCTAAAGTGGACTTTAAGAAAAGACCAGTTAAAAAACAGAGTGGAAACAAAAGAAGTTTGTTAACGCGTGGCCCAAGGTCAAAAAATCGAGAAGAAAACTTAATTGCAGCCCTAGATCTTGGGTCTAATAACTGCCGCCTTTTAATAGCGCGGCCTGGAAAAAACGGTTTCAAAGTTGTTGATGGATTTTCAAAAATAGTCAGATTGGGAGAGGGTGTTTCCTTTTCGCGTGAACTTTCTAGTTCTTCTATGGAAAGAACCATGAAGGCTTTAAGCGTATGTGCAGAATTAATTGTTAAAAATGATGTAAAATATGGGCGATATGTGGCTACGGAAGCCTGTCGCGCTTCTATTAACGGCGAAAAATTTTTATCGCGCGTTGAAGAAGAAATTGGCATTACACTGGAAATAATTCCATCTCTTGAAGAAGCGGAGTTGACCCTTATCGGTTGCCGCGCATTTTTTGATAATACGTCACCTTACGCTCTAATGTTTGACGTTGGAGGAGGTAGTACAGAAATATCCTGGGTCCGGTTAGGAAGTAACGTTGATCCAAAAATTATTGACTCGATATCCTTACCTTATGGCGTAGTGAACCTTACCGAAACTTACGGCACACCTGAGATTTCAAGCAACCAATATGAAATATTGGTACGATCGATAAAGAAATCTATCGAGCCGTTTGATAAAAAACATTCTATAAAAGCAATGGTAAAAGCTGGTAAGGTCTCTATGCTTGGGACTGCTGGTACTGTTACTACAATAGCCGCTGTCCAAATGGGCCTGAAACTTTATGATCGGGAACTGATAGACGGCTCTTGGCTAGAATTTTCTTCTATCCGAAATATATGTGGAAATCTTGTTAATTCAAATTTTGAGAAGAGAGCGTCCTATCCTTGTATAGGCAAAAATAGAGCGGAATTGGTAGTAGCAGGTTGTGGAATACTTGAAGCAATATGCGAAACCTGGCCAATTGGCCGTTTGAGGGTAGCAGATCGTGGGGTCAGAGAAGGTATTTTAACTAAATTGTCTGAACTAGCCATAGCATTGGAAAGTACAAGCATTAATAAAAGTTACCGGGTTTCTGTGGGGCATTTGGTTTCTTCGAAAATTAAGAGGCAGAATAGAAAACATGGCCCGAAGTAAAAATGGTAAAGAATCTTCGCGTGGGTTTTCGGTTAAACTAAAAACGGCTAAAGGTCGTAAAATTTCATCTACTAGATGGCTCCAGAGACAATTGAATGATCCTTACGTCAGGTCAGCAAAGGTGGCAGGTTACAGGTCCCGTTCAGCGTGGAAACTAGTTGAACTTGATGACCAATTTAAAATTTTTTGGCCAGGTTGTCGCATTCTAGACTTGGGAGCGGCGCCAGGAGGGTGGACACAGGTATCTGTTCAAAAAAGCGGAAATAAAGGAGTTGTATTTGCGGTCGATAAGCTTTCTATAGACCCGATTCCCGGAGCAAAATGTTTGAAACTAGATATGAAAGGGGAAGGAAGTCGAAAACTTGTAAAAAATTTTTGTGGAGATAAAGTTGATATAGTCCTTAGCGATATGGCCGCTGCAACGACGGGACATCGACAAACAGATCATATCCGAACCATTGCTCTCTGCGAAATAGCTTTTGAAATAGCAAAAGAAATACTAGTGGAAGGAGGAATATTGATTGTTAAGGTATTTGATGGCGGTACCGAAACATCGCTATTAACTGATTTGAAAAGATCATTTCAAAAAGTTAGACATTATAAGCCGCCTGCTAGTCGTAAAGGGTCACCTGAAATTTATTTAATAGCACAGGGCTTTAAAATTTAGTCACTGGCTGAACTTGTTCCATGCAGAAACTTGGGATTCTTTTATATTTGTGTATGATCCGGATCTATCTTCTGTAGGGGACACTAATGCAAATCACCGAGGCTTTCACTTTTGATGATATATTACTTGTTCCCTCTGGGTCTGAGATATTACCATCAGAGGCTGTCCTCAATAGCAAGTTGACACGAGAACTCGATCTTAAAATTCCAATTGTTTCTGCGGCGATGGATACGGTGACTGAGAGCGCACTTGCCATAGCTATGGCTCAGGCAGGCGGTATTGGTGTTGTTCATAAGAATTTGGAAATTGAGGAACAGGCGGACGAAATTAGAAAAGTTAAAAAATTTGAGTCTGGGATGGTGATAAACCCCGTCACAATTTTTCCTGATCAAACACTCTCTGATGCTTTGGCGTTAATGACCGACAATCAAATATCAGGTATACCTGTGGTTGAAAAAGATAATAAGAAACTAGTTGGTATTCTTACCAACAGGGATGTGCGGTTTGCCACCAATACTGCCCAAAAAGTTAGTGAATTGATGACTAAAGAGAATCTAATCACTGTTAATGATGGTATAGATATGGATGAAGCTAAACGCCTTCTTCATCAATATCGAATAGAAAAACTCTTGGTAATCGATGAAGAGTTTAGATGTATTGGGTTAATAACCGTCAAAGATATAGAAAAGGCACAACGTCATCCTGATGCAAACAAAGATGATAAAGGTCGTTTACGTGTAGCGGCCGCCACTGGAGTTGGCGATAACGGTTTTGAGCGTGCTGAAGCATTAATTGATGCTAATGTTGATGTTGTTGTGGTTGATACAGCTCATGGGCATTCTAAAGGGGTGCAGGATGCGGTTAGTCGTATAAAAAGACTTTCTAATCGTACACAGCTAATTGCCGGAAATATAGCAACTGCAGAAGGAGCAAAAGCATTGGTTGATTGTGGTGCGGATGCCGTAAAAATTGGTATTGGGCCAGGGTCTATCTGCACAACACGAGTAGTGGCTGGCGTTGGGGTTCCACAGTTCTCTGCTATAATGGAAGCATCTGAAGAATGTCACAAACATGGAGTGCCAACAATTGCTGACGGGGGAATAAAATACCCTGGTGATATAGCCAAAGCGATTGCCGCCGGAGCTGATTGTGTAATGATTGGCTCTTTGTTGGCTGGTACGGATGAAGCGCCGGGTGAAGTTTTCCTTTACCAAGGGCGTTCCTACAAATCATATCGGGGAATGGGTTCGTTAGGTGCTATGGCTAGAGGTTCGGCTGACCGGTACTTCCAACAAGAAGTATCAGATACCCTTAAACTTGTTCCTGAAGGAATTGAAGGGCAGGTTCCATATAAGGGCCCTGCTGGAAGTATAATCCATCAGATGGTTGGCGGCTTGAGAGCTGCGATGGGGTATACTGGGAATTCGAGTATCAAAGAAATGCAATCGAATTGTATGTTTCGTCGATCTACTGAAGCGGGTCGAAGAGAGAGCCATGTGCACGATGTTACTATTACACGAGAAGCTCCGAATTATCGGAAGGGCGACTAATCCGGATAAGTCAGAATGTACATTACAATTTTGAAAATTGAGAATCAATTTAATGGATGATTCAGTATTAATTCTTGATTTTGGTTCCCAGGTGACCCAGCTTATTGCGAGAAGAGTAAGAGAAAACGGTGTTTATTGTGAAGTTCATCCGTTTCATAGTTCAGAAGAGGCAATCCAGAAATTAAAACCCAAAGGGATCATTTTATCAGGTGGCCCTGCGTCGGTTACAGCCGCAACAGGTCCAACAATTGACCCAGAAATATTTCAGTTAGGGATTCCAATATTAGGTATTTGCTATGGACAGCAGATCATTTGCTCGCAGTTAGGCGGAAAAGTCGAATCTTCTGAACAAAGAGAGTTTGGCAGAGCGGAACTAAGGATAGTTGACGACTGCGTTTTATTTAGCGAGCTATGGAATGTGAGAGAAACACAACAGGTTTGGATGAGCCACGGTGATTCTGTAGTAAAATTGCCTGACGGGTTTCGCTCGGTAGCAGTGAGTGATAATGCACCTAATGCTGCTATAGCTGATGATGAACGGAAAATTTATGCCGTGCAGTTTCACCCAGAAGTGATACATACCTTGGGAGGTAAGGATTTACTTAGAAATTTTACTCACCGGGTGGCCGGCTGTGCAGGTGACTGGACAATGTCGGCTTTTAGGCAACGTGCAATTAATAAAATTCGCGAACAGGTTGGTGATGGAGAGGTAATCTGTGGATTATCTGGGGGTGTTGATTCTTCGGTAGCAGCAGTTTTAATTCATGAGGCAATAGGGGCTCAGCTAAATTGCGTTTTTGTAGATACCGGATTGCTTCGTTTGGGTGAAGCCGAGCAAGTCATTACAGTTTTCCGTGATAACTATAATATACCGTTAATACACCATGATGCATCAGAACTATTTCTTACAAAATTGCACAAAGTAACAGATCCGGAAACAAAAAGGAAAATAATTGGTGCAACTTTTATTGATGTATTTGACGAAGAGGCACAGAAAATTGGTGGAGCCAATTTTCTTGCCCAAGGCACTCTCTACCCGGATGTGATAGAGTCAGTTTCATTTACTGGGGGCCCGAGCGTCACAATCAAGTCACATCACAATGTTGGAGGGCTACCTGAGCGTATGAATATGTCTCTAGTGGAACCACTGCGAGAATTATTCAAGGATGAGGTGCGGGATCTAGGCAGGGAATTAGGTCTTCCCAGTCAACTCGTAGGACGACATCCGTTTCCGGGCCCCGGCCTTGCTATTCGTATGCCCGGGGAAATAACAAAAGAGAGGCTAGACATATTGCGGATGGCTGACAAAATATACATAGATGAAATTCGGCAAGCAGGCCTTTACGATAAAATTTGGCAGGCATTTGCGGTGTTGTTGCCAGTAAAAACGGTGGGCGTGATGGGAGATGCCCGCTCCTACGATTATGTTTGCGCCTTACGCGCGGTGACCTCTACAGATGGTATGACTGCTGATACTTACCCATTCAAACATAAATTTATCTCAAAAGTAGCTACTCGAATTATTAACGAAGTGCGTGGTATTAACAGAGTTACATATGATATCACCTCAAAACCGCCAGGTACGATAGAGTGGGAGTGATTTTATATAATAAAAGCAATATCTTATTGTATTTATTTAATATATTACTTTAATTAAAAATCTATATAAATCAGTACCTTAGTTTTGTCAGTTTCAAAGATTATTCAAAGTAGGCGGATTATTGAATTACATGAGTCTCTAAGTGTGGAAATCGATATTTCTCTTCCTTAAAACCTTAATCTTAATTAGAGTTTTCGTATGAAAAATTTATACCTAATATTTTTTATAGTTTGGTTTTTTTGCGGAATTACCAAGGTAACCTCCGCTGAAAAATTGTTTGATGTCGTAACCAATGATTCTAGTGCGGATAAACGTGCGATTGCTTTTGTGGATACGGTGACAGGCAAAGACCGAATTGTTGAGGTCAACATGTCTGGTGAGGTGGTTTGGGAATGGGCATTTCCTAGTGAATTACAGGGTGAGAGAGAGAGAAGCATTTGCAAGGGTGCTGATATAAAATATCTAAAATCAAGGGACGAGATTTTATTTATTGTGCCGCGAATGGGCGCCTACAAAATCAATCGAGCGGGAAATTTAACAACAATTATTGAAGATGATGAAATCAGTCATGATATAGATTCTCTGCCAAACGGTAATTTTATATACGTTCGTGGACGCGTGGATAAGGGTGATGATGAGGTACGCGAAGTTTCGCCATCCGGTGAAGTGGTTTGGCGATGGTCTCATGCAAAATATTTTCCAGTTCGAGAAAAATTTCTCAAAAATATTCCAAAAAATACGTTAGAGAATTGGAGAGAGCGGAAAGGTATATTAGAAACTGATGGAGTTGATTGGGCGCACGTCAATGGGGTGGAGAGACAACAAAATGGGAATACACTGATTTCACTTCGGAATTTTTCTATGTTTGTGATTGTTGATCCTAAAGGACGTCCAAAGAAATTATTTAAAGATATTTGGTTAGTGCATGAACCCCATAAAACAGGATTTGGGTATATTGCTTCAGATAGGTTCTCGGGAGGGGGCGCGCCTCGATTTTCTATTGTTAAAATTTTAGCAGAAGGGAAAAGAGAAAAACTCCTAACTAAGCAGTTCTTTGCTGTTCGAGGCATAGAATTAATGCCACATGAAAGGTTTAATATAACATCCGTTGGAAATGTATTTGAAATTGATAAAAACGGCACGGTTTTACACCGCATGCATCTCTCCATTCAAAAAGAGGATGCAGAACGCCATTTGGGTGGGGATAGAAAACCAGGTCATATTTTGGATGAAGGACGTTGTGCGCCGCTTAATTTATACAAAGTAGTGAAGACTAAAGTATATTAGCGAGGCGCCAAGGAACCACTGATTTGCTGTAGTTCCTATAGTTTCAAAGCAGTTTCAAAGTAAACTTAAGTTGTTG
>CEUN01166340.1_pt1 | contig 15776 bp, 12 predicted proteins | sample 361501 | NCBI WGS metagenome assembly CEUN01 (sample SAMEA2622801, study PRJEB7988) | marine metagenome | biome: marine biome (ENVO:00000447); feature: marine epipelagic mixed layer (ENVO:xxxxxxxxx); material: "saline water (ENVO:00002010), including plankton (ENVO:xxxxxxxx)" | depth 120 m | reverse complement strand
GGAGCCTCATTAACGGTTCCTGCGGGGACAATCACAGCTTTGGTAGGGCCCTCCGGCACTGGAAAATCTACTCTTCTTCATATTGCAGGATTATTGGAACGTCCGAATGGTGGAAGTGTCTATATAAATGGAGAGGATTGCACTAACTGCAATGATCACGAGCGTACCTTAAGAAGGCAGACCGCCTTAGGTTTTGTGTATCAATTTCATAATCTACTTCCTGAATTCTCGGCTATTGAAAATATTATCCTACCGCAAATGATATCAGGAAAAGAAAAAGCTATAGCCCAAGCTCGAGCAAAAGATTTAATGATCGATGTGGGCTTAAAGGATCGTATTTTGCATCTACCATCCGAATTATCTGGAGGAGAGCAACAAAGGGTTGCAATTGCTAGGGCCTTAGCCAATGAACCGGCTATATTATTAGCCGACGAGCCAACCGGCAACTTAGATGAAGAAACGGCTAATAATACACTAGAGTTGTTATTGGATATTGTTAGAACTTTTAAGGTTTCTGCGCTTGTTGCTACCCACAATATGAAGTTGGCTGAGCGTATGGATCGGATTATTTTAATTAAAGAGGGATTATTAATTGACGTTTAAAATTTTATTTTTGTTGCCGATTCGTTCTTCCTTAAAAAAATTAGGGATTTTCAATAAGTTAGCAAAGGTTAGAAACCAAATATTGTGCCGAATAGATTTGTCAAACACTTTATCTGGTAATGTTCCATTGTTGTTCTAATGACTTATAATCAGGCTGGTGTAAAGCTATAATAATGAAGTTATCAAATTTTATCCATTTACGCGTTCATTCTGCCTATTCTCTTTCAGAGGGTGCGATTAAGGTTGAGGATTTAGTATCCCTTTGCAAAGATTATTCAATGCCTGCGGTTGCATTAACCGATAGTGGTAACCTCTTTGGAGCTCTTGAATTTTCTCTCACCGCCTCAAAAGCAGGCATTCAACCTATAATTGGATGTCAAATGTTGGTCAATCGGCCAAATGATTGTGGTGGCGAAGCTCTATATAAGACAAGTTTAGAAGAAAATGGTTATGATACATTAGTATTACTTGTACAAACCCAGGAGGGCTACCGTAATTTAATTAAGTTAGTAAGTAAGTCTTTTCTGGATACACCACCCGAAGAGCAACCCCACATACAATTTTCCGATTTGACCGGTTACACTGATGGTTTAATCGCTTTAACTGGCGGCCCGAGTGGTGCCTTGGGTAAATTATTAGCTGACGGACAAAATGAGTTTTCTGTGCTGATGTTAAGACACTTAAAATCATTATTCTCCGGTCGGCTCTATATCGAACTCATGCGTCATGGAACCATAAATGAAGAGAAAATTGAGAGCTCTCTTATTAAATTGGCATTCGAGCACGATATTCCATTGGTTGCTACCAATGATTGTTTTTTCTCGGACGAAAGCATGTATGAAGCCCATGATGCATTAATGTGTATCGCGGAACGCAAACATATTGATGACCCGAACAGAAGGCGCTTAACCCGTCTACACGGATTCCGCTCGGAATCTGAGATGAAAGAAATTTTTTCAGATATTCCTGAGGCAATCGACAACACAGTCGTAATTGCAAAAAGGTGTGCTTTCGCGCCGCAGGAACACTCGCCGATGTTACCCGCGTTCCCAACTACAGGAGCAAAAAGCGAAGCTGATCAGTTACGTCAGGCATCTCATGATGGGCTAGAAAAAAGGTTAAACACCTTAGGGATAAAGGGTCAGGAAATTTTACCATATAAAACCCGCATTGATTTCGAATTAGAAGTTATTAATGACATGGGTTTTCCGGGATATTTTTTGATTGTTGCTGATTTCATCCAATGGGCAAAAAGCCAGAATATCCCCGTTGGTCCCGGTAGAGGTTCGGGGGCAGGGTCTGTGGTTGCTTGGGCTCTGACAATCACGGACTTAGATCCGCTGAAGTTCGGGTTACTATTCGAGAGGTTTTTGAACCCTGAAAGGGTATCAATGCCAGATTTTGATATCGATTTCTGCCAGGATCGTCGGGATGAAGTAATAAATTATGTTAAAGAAAAATATGGGCCTGATAGGGTTGCTCAAATTATTACATTTGGAAAATTACAGGCCAAAGCGGTTTTACGGGATGTGGGGCGGGTTCTAGGAATGCCTTACAGTTACGTAGATAGGATTTGTAAACTTATACCTTTTAATCCAGCTCACCCTCCGTCACTAGAAGAAGCATTAAAAATTGAACCGGAACTTGTAACGTTAAGAGATGGAGATGAGCAGGTTTCTCGGTTGTTTGATATTGGTTTAAAACTGGAGGGTCTATATCGGCACGCATCTACTCATGCGGCGGGCCTAGTGATTGGTGATCAGCGCTTGGATGAGTTTGTTCCACTTTACCAGGATCCTCGTTCTGATATGGCTGCCACTCAATTTTCAATGAAATATGCGGAGGCTGCTGGCTTAGTTAAGTTCGATTTTTTAGGGTTAAAAACTCTTACGGTTTTAGATAAAACGATTAATTTAATTAAAGAAAGTGGCTTCGATGTTAATCTGGATTCAATCCCACTGAATGATACCCGAACGTACGAGATGTTGGGTGCAGGTGATACCGTAGGGGTATTTCAGCTGGAAAGTACAGGCATGCGGGACGTCTTAAAGCAGATGAAACCCGACTGTTTTGAAGACATCATTGCACTGGTAGCACTTTATCGACCTGGTCCTATGGACAACATTCCCCGATACATTGCTTGTAAACATGGTCAAGAGAAGCCTGACTACCTGCACCCAGAGCTAAAGGAAATACTAAAAGAGACATTTGGTGTGATTATATATCAAGAGCAGGTTATGGAAATCGCTAAAGTTCTCTCAGGCTATAGTCTTGGAAACGCCGACTTATTACGAAGAGCTATGGGAAAAAAAATAAAAGAAGAAATGGAAGCCCAAAGAAATGTTTTCGTTGAGGGGGCGAAGGAAAGAGGTGTTGATTCAGAAAAGGCGGCTCAAATATTTGATCAGGTAAACAAATTTGCGGATTATGGATTTAATAAATCACATGCAGCGGCCTATGCAGTTGTTGCCTATCAAACCGCATGGTTAAAAGCAAATTATCCAGTTGAATTCATAGCGGCTTCCATGACACTCGATATGGGAAATACTGAGAAGTTGAACGTTTACCGCCAGGAACTTGCTAGGCTAAGCATCGACTTAATTCCGCCAGATATAAATGAATCCCATTCCAGTTTTGCAGTTCGGAAACCAAAATCAGTCGGCGAAAAAGGGGCGGTTCTTTATGCTCTTTCAGCGGTAAAAAATGTTGGTGATAAAGCCATGGAAAGCTTGGTAAAGGAGAGAACGTTAGGCGGCCCATTCGCTAATGTCATGGATTTTGCGAAACGGCTAAATGGAAAGGTGGTTAACAAGCGCTTGATAGAAAATTTAATCACTGCTGGTGCTTTTGACTCCTTAGAAATGAATAGAAAAAAATTATTTAACAGTATTGATATTATTACAAAAATGACATTAGCCTCAGATCGTGAAAGGGAAAATAATCAGGAAAATCTATTTTCAGAGGAAGCGCTTACAACCGATGTTGAAAAACAAAACTTTAAGGATGTAAATGATTGGCCAAAGCTGGAGAGATTAGGAAAAGAATTCGAATCAGTGGGATTCTACCTTTCTGATCACCCGCTTGATGTATATGGGGATACGCTTTCTAGGCTTGGCGTCCAGTCATATGCGTCTTTGGGTATAAATTCGGCAGGCACACGGCCAAAATTAGCTGGTGTAATAGACTCAATAAGAGAGCGCACATCTTCTAAGGGAAATAAATTCGCCTTTGTCCGCTTTTCGGGTAAAGATGGAATGTTTGAGGTAGTGGTTTTTTCCGATGTTTTATCAACTTCAAGAGAACTTATTCAACCCGGAAAAGCTGTACTGATCACCTGTGAGGTAAGGGCTGAGGGCGATGATCTAAAATTGAGCTGTTTGAATCTTCAATGTCTTGAAAAAGCTGCTGAGAATGTCAGTGGAGGCTTAAAAATCTTCTTGAATGAACCAGGGTCGCTTGAGAGCCTAAAAAGTGCTATAGAAAAAGGAAAATCAGGAAAAGGAAAAATATATTTTGTTCTCAGTATTACTACCGATCAATCTGTAGAAATGACACTTCCTAAGGGTTATACGATAACACCAGATATGAAGTCCGAAATTGAGGCTGTTCCAGGCGTTTCGGAGCTTAGGGATTTATGAGTGTTTACCAAATTATCTAAGTATATTTTCTTATAATAATTCTTGAACTTTACTTATACAGAGTTTATCAAGCTATTATTTGAAATCGCACGCGATTTTGCGACGTTCTTACTACATATAGGGAGCGTTGTTCCGGTGTTTGAGTCAGTCAGAACCTGACCGGACTTTTATCGCGGACGAACCAACCGGAGAAAAGGATATATTATGGCATTGCCTACTTTTTCTATGCGCCAACTTTTAGAGGCTGGCGTTCATTTTGGACATCATACCAGACGCTGGAATCCCAAAATGGCTCCATACATTTATGGGGTCAGAAATGGGATCCACATTTTGGATCTTCGTCAGAGTGTTCCCATGCTGCACGCTGCGTTGCAGGCTGTTCGAGACGTTGTAAGCGGGGGCGGTCGGGTTTTGTTTGTTGGAACAAAGCGTCAGGCCGGAGAACAAATTTCTGAGGCGGCGAAGAGATGTGGTCAATATTACGTCGACCATCGTTGGCTTGGTGGAATGTTAACGAATTGGAAGACTATAACAGCTTCAATCAAGCGCTTGCGAGACTATGACGAATTGCTTTCGCAGTCAGAGGTTGGTCTTACCAAAAAAGAACTACTTATGCGGACCCGTGATAGGGACAAGTTAGAGCGGGCTTTAGGTGGTATAAAAGAAATGGGTGGCCTCCCAGATATAATATTTGTGATTGACACCAATAAGGAAAGTATAGCGATCAAGGAAGCTCAAAAACTGGGAATACCTGTAATTGCTGTGCTGGATAGTAACTGTGACCCTAAGGGCATAACCTACCCTGTCCCTGGTAACGATGATGCTATTCGTTCTATTGCATTGTATTGCAATCTATTAGCTGACGCAGTGTTGGACGGTTTACAACAAGAAGCTATAGCTGCTGGAACTGATGTAGGAGCTGAAGTGGAGTTACAGGATCAAGAGAACCCTTCGGTCGCAGAAGAATCAACTTCAGAGATTAAGTTGGAGGAAAAGGTCAAATCTGAAATTAATCCTGAACCCGAGCTTCAGAAAGAAGCAATGTCTTCCGTGGAAGGTGAAGCTGCAAAATCATAAAATTTTAGAGTTAGGATAAATCAAGGATTACGCCATGACAGAGATTACAGCTTCACTAGTTAAGGAGTTAAGAGAAAAGACTGGTGCAGGTATGATGGATTGCAAGAAAGCGTTGACAGAAGCTGAGGGAGACTTAGAGACTGCTATTGATTGGTTACGAAAATCCGGATTGGCTGCGGCAGCAAAAAAAGCGGGCAGGGTAGCGGCAGAAGGCCTTGTGGCTGTAAACTCCGTATCTCAATCTGGCGCCGTTATAGAAATTAATGCTGAAACAGATTTTGTCGCAAGAAATTCCGATTTTCAAGGTTTTGTATCCAGAGTAGGAGCCATTGCTTTAGAAAAAGAGGGTGACCTGTCGGCAATTTTGGATTCTGAATTTAGTAACAAAATCCTTGTAAGCGATGCTTTAAAAAATTTAATAGCAACCATTGGAGAGAATATCAACTTTCGTCGTGCAGAGGGGCTCTCTGTAAAAAATGGTATTGTCAGTAGTTATGTCCATAATGCTATTTCATCCGGTATGGGACGGATTGCGGTTCTTGTAGCATTGGAGTCTGAAGGAGATGAGGAAGTTTTGTCTAATCTAGGAAAGCAACTTGCAATGCATGTCGCTGCAGCCGCTCCGCGTTGGATTTCTATCGAGGATGTTGAAGAAACAGAACTTGAGCGTGAACGAGCCGTTTTAACCGAACAGGCGAAAGAAAGTGGTAAACCGGAAGAATTTATCGGTAAGATAGTTGATGGACGGTTAAGAAAATATTTCGAAGAAACAGTTTTTCTTGAGCAAACCTTTGTAATCGACGGGGAAATAAAAATTTCTAAAGTTCTTGAAGAAGCAGCGAAAGATGCTGGGGCAGCTATTTCTCTGGCAGGGTTTGTGCGGTACGTTTTGGGTGAGGGTGTTGAAAAAGAAGAAGATGATTTTGTAGCGGAGGTCAACGCTGCGGCAAAAGGCTAACAAATATTAAACAAAAACCAACTACATAAAAGGGAATTCAAAGGGCAGTCGATGGGGGTAAAAACGGAAAATGTTAAATATCACCGGGTATTGTTAAAATTGTCTGGTGAAGCCCTCATGGGTAAGAAAGAATTTGGCCTTGACACTGCTACAGTCATAAGAATCGCAAATGAAGTTAAAAATGTTCTCGAATTAGGCTGTGAAGTATGCCTAGTAATTGGGGGCGGAAATTTTTTTAGGGGTATAGACGCGGCTAGCCAAGGTATAGAAAGAGGTACTGCTGACTATATGGGAATGTTAGCGACCGTCATAAATGCTTTGGCTGTTCAAGGTTCTCTTGAACGCATAGGAGTGCATACTAGAGTACAGTCGGCTATACCTATGTCCACCGTTTGCGAACCCTATATAAGGCGTCGTGCAAGCAGGCACATGGAAAAGGGGAGGGTAGTGATCTTCGCAGCAGGAACAGGCAGTCCCTATTTCACAACCGATACTGCAGCAGCACTTCGCTCCGTGGAAATGGATTGTGATGCGCTTTTTAAGGGTACGCAGGTGGACGGTGTATATTCAGCGGATCCACATAAAAACCAGGAAGCAAAAAGATATAAAAGTTTAACCTATCATGATGTGCTCTCACAGGATTTAAAAGTAATGGATGCGGCGGCTATTTCATTAGCCAGAGAAAATAAAATTCCCATTTTGGTGTTTTCTCTTCATAGTTCTGGAGAGTTTGCAAAAATTGTAAGGGGAAAAGGTAGATATACGGTAATACGTAAGGAGGGTTAAAAAGATGGCTGACCCCGATTTGGATGAGTTTAGGCGAAGAATGCAGGGGGCATTAGACGTCTTAAAAAATGAATTTGGAGGTTTGAGGACGGGGCGAGCTTCCGCTGCGCTAATAGAACCCGTAATGGTTGAAGCTTATGGTTCAAGCATGCCCATTAATCAAGTGGCAACTGTAAATGTAGCAGATTCACGTATGGTATCAGTTCAGGTGTGGGACCAGGGTCTGATAGCATCAGTTGAAAAAGCCATCCGGAATTCAGAATTAGGTTTAAATCCCGCAACGGATGGTAATGTCATAAGGATACCAATACCCCAATTGAGCGAAGAGAGGCGTGTTGAGTTGACAAAAATTGCCAACAAATATTCCGAGCAGGCACGTGTAGCGGTTCGGAATATTAGACGGGATGGAATGGACCAATTAAAAAAGCAAGAAAAAGATGGTGAAATTTCCCAGGACGAACAACGGGCCTGGGGCGAGGATCTGCAGTTACTTACAAATGATTTCGTTAAAGAAATTGACACAGCTTTATCATCAAAAGAGTCAGAAATAATGCAGGTTTGATGATATGTCGTCGCTCAACCCTGTCCATAAAAAGTTAGAGTCTATTCCTGTTCATGTTGGAATAATTATGGATGGAAATGGAAGGTGGGCAGAGGCGAGAAACCTTCAAAGAATTGAAGGTCATCGTAAGGGGATTGAAACTGTAAAAGAGATAGTCAAGGGTAGTATAGAATTAGAGATTAGATATCTTACTCTTTATGGATTTTCGACCGAAAATTGGAAACGTCCCTCTGGAGAAATCAGTTTTCTTATGGGGCAGTTACGTTTTTTTCTTCGTAATGAAATCAAAACCTTAAATGAGCATGGCGTTAGGATTAAATTCATTGGTTATCGTGGATCCCTTGAAAATGATATCGTTGATTTGTTGCAAGAAGCGGAAGAAGAAACAAAGAATAATAATGTTCTCCAACTAGTCGTGGCTCTTAGCTATGGAGCCCGGCAGGAAATCGCTGCGGCCGCAAGAAGGATAGCAACGCAAGTGTTATCAGGGGATTTAGATGTAGAAGCTATAAATGAAGATACTTTTGCCGGTTATTTGGAGACTTTTGACATCCCAGATCCAGACCTGATTATACGAACGAGCGGTGAGCAGCGTATTAGCAATTTTCTTTTATGGCAAAGTGCATATGCCGAACTAGTATTTATAGATACCCTTTGGCCAGATTTTTCAATTGAAAATTTGAAAGATGCGTTAAATGAGTTCAATCGCCGTGAAAGACGATATGGTTCTACGGTATAGAGACGTCTTGGTGTCGCTTTGAAATCTCGAATTATTTCAGCAATAATCTTGGCTCCATTTTTTCTTGGGGTGGTTTATATTGGCGACCTTTTATTTGTATTATTTTTAGCGGTACTTATGGCGGCAATGTCGTATGAGTGGCGCCAACTTTGCAACGTGGATAAGTTCGACTTTACGGGCATCTTCTGTTGTTTTGCCACATTTCTAACTGTAATGTTTTCCCATTTTTTCAATGTACTGATCAGTGTAATCTTAATGGTACTATGGATAGGCCTTCTGGTGTTGTTATCAAGGCTTAACACCCCAATAAAAGGTCGATTTCAAAACTGGATGCTTATGGGAATGCTTTTAATCGGCTCTACCGGTATAGGCCTTGTTTGGCTCCGAGAAATAAACGAAATGGGGTTGGAGATTGTTCTTTGGTTAATTTTCACGATTTGGACAACTGATATTTTTGCATTTTTATTTGGTCGTTCTTTGAAAGGCCCAAAACTTGCGCCGAGTATTAGTCCAAACAAAACTTGGTCTGGTTTATTATCAGGGGTTTCTTGTGCTGCATTGCTTGGGTTTTTATGGTCAAACGGAATAGCAGATAGTAAGAACTGGGTGATATTACCTATTTTAGGGGCCGGCATAGCTTTGCTGGCACAGTTGGGAGATTTAAGCGTGTCTAAAGTTAAAAGACGCTTTGGTGTTAAGGACTCTGGAAAACTAATTCCGGGTCATGGCGGGTTACTTGATCGGATGGATGGGTTTCTAGGGGCGGTCCCTTTTTTTGCTTTATCATTAGCAGTTTCTAAAGGTGATGTTTCACCATGGTTATAAAATCAATTCCCAGAATAAATACTCCTAGAAGATTGACTATTTTAGGGTCAACAGGTTCGGTTGGACAAAATACCGTTAAGCTTATCCAAAATGAGCCCGATAGATATAAGGTCGAGATCCTTACTGCAAATACCAATGTCGAATTATTGGCGCAACAGGCAAATGAGACTGGTGCGAGGCTCGCCGTTGTTACAGATGAAACCAAATACGAATTTTTAAAAAGTTTGCTTAAAAATTCGAAAACCGAAGTGGCGGCAGGTTTTAGTGCGCTTTTGGATGCTGCTTCTACACCAGTTGACTGGGTTATGGCGGCCATCGTGGGAGCTGCAGGATTAAAGCCCACTATGGCTGCCATTAGAAATAGTTCAGTTGTAGCTTTAGCTAACAAAGAATGTTTGGTTTGTGCGGGAGAGGTAATGCTAACTGAGATAGATAAATCTAAATCAAAAGTTCTTCCGGTAGATTCAGAACATAATGCTATATTTCAGGTTTTTGAACATGAACAGCGTAATAAGATTGAAAAAATTATTTTGACCGCTTCGGGTGGTCCATTCTGGAGTATGTCTTTGCAAGATATGACAAAAGCAAAGCCAGAAGAAGCTGTGAACCATCCAAATTGGCATATGGGACCCAAAATTTCTATAGATTCTGCTACGATGATGAATAAGGGACTAGAATTGATAGAGGCTCATTATTTATTTTCAATCGAAGAGACGAAAATTGATGTTCTGATACATCCAGAATCTATTGTTCATAGCATGGTGAGCTATTCCGATGGATCTGTTTTAGCTCAATTAGGTACTCCTGACATGCGAATACCTATTTCTTATACCTTGGGGTGGCCTAACAGGATTAAAAATTCAACTAAAAGACTAGATTTATCTTCTATTGGAAGTTTGCGGTTTGAGAAACCCGATAATGCTCGATTTCCTGCGCTTAAATTGGCGCGTCATGCACTATCTATGGGAGGAGGGGCACCTACAATCTTTAATGCAGCCAATGAGGTAGCAGTAGAAGCTTTCTTGCAAAAACAGATCAAATTTCCTGATATTGTGAAAGTCGTAGAAAGTACTTTGGAAAATAGTAGTATAAATGAAGTTTGTTCTCTAGACGGTGTAATTGCCATTGATCAAGAAGCTCGTCGAATTGCTAGAGAACGGTTTTTGCAACGTTTCCAAATTTAATGAGGGATTTATAAATGGAATTCCTGTGGTATATTTTGCCATTTATTTTAATCTTTACTGTTTTGGTTTTTGTTCATGAGCTTGGACACTATTTAGCCGCTAGGCAATGTAATGTCAGAGTCGAAGTCTTTTCTGTCGGGTTTGGAAAAGAAATTTTCGGGTTAACCGATAAATTCGGCACTCGTTGGAAATTAAGTACCATTCCCCTGGGAGGGTATGTAAAATTATACGGAGTATTACCCCCAGATGAATCCCAAGGTGAAGAGGTGTCACCTATAGGTGATGAAGACACTTCCTTTTACAACAAGCCTACCGCTCAAAAAGCATGGATTTATTTTGCGGGACCATTAGCTAACTTAATTTTTGCTGTGGCTGTCCTTGCGGCAATTTATAGCATTACGGGAAAACAATATCTGCCGGCGAGTATCGGGAAGGTTTATTCTAATAGTGCTGCCGAGAGGGCAGGGATACAAAAGGGGGATATTGTTATCAAAGTAGGAAAATCGTCTATCAAGCGATTTGAACAACTTAGCAGTATAGTCCGCTCCTCCCCCGGTAAAGACATTTTCCTTACTATCAAACGGAACAATAAAATTATTGCACTAGAAGTTACACCTAAACCGATAGAAATTGATGTTGGTGGTTCTAAGAAAACGATCGGACGTTTGGGAGTATCCCAATCTAGAAGCGGATCCAAGATTATAGAATATAATCCGCTCACGGCAACGTGGGAAGCTATAATTGAAACTCTTTCATTGTCTGGCTTGATATTAGACTATCTCAGCCAAGTGGTTAGTGGTGAAAGGAGTGCTAAAGAACTAGGGGGGCCTATTCGTATTGCACAAATTTCTGGGGATGTTGCGCAAAATGGTATATTCAGCAGTGGTTTATTTCAGCTGGCTGCATTTTTATCCATTAATCTTGGTATAATAAATTTGTTACCCATTCCTCTTCTGGACGGTGGCCAATTACTAGTCCTAGGAATTGAAGCATTGAGAAGAAAACCTTTGGAAAAGAGTATATTAGCTGTTTATCAAAATATTGGTTTGGTTTTTATTGTATGTTTGACCATTTTTGTATTTTGGAATGATTTGGTCCAACTTCGATTTGTTGATTATCTATATGGTTTGATAAAATGACATTTTTTAATCGGCTTATCGTAAAAAGTTCCCATAGTCTTTACTTTTTCTTTTTAGTGCTGATCATTAGTTTAACGTTAACTCATCAAAACTTATCGGCAAATGGTTTTATCGCTGAAGAATTAGAGATAAAGGGAGCGCAAAGAATAGAGGTAGAGACCATTCGTTCTTATATTCCTATTGCTGTTGGTCAAGAAATAACAAATAAAAAAATGGATGACGCACTAAAAAAGTTGTTTTCGACTGGTCTTTTTGCTGACGTAATCGTGCGAAATGAAGGTCCAAAGGTCATTGTGTCGGTAGTTGAAAATCCAATAATCAACCGCATAGCCTTCGAAGGCAATAAAAGAATTACAAATGAACTTTTACAAGATGAGCTGAAATTACAACCAAGAGTAGTATTCACCCGCAAGAGGGTACAAAACGACATTCAAAGGATTGTTGATTTATATCGTCGTAGCGGAAGATTTTCTGCGACAGTTGTTCCTAAAGTTATCCAGCAATCACAAAATCGCGTTGATCTGATTTTTGAAATCTCTGAAGGCCCCCTTACTGAAATTCGCCGGATAACTTTTGTCGGGAACAACCGGTTTAGTGATAGTGATCTTCGCTCTGTAATTAGGACAAAAGAAAGTGCCTGGTATAGGTTTCTTACCTCAGATGACAGCTATGATCCTGATCGTTTGACTTTTGATAGAGAACTCTTAAGAAGATTTTATCTTAATAAAGGTTTCGCTGATTTTCGAGTCCTTTCCGCAATAGCGGAATTAAGTCCAGATAGGGAGAGCTTCTTTATTACTTTTACAGTCGAAGAAGGCAAGCGTTACAGGTTTGGTGAAATTAATGTAACAGCGAAGTTAAGAGATTTAAGTCCCAATCAACTTAAAAGTTTTATAAATGTAAATCATGGGGATTGGTATAATGCTGATATAGTTGAAAAAGTTGTTTTGAAATTAACAGAGGTAGTAGGAGAACTTGGCTACGGTTTCGTGGACATTCGCCCAAAAGTAAATCGAGATTATAAGAATAAAAAAATTAATATTAATTTTGATGTGCGAGAGGGTCCACGTGTTTTTGTTGAAAGAATCAATATTTCCGGAAACGTTCGGACAATTGATTCGGTTATCCGTCGGGAAATGCCATTAGTAGAGGGTGACGCATTCAATTCTTCAAAAATGCGGCAATTAAGAAAAAGAATTCGTAATCTTGGATTTTTTGAAAAGGTCGCTGTAAAAAAGAAGCGCGGCACCAAAAGAGATAAAACAATAATTGATGTCAAGGTGAGCGAACGTTCTACAGGGCAGGTAACTTTAGGGGCGGGTTTTTCATCCACTACTGGTGCATTGGGTGAATTAGGAATTCAAGAAAAAAACCTTCTCGGAAAAGGACAAAGTTTACTGTTCAAAACTAGAGTCGGGGCTAGTGCTACAGAAGTTGATATTGCTTTTACAGAACCATATTTTCTCAACCGTAAGTTAGCAGCCGGTGTTGATATCTTCAAAAAAACCTATGACCTAAAGGATGAAAGCTCTTTTGAAAAATCTTCTTTAGGTGGAGGGTTACGATTGGGTTATGATTATTCTGATCAACTTAGACAAAAATTTCAATATTCATTAAGTCAAGACAAGGTCACTGACGTCAAAGCTGATGCCTCTCTAGCAATTCAGGAGCAAAAGGGGTCTGCTGTTAAATCAGAGCTATCACAAACTTTATCGTTCGAAACACTTGATAATCGGTTTTCACCGACTGACGGAACTATAGGACGTTTCACGACTTCATTAGCGGGCTTAGGCGGGAGTGTTAAATTTTTTAGAACGAATTTTAAAGCGAAGCAGTATTTTCCATTGAGAGAGAAAATAACGGGAAGCCTCGGCATCCAAGGTGGATATATTCTTGGCCTTGGTGAAGATATTCGAATTGTAGATCGGTTCTTCTTGGGTGGTTCCTCCTTGAGAGGATTTAAGGCGTCCGGAGTTGGGCCAAGAGATAAGGCCACCGGTGATTCTATTGGAGGAAAGTTTATGTTGGCGGGTACAGCTCAATTAATGTTTCCTCTTGGTTTGCCAAATGAGTTTGGTGTGAAGGGTAGATTGTTTTCGGATATAGGATCATTAACAAATTCGGAATCAACAAATGCGAGTATTAATGAGGATAATTCATTGCGTGCTTCTGTAGGTTTCGGAATTTCGTGGAAATCTCCACTTGGTCCATTAGCAATAGATATTAGTCAACCAATTTTGAAGAAAGATTTTGATAAAACAGAATTAATTCGTTTTGATATAGGTGCGAGGTTTTAGGTGTTAAAAATGAAATGCATTTCAAAAACTATACTGGGGTCTTGGCTAGTTTTCAGTTGTATATCCTTTCCCCCTTTATTCGCACAGACTATTCCAATTGGTGTAATCGATATCCAGAAAGTAATAAAAAATTCGGCGGCAGCCCTTTCAATCAGGCCTCAAATGGAAAAATTGAAAAAAGTTTATCGGGCTAAATTTAAAAAGTCGGAATTAAATTTACAAAAACAAAAACGAGAATTGCAAGAACAAAGAGCTATTATGCCGGAAGGCTACTCTAAAAGGATAAAAACATTTCAAAAAAAGGTTAGGAATACACAACGCGAGTTACAAATAGTTAACCGGATGTTTGATCGGGCATTAGCAAACTCTATGCGGGAAGTGCATCGAACTATGAACGGAATTACGATGCAAATTGCTCAGGAGAAATCGTTAAAATTTGTTATACCTAAAAGGCTAGTAATATTTTATGAAGAAACTTCGGATATTACTAAAGAAGTAACCAAAAGGTTAAACAAACGTTTGCCAAAAGTTAAAGTGGTTATACCCAAATTAAAAATTAAGGAATAATTAGTGATGCCGGATAGCCGGTTTTTTAAATCAATCGGACCTTGTACTGTCGGAGAGTTGGCAGGGATTTCGAACGCAGAAATATTAGAAAAGGATACTCAAAGTAAGGTTGTAACAGATGTCAGCCCTATTGCAAGCGCTGGCCCCGATGAGATCAGCTTCTTGGATAATAGACGTTACATTGAAGAATTTAAAAATAGTACCGCAGGTGCCTGTGTTGTTCACCCTGACCAAGCAAAAAATGCGCCAGAAGGTATGATATTATTGGTATCTACCGAGCCATATTTAGCATTTGCAAAAATTGCAAATTATTTATATCCAGAACAAGGGAAGAGTTCCCATGAGGAACAAGACGAGTTAATTAGTAAGTCGGCTACTATCGGCGCTAATACGATTATTTCACCGGGTGTATTTATCGGACAAGGTGCCCGTATTGGTGCTGACTGTAAATTAGGTCCGAATGCCGTCATTGGTGATGGTGTTATTATCGGTGATGGTTGCTACCTAGGACCAGCTGTTTCGATCCAATATTCGATAGTTGGTTGTGGAGTGCGTTGTTTTGCTGGATCTCGATTAGGAGAACAGGGTTTTGGTTTTGCTTCTTCTGTGGATGGTCATTTGACGGTTCCTCAATTAGGAAGAGTAATCGTCGGAGATAATACTGAAATAGGAGCTAACTCAACTATTGATAGAGGAAGTGCATCTGACACCATTATTGGTAAGGGTTGCAGAATTGATAATTTAGTCCAAATTGGACACAACGTGGTCATAGGAGATGGTTGCGTGTTAGTAGCACAAGTCGGAATTGCTGGTAGTACACACCTTGGTAATTATGTATTAGTTGGAGGCCAAGTCGGAATTTCTGGACACCTGAGAATTGGTGATGGCGTCCAAATTGCTGCACAATCCGGGGTCATGAATGATTTGAAGGCAGGAGAACGTTATGGTGGCTCGCCAGCTGTTCCAATGAAACAGTGGACTTATCAAGCTGCAATGTTGCGTTCAATGGGACGTAAGAAAGTAAGAAATAATGGATAGTGTCGAAGAATTAGGTGAACAAAGAGAAATAGATATCGATCGTATTCTAGAGCTTCTTCCTCATAGGTACCCTTTTTTGATGATTGATAGGATGGTGAATATCATTCCTGGTGAAAGTGCTGTTGGAATAAAAAACGTTACAGTTAATGAGCCATGCTTTCAGGGGCATTTCCCATCCAAGCCCATCTTTCCGGGTGTATTAATTATAGAAGCAATGGCGCAGACCTCGGCGGCTCTTGTTGTTGATACTTTAGGAAGTTCGACTGAGGGGAAACTTGTCTATTTTATGTCGATAGATAACGCACGATTCAGAAGGCCCGTTATACCTGGTGATCAGTTACAAATCCATGTATCTAAACATTC
>CEUN01180651.1_pt1 | contig 15785 bp, 14 predicted proteins | sample 361501 | NCBI WGS metagenome assembly CEUN01 (sample SAMEA2622801, study PRJEB7988) | marine metagenome | biome: marine biome (ENVO:00000447); feature: marine epipelagic mixed layer (ENVO:xxxxxxxxx); material: "saline water (ENVO:00002010), including plankton (ENVO:xxxxxxxx)" | depth 120 m | reverse complement strand
GTTTAACTCTTATGGCACCTACCTGTCGAAAAAAAGCATCAAACAAACCATCCTCTCCGACCAAAGCACCGGTGTGCGATGCAGCGGCCTGAGCGCCGGTTTCCGAACGGCCAACCTTGTATACAATTAGCTTTTTGCCAGCGGTCGAGAGCAGCGATGCGGCTTCACGGAATGCTTCGGGATTGCGTAACGTTTCGAGATAAACCGCAACGGCCTTCGTTTCCTCATCATCGGAGAGAAAAGCCATAACGTCACTGACTTCGATATCTACTTCGTTACCTGTAGCGGCGAGATAAGACAGGCCGATACCGCGCGCTGTAGCTCGAGAGAATAATGATCCGAGGATGCCGCCACTTTGTGATACCACAGCGACACTACCGCTTTGGAGGCTCTTTTCATCGAGGGCCCCGGACGCAGAGAGGATCACACCGTTTCTAAGGTTTAACAACCCAATTGTATTCGGTCCAAGCAGTCGCATGCTGGCGGCCGCAGTTTTGAGGGATTTCTGTCGTTCTTTTCCGTTTTCTCCTGCTTCGGCGAAGCCACCAGTTAGAATAATGGCACCGCCACAACCCATCTCGCTTAGTTCCTTCACCGCCGGTATAACAAGTGATGGGCCCAACAAGATCACGGCCACGTCGGGTACCCCAGGCAGGCTCTCGATATTTGGAAAACATTGAAATCCTTCGATTTGGTCTTTTCGCGGATTAACCGGCCAGATATCGCCGTTGAAACCGTGTTTTTTTAGAAAGTGCAGGGGCCGCCCACCCACTTTCCGAGGATCTGTAGACGCACCAATGATCGCGACGCTGCGCGGACGAAAAATTCTGTCGAGATCTGTCAAGTTTGTTCCCGCTTATCGAGAAATGTTGCGACCGCCTCACGGTGATAATCGGTGGTGTAGCAGATACCCTGAGCTTGGCTACCGAGAGCAAAAACTTCCTCTATCGTGGATTCGTAACTTCCGTTCATAATGGACTTTGCAAGAGCTCGGGCATCGGCTGATCCAACCGTCATTTTTTTCCCCATATCAACTGCATCGTCGATCAGAGAATCGGGATCGGATAATTGCTCGATGAGGTTGATGTTTTTGGCTTCTTCGGCTCCTATCATTCGGCCGGAAAAGATCAGTTCTTTCGCCCGCGCTAGTCCGACTCTGCGGGGTAAAAAATACATTCCGCCGCCATCGGGGATCAGCCCTCTAAGGACGTAACTCATTACGAAAGTTGTGTCTGTTGCGCCTATAACGAAATCGCAGCACAGGGCGAGGTCGGCGCCAAGCCCGGCCGCAACGCCGTTTACCGCCGCAATTGTTGGTTTGGGCAGGCTATGAAGCTTGGTCAATAATTGGTGTGTTCGGCGTTGGCGCTGCCAACCGTTTATACCAACCTGTTCCACAGGCGCGGACAGCCGGTCGTGCATAGAGGAGATGTCACCACCCGCACAAAATCCCTTACCGCGTCCAGTCAAGACGAGAGCGGCAACACCGGGAGAACGGTCTGCCCAGTCGAGGGCGCGGATAATGTCTGTTCGCATATCGTCATTGACTGCGTTGCGCTTATCCGCTCGGTTTAGGGAGAGGATCGCTATGTTATCTCGAAGTTCTATGTCGACGAGAGGCGTGTCTGGTTGCGGAATTGCTGCGGACATATTTGTCTCCTGACATCCGAATTTCTATACCGTTGTAGTCTCGCATCCAATAAATGAGAACTTCTGGTGAAAAACTCAATTACGGTGGATTGGTTTGCTTTACTGCATCCGGCATATTGAATACCAATGTAAACAATGTGAACAGGGATCTTATGGACACATCGGGAAGACTAAACGGAATCATAGGGGTGCTAGAGAGTGGTAGGCCCGCATTTTCCGCATTTGTACCTATGGATATCCAAACCGCTATCCACATGGCGGCAACCAAATACAATGGGATTGTGTTCGAAGGCGAGCACCTTCCCTGGGATATAATGGCCCTACGGGATTCGATGCAGTTTATGCTTGATCGTCGCGTGATTGCCAGTAGCGGTTCCATTGCACCCGCCGTCACGCCGATGGCCCGTGTGCCAGTCAATGGTGTTGAAATGGGTCAATGGCATGCAAAGCAGGCGCTAGATACCGGTGTCTACGGTATTGTTTGGCCGCATATCAGCACGGTCGAAGAGGCCTATAATGCGGTTGCTGCCTGCCGATATCCACGACTGACGGATAAGCCACTCTACGAACCGCAGGGAATTCGCGGCGACGGCCCAGTCCGGGCCGCGCGTTACTGGGGTTTGACCCAGCAAGAATACTATAAGAGGGCCGATGTCTGGCCACTTTCGCCCTACGGAGAAATATTTGTAATCTTACAGATTGAGGACACTAAGGGAATCGCCAACCTCCCCGACATGTTGAAAAGCGTACCCGGCATCGGGGCAATACTGATTGGTGAAGGGGATCTAGGCCAGGAACTTGGCTTTCCTCGCCAATATGACCACCCAGAATTACTTAACGCCATGAGCGAAGTGTTAGATATTTGTAAACGGCATGATGTGATAGTCGGCCACCCACATGCTAATGCCGGTAATATGCAGGACCTCATGGAGCAAGGGTATCGTTTCTTGATGTCGGCGCCGGGCCGTCACTATAAAGACCTAGAAAAGGGACTGGAACTGGCCAGTCGAGCATGAATTAAGAGAGAAAAGGAGAAGATGATGGGACCCCAAATACCGAAACTGCGTTCATATTTTGCCGCTACCGGTGGCTTTGCCGATGGTTCTGATAGTCCCAGCGCGTTTCTAGAGCGCTGCATTGCCGAAATGGAGGCCCGCGAAGATGACGTGAAGGCATTTGTTTGCAGAAATTTAAATGCGGCCCGCGCTGTAGCTGAAGCGTCAACAAAACGATGGCAGACTGGAAAGCAATTCTCTCTGATTGACGGAATGCCCGTTGGAGTTAAGGACGTAATGGAAACTGCGGACATGCCCACGAGCCAAGGATCACCTCTGTTTGTCGGGATGGAGACTGGGCGCGACTGTGCCGCAGTTGTCGCCCTGCGTGAAGCAGGAGCAATTATGGTGGGAAAAACCGTCACTACTGAGTTTGCAGCAACCCATCCCGGAGTTACTCGGAATCCTTGGGACCTTGAGCGAACTCCGGGAGGATCTAGCAGTGGTTCAGCGGCGGCTGTGGGATCCGGCATGCTGTCAGGAGGAACCGGATCTCAGGTTATTGGCTCCATAATCCGTCCTTCCGGGTATTGCGGTGCATTTGGTTACAAACCCAGCGTTGGCGGTATCAATCGCGGTGGCAGTTTTGATGGCTTCAGCCAGAGCTGTACCGGAATGATTGCTGCGAGCCTAGCAGAGTGCTGGTTAATGACCCGAGAGATTACGTCGAGGACTGGAGGTGACGCTGGCTACACAGGCGTCATTGGTCCAATGGAATTACCGGCGGCGAAGAAACCAAAGAAAATCGCGATGCTTTATACGGCAGGATGGGGCAATGCCACGGACTGCGCAAAAGCTGAATGGCAGCGTGCGCGAGATACTTTTGAAGCGTCGGGGATAGCTGTTCAGGATCGTAGTAATAATGCTGAGGTTGAGGCCGTCGAACAGGCTATATTCAACGCGATGGAACTATCCATGAATATTAACGCTTGGGAGGGACGGTTTCCGCTAGATACCTATGAGCGAGACATGGATAGTTCGAAACTCAGCGAGAGTGCGCACAATCGCCTTAAGCAAGCACTATCAATGACCCAAGATCAGTTTTCAGAATTGCTCGTGGAAAGGGACCGTGTCCGTAATGTATACGCGGCGCTGAATGGACAATTCGATGTCTGTGTTACCTTGTCAGCCCCGGGGGCGGCGCCTCGGGGGCTGGAATGGACTGGCGATCCTTTATTTACGGTACCAACTTCCTTGGTCGGTATGCCAACGGTCACTCTGCCATTACTTCAAGATGAGGGTTTACCCCTCGGACTTCAGATCATTGGACATACAAACGCCGATGCGGATTTATTCGCCCACGCAGGTGGTATACTCAATTTATTCTGATGCTCTGGAGACGTTGCCATGAAGGCGATGATATTTAACTCTTTTGGTCCACCTGAGGTTCTGCATTACGAGGATCTCCCAGATCCAGTGCCTGGCGAAAATGATCTTGTCGTGGAGGTACATGCCGTCTCTGTAAATCGCGTCTTGGACGTCGAAATTCGTTCAGGTCGGGCCCCGCTTTACGGTGTTACTCTGCCCCATATTCCCGGCGTTGACCCATCTGGGATTGTTGTGGAAACCGGTTCGAACGTTACAGATTTCGCTGTGGGAGATCGTGTTTCGATTACATTAGGTATGCCGGATGGTGGCCGTTTTGGCATTGAATGTAATGGTGGCGCTGCGACGCTAACTGTCGCGCCGGCAGAATCGTGCGTGCTAATCCGCGATGAAGTCGGTTTTGCAGAGGCTACTGTTATCTCCCGTCACGGGCCAGTCGCCTACAACCTTCTGTTCAACATGGGTAATCTAAAGCCGGGGCAAACTGTTTTGATATTCGGGGCATCGGGCAATCTGGGTTCAATAGGGATCCAGTTGGCTAAGGCGGCAGGCGCGACTGTTATCGCAGCTGCGGGAAGCGCGGAACGGGCGGCGGTTGGGACTCGGCTGGGCGCCGATCATGCCATAAATTACGGCGCTGTAGATTTGGTCGAAGTAGTTAGCGAGTTGACGAACGGAGAAGGGGTAGACCTGTTCTATGATAATATCGCTAATCCAGAGGTTTGTCCGCTTGGTATCGAGAGTCTTAGAGATGAGGGACGCATGGTGACGGCAGGCGCGCATGGTGGGCCGATCATTCCAGTTAACATGGCTACAGTCTATTACAAACGATTAACTATAATGGGAAATCCACGAAGTAACGCTCAGGATGCTTTGCCATGCTTCGATGCTGCTGCGGACGGCAAGCTTAACGTAGTTATAGATCGTGTGGTTCCGCTCTCCGAAGCTCCAGCGATGCACGCTCTTCTTGAGAGCCCGGCCGGCAGCGGCGTTGGCAAGATTATTCTTAACCCAATGCTGGGTTAGGGGAAGTGTCCTATACTAGGCGCGAAGAGATGTTCGATTACATTTTATATTTAGTCCCCGATATTTCGGAGATTTTTACTTAAAGCCCCTCGGCTATTTGCAATGACCTCCTTAGTGTAAAGCGGCAGAAAAGGGTCGTAGAGCCAGCTAGCCAAGTTGATCTGAATATATAAGTAATGGGGAATGCATCTGTATTCCAGGCATCGACTATCTCTCTAAATTAATGGTTTCATAATGTGCTGCTGGTATCCCGGGCGCTGCGATAGTGCATCGACCCAGCGTTCGAGATGTGGATACTCCTCTCGTTTGATCGGCATATTAAACCAACGCCATGCCGCGATACCTAGAGGAATATCTCCCATAGTGAAGTTCTTGCCAGCCATAAAACGCTGATCTGAAAGTGTCTTGTTTATAATCGACATCTTCGCGGATAGTATTACCCTTCCATCCTCAATGGCCGCCATATCACGATCCTTTGGAATAGTACGAACCATACCCCGAAACACCGGGATCATTGCTGGGCTAACGGAGGTAACCTGCCAGTCCATCCAACGATCAGCAATCGCACGGATTTGGATGTCTTTAGGGTATAGACCGTGAGTATCGTGTTTGGCAGCGAGGTATCTAACGCAAGCATTCGACTCCCAGTTCACGAATCCGTTGTCAATAATCACAGGGACCAGACCATTGGGGTTCATCGCCATGAATTCTGGGGTTTCGTTTCGGCCGTATTTTCCACCGATGTCTTCTCGTTCAAACTCCAAACCTAGCTCAGCGCAGGCCCATAGAACCTTCATGACATTTGAAGAAGTGGCGCGCCCCAATATTTTCAGCATTTTAAAATTCTTGTTTGCTAGTGACTTCCCGATTATTCCCCACCGAGGCGCGACTGTCGACGACCAAGCCTCTTGAATCTATATTTCGTAAAACACGAGAAAACAAATGGTATCTCAATCTGAAACTCTCAAGATCGCAGGCACTGAGGTTGATGTGGAACGTCGTGGGAAGGGTCGACCACTTATGATTTTACATGGAGAAGATGGTTTTGAGGGCACTTTGCCCCTTGTAGACGATCTCGCCCAATATTTTGAGGTTTTCATACCCCATATGCCGGGCTTCCGAAAATCCACCTTACCCACGTTTATCCGGGGTATAGACGACGTTTCGTATGTCTGGCTTGATCTACTCGAACGCTTAGAATTGACGGCAGTCACGTTGCTAGGGTTTTCGGTTGGTGGTTGGCTGGCAATGGAAATGGCAACAAAAAACGCTTCCCGGATTGGGCGGATGGTTCTCACAGGTTCCGTCGGTATAAAATTTGGTGATGCTTATGATAGAGATATTGAAGACATCTATTTCTATACAACGGAGACTGTACGAAAACTAAGATTTCACATTGAGGAAAATGATCCTCATCGTGATTTGTCGAACCTGAATAAGAAACAGGCATTAGAATTGGCTAAGTCTCGAGAAGCCATCGCGAAACTTTGTTGGGAGCCGTATTTTCATACGCCCTCATTACTAAACCGGCTACATCGAATAGATATGCCAGTGCAAGTTGTATGGGGTGCAAACGACCGGATGACGTTGCCCAAGTATGGCCGCGCGATATCGAGGGCATTACCAAATTCCTGTTTTTCTTTAATCCGAGGTGCCGGGCATTTCCCGCATATTGAACAACCTGATCGATTTACCAATGTGCTTAATGATTTCTTTGCCGATACGAAGGGAAGTCCCTAATGGAATTCTATCACTTTACGGAATTTGCCTGGCCTCATCTACCGCCGGAAGAAGAGTTTACCTCAGCAAGACTTAACTTGCCCAGTAGCGTATACGACCCGCAGTTGGGCGCCGATCTATATAACATGTGTCTCGATCAGTATGTGCTTGCTGATGAACTAGGCCTGAATTGTATGGTCAATGAGCACCACCAGACGGCGACCTGTTTAAATTCGTCAGGCGTAGTGCCTCTATCTATCTTGGCTCGACAGACAAAGAATGCTCGGATCTTGATCCTCGGCAATCCTGCGGCCAACCTTGCTGATCCAATTCGGTGTGCTGAGGAAATGGCAATGATCGATAACATTTCCTATGGGCGTCTCGAGTGTGGTTTCGTTCGTGGTGTACCTTATGAGCTTTTTGCTTCCAACGGTAATCCGACCGAGACGAGCCAGCGTTTATGGGAATCCATTGAGCTCATACAGAAAGCTTGGACTACTCACCATGGTCCATTCAACTATGAAGGCAAATGGATGCATAAACGTCAGGTAAATGTTTGGCCTCGCCCTTATCAGGAGCCCCACCCGCCTATTTGGACGACCGGCGGCAGCGATCTCTCTCACGCCTGCCGGACGGTGGCACGCGGCTTTACATTTGCGATGTTCCTGACACCCGTTGAAAAGTTATCAGCAATGTTTAGGGGTGTTCGAAACTGGTGCCGAGACCAAGGTTTGCAGCGTCCGGCAGATGACAAATTCGCCTTTATGCCCCTTGTCGCGGTGGGAGAGACCGAAAAGGAAGCGCAAGATCTCATCGAGCGGGTATTCTGGTATGTTGTTAACAACAAAGCAGAACCGCAGCACCGGGCTCCACCTGGCTATGTCGAGACCAATCTATATGCTGACTTCTTGTCTGGCAGGTTTACAGGCGGGCGAACAGACGCAATTCGGAGGCAGGGCATGGAATTTTTCCGGAAAAATCATGTCGCGATCTATGGAACGCCAGAAAATGTGGTTAGCCAGATAAAGTCTCTCCACAGAAAGACCGGTGGTTTTGGACACCTTATCGCTATGATGCATGCTGGAGACATGGATTTCGACATCACAGCTAAAAACATGACGTTATTCGCCCAAAAAGTGATGCCCCACATTAAGGGCCTGGGCAGCGTCAGTAAAAAGTTTGGCCCTTTGGTGAAGCGAGGCGTAAAAAACGCGGCTTAACGGAACTTGTTTTAAACCTTCTAAGAAATTTGTAGGGCAGAATCGGGTTAAGGCCGGGTCGCTTAAGGCCGCAATAATACCGATCATGTCATCGCAGTGTTAACCCCCCATAATATCCCTGCGATTAAGGTCGAGGTTAAAAAGACATACAAGATATTGGCTCGTGTAATAAGATCGACCGGTGGTATGCCAAACATAGCAGCGCCCGTTGCGACGGTGAGGCTGCCGATAGAAATGCCGCTGCACAGACCCCATCCGACTAGTAAGGCTTGCATCAAGACCAGATCGGTTAGGCCCGTCGGGACACTTGTGAAGATGACTAGGAGAAATGTACCGGTAACAATAGCGTGAATTCCGAATAACCCGGCGACATTCATTGTCATGATGATAATAAGTATTACTGCCCATGCGGGTAGGACTACGGTATTGAGCCAATCGAGAAGCCCCATATGCGGTAACGCTGCTTCGAATACCGCTCCGAGTGTAGTAGATGATACCAAAATGGATGTTTCCGGCCCTATCCGGCCGATGCCCGATCCGGTTCTCCGTATAGCTATTTTAACATTACCCGATTTCGTGCTTAACACCGCAACTATACAGGGGATGGGAAGTACAAGGATGAGCGCTTCCAGCGTAGAAAGGTTGGTGGTGCCCGTCGCACCTACAACGAGCAGCGCGGCGCAGAATACAGGCATCGATACCGGCGCAAGTGAGCTGAGCGATCGCTTGAGTGTATTTATACCCCGATTACGATCGAAAAATAGTATCGATACCAAGATCGCGATAACGGTCAGCGCTAGGCCGAGAGTCATAACTTGCCACAGCGGCACGAGAGGCAGGTACTGACTTGCTACCGCCATGCCGACAATAAATGGTGACCAGAAAGGTACCGTCATCATACCTCGAATAGCGACAGTAAAAATATCTCGCCGCTCAGCGGCTGGTGCGTCTTTACCCATTATTGGCGCTAGCACTGCGAACACGCCAACCTGTAAAACCGTACCCATTAAATGGGTGCCGATCACGATGCCGCTATCGCGTTCTCGTGGTGGTAAAGCGCCAAACAACGCCCTGGCGTTTGTAATTTCAGGGCGCTGATCAGCCGCCGCGCGTAATAAAACAATTGTTGCGAGGAAAGCCGGAAATATAGAAGCCTTGGAGATACCTGCCGAGATAGCAGCCCACTGGTCGTGGCTCTGTGCTAGTATCAGCATCGCACCCAAAAGAAGGCCGCAAAGGATCATTGTATGACGAGGTAGGCGTGGCAGGCATGCTATTAAAAACACTACCAACGTGGCCATCATCGCTTCGTCAAGATATGGTAAGTGGATCAAAATATGCCCTGCCGCGAGAAGCCAAAGCGCACCGACGAGAAGGCTGAGAAATATATTCACTTTTTGTCAGGGTCTTCGATCGCCGTCTCTATTTCCATACAAAATTCGGGATTGATTGCCTCTAGGAGGTCGAGGCCTGACACCTCTGCTACGAAGCCATTGCAAGTAGTTTTAATTTTCAGCGGCATGAGATTTCCATCGGTCTTAGTTTTTTACTATTCTATCCATCTAACTAACTAAGGGACAATGGAGGCATAAAAGTGGCTAATAAGGATTTACGGAATTGGATCGATGAACTTGAAGCTAATGACCAACTCCAGCATGTGAGTGGCGCGGATCATCACGAGGAAATCGGGGCGATCGTTGATATTCACATGCATAAAATGACGAACCCTGCAGTAATGTTTGATAATATACCAGGTTTCCCAACCGGTAACCGTGTGCTTGCCAATATCCTGACTTCCGTCCCTCGCATTAACCTTGCGCTCGGAAAACCGGTGGATACTTCCGAAATCGAATTAGTGAATTACTGGCGAAAATATATGCAGGATCAACCGACCCATGCGCCCATTGAAGTAAATGGTGGACCATTGATTGAAAATGTATTTGAAGGTGACGCTATCGATATCACCACCATTCCTGCGCCTAAATGGCATGAGTTGGACGGGGGGTATTTTATCGGCACAGCCTGCATGGTCGTGATGAAAGACCCGGACTCCGGCTGGATTAATTATGGCGCTTACCGTGTGCAGGCACACGATTCCAAGACCGCCTCTGTCATGGTCTCTAAGGGTAAGCACGGTGATATTTTGATGCGTAAATATTTTGATCGCGGCGAGCCATGCCCGATCGCTGTGGTCGCCGGTATGCATCCGGCTTTATTTATGGTAGCCGGCCTTGAAATGCCGTACGGCAAGAACGAATACGATTGCGCCGGGGGTATAATTGGCGAAAGTGTAGAAGTCATCAATATGCCGAAAACAGGTCTCCCGGTCCCGGCCAACGCGGAAATAGCATTCGAGGGCTTTATCCATTCCGAAGACCTAGTCGACGAAGGCCCGTTTGGCGAGTGGCCCGGTTATTATGCTGGCGATATGCATCCGGAGCCTGCGATCCGCATCGAAACATTTATGCATCGCGATAATCCGGTTCTTTTAGGCGCTATTCCAGCGGTGCCACCAAATGACGATACGTTCTACCGTGGCACCTATCGATGCGGCGCGGTGTGGAACCAGCTTGAGGCGGCGGGAATACCAGAAGTAAAAGGTGTGTGGGCTCATGAAGCCGGTGGAAGCAGGATGTGGTTGACCGTGTCGATCGCTACCCAATACGGCGGACATTCTAAACAGGCAGGACTGATCGCGTCACAGTGCCACGCCGGCGCTTACGCAAACCGCTGGGTGGTGGTGGTTGACGAGGATATCGATCCGTCAAATATGAATGACGTGATATGGGCCATGTGTACGCGTTGTGATCCGAAGGATGGACTTGATGTTCTGAATGGTTGCTGGAGTACGCATCTCGATCCAATGAGCTATAGCCACGAGGACCGGCGTAATTCTAGGGTCGTGGTCGACGCGTGTATACCCTTCCGCGAAAAGGAGACTTTCCCGGCCGTAGCTAGGGCATCAAAGGAGCTAGACGATCGAGTTAGAGCAAAATTCGGAGACGTACTACCTGATGGTTCTTAGCTAATTAACTGGTCCGGTACTTTCACCTCGGGGGAGGCGTCCGTTTATGTAAATATTATATTTAGGTGTTGCTTAGTGCGGCTCTTGTTTTGTTAGTCGGGTATCACCTGCAAATGGTCTGGCCGATTCTATGCGGTAAATTTTAAGGTTATTTACTTCCGGAATGGGAGACCCAATTTTGCAAGAATCAGCGCTCTCAAAGCCCCCTCTAAAGATATTTATCTTGACGCTATCTCGAACGGGATTTGTTATAGGAAATGCCGGTTTCCGTTAAATTTACCGATGATTTTTTAACCAAACGTCGCAAAAATATGTCTGACACCTTAACAATATGTCGCCCGGACGACTGGCATCTTCATCTCCGGGATGGTGCGATCCTCTGCGCAGTGCTGCCCTACACAACAAAAGTTTTCGGTCGGGCAGTTGTTATGCCAAACCTGACGCCGGCGGTACTCACTTCGGCGGATGCTATTGCTTACCGTAAAAGGATTATCTCTGCGCTGGAGAGTCACTCTGATTTTGAACCCTTGATGACCGCATATTTAACTGACAGCACCGAGCCGGATGAAATCGTTCATGGATTCCGGGAGCGCGTGTTTACCGCTGCTAAGCTTTATCCGGCAGGTGCGACTACTAACTCCGATAATGGCGTTACGAATATCGAGAAGATTTCAGACGTGCTTGAGCGCATGCAACGGATTGGGATGCCACTTTTGGTACATGGAGAAGTTACGGATCCTGAGATCGACATTTTCGATCGGGAGAAGGTATTCATTGATCAGGTTCTAAAGCCTACTCTCGAACGGTTTCCAGAACTGAAGGTCGTTTTTGAGCATATTACCACCGAAGAGGCGGTTTCATTCGTTCGTCAGGCTGGCTCGAATGTGGGAGCGACTATCACTCCCCACCATCTCGTGATCAATCGTAACGCGATGTTTTCCGGTGGAATGCGACCTCACATGTACTGCCTCCCGATTGCAAAGCGCGAAAGACACAGGCTCGCTCTCCGGGCGGCAGCAACATCAGGTAATACATCATTTTTTCTCGGGACCGATTCTGCGCCGCATCCGGTCTCAGAAAAGGAGGCGGCCTGTGGTTGTGCCGGTATCTTCAATGCGCCAACAGCATTGGAAATATATGCCCAGGTTTTCGACGAGGAATATGCCCTCGATCACTTTGAAGCTTTCGCCTCTCTCAACGGGCCGGCTTTCTATGATTTAGCCACAAATAGAGATACGATAACTCTACGACGCGGCGCCCGACCAGCGGTTGCTCGATTTGAGGTTGCTGGTGAGGAGATCCAACCCTTTGACACCGGGAGCCCGATCGGCTGGTACGTCGAACGATAATGTGCGGTAGCGTCTAGTATCATTAACTTGGGTGTCGTACACCTGTTTTTAGGGCGTGATGCAGAAGGGGAGGCCGTAATGGTAAAAAAGCTCACACACTGGATTAATGGCAAGAATATCGAAGGTAAGTCTACCAGATTCGGTGATGTCTATGACCCAGCAACCGGGCAAGTTGAGTCTCAAGTCCCCCTCGCCTCAGAGAGTGAAATCGCCGGTGCCGTGCACGCTGCTAAGAAAGCATTGCCTGACTGGGCGTCGACACCGGCACTTACTCGCGCCAGGATTATGTTTAAGTACAAAACCTTGATAGAGGAAAACGCTGACGAACTGGCATCTATTATCACCTCTGAACATGGCAAAGTTCTGTCGGACGCTCATGGATCGCTGACACGAGGACTAGAGATCGTTGAATTCGCATGCGGGATTCCACAATTATTGAAGGGCGAGTTCACCGAGCAGGTAGGGAGGGGTATCGATGCTTGGACCATTCGTCAGCCACTAGGGGTGTGCGCTGGCATAACACCGTTCAATTTCCCTGCGATGGTGCCGATGTGGATGTTCCCAATGGCGATCGCTTGCGGTAATACGTTCATCTTGAAGCCATCTGAGAAGGATCCTTCCTGCGCACTTCGCTTGGCTGAGCTCGCCTCAGAAGCTGGGCTTCCGGATGGAGTCTTGAACGTTGTTAATGGCGATAAGGAAGCCGTCGATGCGATTCTGGCTCATCCCGAAATTTCCGCGATCAGCTTCGTCGGCTCCACGCCGATTGCAAAGTATATATATTCGACGGGAGCCGCTAACGGTAAACGCGTACAGGCACTAGGTGGTGCAAAGAATCATATGGTAATTATGCCTGATGCGGACCTTGATCAGGCGGCGGATGCGCTTATGGGTGCAGCGTACGGTTCAGCAGGCGAGCGCTGCATGGCCATTTCGGTTGCAGTCGCGATTGGCGATGCCGGTGACAAGCTGATGGATTTGCTTACGCCGAGGGTTGAGGCTCTGAAAATCGGACCCGGTTCCGACAACGACATGGATATGGGGCCATTGATTACCGGCGATCACTTGGAAAAAGTTACACAATATGTTGGCCTAGGAGTTAAGGAAGGGGCGGATCTCGTTGTTGATGGTCGTGATTATTCATTGCCAGGCTATGAAGAAGGTTTTTTCATTGGTGGCTGTCTTTTCGACAACGTCACAACAGATATGCGCATATACCGGGAAGAGATTTTTGGTCCAGTCCTATCTGTTGTACGTTCGTCTGAATTCGACAATGCCGTTCAAATTATTAATGAACATGAATTCGGTAACGGCGTATCAATTTTTACTCGTGACGGCGATGCCGCTCGAGAATTCACCCAAAGAATAGAGGTGGGGATGGTTGGGGTTAACGTTCCAATACCCGTGCCGATGGCTTTCCATTCCTTCGGTGGGTGGAAAAGTTCTCTATTTGGCGACATTCATATGCACGGGCCCGAGGGGGTACGGTTCTATACCCGGCAGAAGGCGGTCACATCCCGGTGGCCCACTGGAATCCGGTCTGGAGCCGAGTTTACAATGCCCACGATGGAATAGAATTATAGTGTGCGATACGCCGGTATAAAATTAGTTTATCGCCATTCTTAAAGGCGTTGAAAATTGTCAGTTTAATTGAACGTAAGTGGTCTATGTGACTAATTTGCCAACGCCGGGGTCATCCGTAGGATCCTACCTTCGCTCTCATCTACTGCGTATACGGCACCGTCTGGACCTACTTCGACGTCGCGAATTCGGTTGCCTATTTGATTGAGCAGGCGTTCTTCACTTACGATTTTATCGCCGTCGAGTTCTACTCGTACGACAGCGCCTGCTCGCAATCCTGCGATCAGCAGGTTACCCTTCCAGGCGGGAAAAAGATCAGAATTATAAAACGTCATACCACCTGGTGCGATAACAGGTGTCCAAGTGTTTATTGGTGGTTCGATACCCTTCATAAATTTCTTTCCGGCGCCTATTGGCTCTCCGGAATATTCGTTGCCGTGGGAAACGAGCGGCCAGCCATAATTTCCGCCGGCGGTGATGATGTTTAGTTCGTCTCCTCCCCTGGGACCATGTTCTATTGCCCATAGCTTTCCGGTCTCCGGATGAATATCGGCGCCTTGAATGTTTCGGTGGCCGTATGACCAGATTTCAGGGCGCGTCTTTGGTTTTTTAATAAAGGGATTGTCCTCAGGAACACCTCCGTCGACGGTCAGCCGGATAACTTTACCTACGTGGCCACCCAAATCTTGCGCCAGATTTCGATCACCTAAATCTCCGGTTGTGACGAATAAATTACCATCCGGCGCGATAAGAACGCGGGAGCCAAGATGTCGTCCACTACCTACTTCGGGCGACTGACGAAAGAGAACTCTAACATCATCCAATTGGGAATCGTCCAGACGGAGCTTGCCCCGCAACATAGCTGTATAGATCCGTCCTTCGGATGATCTCTCACTGTAAGTTAAGAATAATAAACGGTTTTTTCTAAATTCGGGGTGTAACATTACATCCAAAAGTCCACCTTGGCCGACATTTGCAACCTTGGGGGTCCCCATAATTGCCGGAGATATTTTACCGACCTTGTTGACGATCCGTAGGTTCCCCATCTTTTCAGTAAATATCATTCGTCCGTCAGGCAGAAAATCGATAGCCCATGGAGATTTAAGACCCTCTGCTACTGTTTCCACAGTTATCGTGCCGGTTTTTGTCATTACTGTAACGGCGGATATTGCCATATTGGATGTAGCGACGAGGACAAAAATTATCCCGATAAAAAAATTTAATTTCAAAGGTCTCTTTCTCCTGAGGGTAAAATATATTTTTCTTATATATAAAGTTTCCTTTATTTTCCGGGAAACCGACTCGTACTTAGGACTCCTTGCACATGAATGCCATTGTTCTCCACGTAGAATTAACCCTTAATCCAGGGCATAGGGACGCTTATCTTGCTCGTGCGTTACAGCATCGGGATAACGTTCGCACAAACGAGCCGGCCTGGCAGCGGTTTGAAATCTCTATTGCGGAAGAAAATCCAAATCTTATCCGATTGTATGAAGTCTACGCAGATGAGGCGGCGGTAAAGCATCATATGCAAACCGCTTATATGGTCTCCTATCGAGAGGATACCGCCCGAATGATCGCGGATAGGAAGTTGACCCGAGCTCAAATGGCCCACGATTAAATGTTTTATTATAACCCATTATTGAAAACCGATGCGTGATTTTGAATGCACACCGCGTTGGCGTGTCGGGATTACATTTTCGATATAAAACCCCATCCGGTCTGTGAACTAGAAGTATACCAGTTCCTTATCGGAGACGAATATCTATCCGAGGATCCGGTAATATGCGGCTCGATTTTTTACGCCAGTTGACTGATTTCAATAACATACGGT
>CEUN01027131.1_pt1 | contig 15830 bp, 16 predicted proteins | sample 361501 | NCBI WGS metagenome assembly CEUN01 (sample SAMEA2622801, study PRJEB7988) | marine metagenome | biome: marine biome (ENVO:00000447); feature: marine epipelagic mixed layer (ENVO:xxxxxxxxx); material: "saline water (ENVO:00002010), including plankton (ENVO:xxxxxxxx)" | depth 120 m | reverse complement strand
CTCTAAATCATTCGCAGGAAAATTTTCAAGGCTAAGAAGATGTTTTTCTTTCATCAGGAATTATCTAAATTATCATGTTTAAGAATAATTACTGCATCTTTTTGATCAATCTCTTCTAATCTAACCGCAATATGCTCTCCATCATTAGTTGGAATATTTTTTCCTACATAATCAGCTCTAATAGGCATCTCTCTGTGCCCTCTATCAACTAATACTGCTAATTGAATTGCACTTGCTCTGCCAAAAGCATTTAACGAATCTATAGCTGCCCTAATAGTGCGACCTGTAAATAACACATCATCAACCAAAACAACAATTTTATCATCTAAAGAAAAGGAAATATCAGTTCCTTGCACTTGTGGAACCAATAATCTTTCTCTAAAGTCATCACGATAAAAAGTAATATCAAGTGAACCTAATTGAACTTCATGATTAGAAATATTAAATAGTTCTTTTTGAAGCCTTTTAGACAATGGCATCCCTCTAGTTTGAATTCCAATTAGAACCAGATTATTAAGTTCTTGGTTTCTTTCATATATCTCATGAGCCAATCTAACTACAGAACTCGAAATCGATTTTTTATCAAGAAGAATTGAATATTTGTTTTTCATTATAAATTTTCCAAAAAAAAACCTCTGGGCAGCTTCTAATACACTAACTGTATTAATAAGACCAGAGGTCATTAAACTGCCCTTTTTGTTATCTCAGTAACTAATTAAAGGGTCAAAACTCCGACAATAATACAATAAGATAATTATCAAACAAATTAATTTTTAATGAAAGCTGATTTTACATTAAAAAAGGTTTCAATTATTTTTTTAACGATTGAATTAGACTCCATATCTAAATTTATCTCAAGATCTATCTTCTCTTTTCGAAACCATTTAATTTGATTTTTAGCATATTGAGTAGTTTTAACTATAATTTCATTCTCTAATTCTGACTCTGAAATATCCCCATTGAGGAAAGAAATAATCTGTTTATATCCAATTGAATCAATTGGATGAAAATTTAGTTTTTTTCTATTTGAAATAAGTTTTTTTGTCTCTTCGACCCATCCATTATTAATCATCATATTTGTCCTTTTTTCTATTTTTTCACATAATTTCTTTTTATCAACAGTTAGTAAAACTGTAAAAAGATTTAATAGAGAGGTAGTACGTTTTTTCTGTGAATCAAAATGAACTGATGGTGATTTGCCAGTAGTCATATATATTTCTAAAGCTCTTATTAAGCGTTTTTTATTATTTAAATGGACTTTTTTAGAATAAACTGGGTCAATTTCTTCTAATTTTGAAAATAATTTTTCTGCACCTAATTTTTCATATTGATCATTTAATAATGAACGAATATTTAAATCAGTTTTACTTCCAGTAAATATTCCTTTTGAAATTGCTCGATAGTATAATCCAGCCCCACCACATATTATTGGTTCCTTGTTACGTTCAATAATATCTGATACAGCATTTACAACTAAATTTGCATATTCTCCAGATGAAATAATAAAATTTGGGTCTTTTATTCCAATTAGGTGATGGGGAATTAATTTTAATTCTTTTTTAGAAGGTTGCGCCGTGCCAATTGACATACCTTTATAAATTTGCCTAGAATCAAGCCCAATAATTTCTCCATTAATTCTTTTTGCTACATCAATTGATATAGATGTCTTTCCTATAGCAGTAGGCCCTACAATTGCTATAATGGGTTGAGAGTAAGTATGTTTCATTAATGATATTAATTATATACGCTCAAATCGTTTATCCAATTCTTCAAGAGACAACTGCATAATAATTGGCCTACCGTGTGGGCAATAATAAGGATGCTTTGTACTAAAAAGATTCTTTACTAATATTTGCATTTCTTCTATAGATAGTGAATCTCCAGCTTTAACTGCGCTATAACATGCAAATGATGCTGCTATATCTTCCATGAAAGAGCTTGAATTTTTTCTATTTGAAATGTAGTTGTCTAATATATCCTTAATGACTTTATCTTCACTGCCATAACTCATATCAGAAGGTATAGCTTCAAGCAGAATTTTATTTTGACCATTTTCTTTTATTCTAAATCCTAATTTTTTTAAATAAGGTATAATTTCAAGAAGCACGGAGAATTCATCAGGAGAAAACTGTAATTCTTCTGAAAATAAAAGAGTTTGAGCAGACAATGGTGTATTCTCAAAAGCACTTAACGCTTCCTCATACAATACCCTTTCATGTGCAACATGTTGATCAATTATTACTAATCCACTATTAATTTGACTAATTATATATTTGTTATGAGCCTGCCATAAAGCACTACCTTCATAAACTGTAGATTCATCAGTGTTTAGTTTAAAACTTCTAATATTCTCTTTTTCATAATCAATGTTAGTGTCAGTCTTTGATTCTGGAAAAATATTAAAATCAAATGGTTCTTGATTTTGATTTGGGTAAAAACTTTTGCCAAAAGTACCAAGTTGCGGGTTTTCAAATGATGGAATAGTTGATATAATAGCAGAAATAGAATCTTTTACTGCAGATTTAACAATATGATACACTCTCCATTCATCAATGAATTTTACTTCAATCTTCATGGGGTGCACATTAACATCTAATTGGTCAAAAGGAATTGTAATGTTTAATAATGAGAAAGGATATTCACCTCTTTTTACAAGAGACTCATAAGCAGAATAAACTGCGGAATTCAATAATCTATTTTGTACAAATCTTTTATTTACAAAGAGATATTGATGACCTGGCCTTTTTCTAATAAGGTTAAGAGTTCCTACATAACCAGATATAGTGTAATCTCCTTTTGTTAGTTCTACTTTTAATAACTGATCACGAAAAGTAGGATCATTTAGAGAAACTATACGATCTTCCAAACTTTCCGGCGCAAGGTTTAAAATATTTTTATTATTATGATATAAAATAAAAGATACATCTGGAAAATCCAGACCAAATCTTCTAACCATTTTTACAATTTGTCTAAATTCAGAAATGCTTGATTTTAGAAATTTTTTTCTAGCTGGGGTGTTATAAAACAGATTCCTAACTGTAATTTCTGTACCGCCTATTGGTGGAGCAGCTTTTACCTTGCCAGATATACCATTTACTATACTCATTTGATATCCAGAAACTTCATCCTCCGAGGAGGTAATACTAATTTCTGAAACTGAAGCAATACTCGCTAATGCTTCTCCGCGAAATCCAAGAGTCTTTATATTATATAAATCATCTATTTTTGATATTTTACTAGTAGTATATCTTTGAAAAGCTTGTGAAAGCCCATCAGAACTAATTCCATGGCCATTATCTCTGACTTGAATTAGTTGATGGCCTCCCTTTTCAATAACAATAGTAATTTCAGAAGAACCGGCATCTAGACTATTCTCTAAAAGTTCTTTCACCACTGATGCAGGTCTTTCGACAACTTCTCCTGCAGAAATTTTATTGCGAAGATCTTCCGGTAAAGAAATTATCGGGTTCATTATGAATTAATTATTTGTACAGATTCTTTAAATATTTTATCCTTTAATTCAGTTGCTTTAATCAACATAGTATTTACTTCATTATCTACTTCTTTAGAAAATTTTCTATCTGATTTAACTTCATTCATATTTATATAAATATTAAGTACAGCTCCTCTAAATGCTGCAAAAGAAACCTCAGCTGCAACTGCCAAATCAGTTATTGAATTAGGATTTATATCATTTATTAAATCATTTGAAAGATCTAATATTTGAAGTGAAAGTCTTGAAACTTCTAGAGGAATTTTGATTGCTTGTTTATTTGCATTTAATAAAGCCAAATCTTTTGCATCTTTTTCAATTTTATTTGAATCAGGTAGTCTAGATGCATCTATTACTTCATTAAACGCATTTGTATCTTCATCAACAAGGTTATAGAGCTTTTGCTTAATTGATTGTGCTTTAACTCCAGCTTTTTCCATCCTTTTTTTGTGATTTTCAAATCCTTTTTTTTCATAAGTTAATGCAGTAACCATTGATATAAGTGCTGAACCTAAACTACCAGCTAAAGCTGAAACACTTCCGCCTCCAGGCGCAACTGAATTTGCAGATAATTCATCGCCAAATTCATTTAAGGACATATTTATAAGTTTTTTATCAGAATTCTTCACAGCATAATCAATTATTTTATCTTTAGGATTAAAAGAAGATACATTAGAAAGGCCTAAAGTTTGAACTGCAACTTCAACGAATCTAGATTCTGGTACACCTATTGTAGAATACTGTTTTTTTAGATAATATGTTCCAGCCATCATCAATGCGTTTAACGGAACTAAGCCAACTAGCTCACTTCCTGTAACTCTAATTCCCCTTTTTTCTGCAAGATCGCATACAGTATCAAATACTTCATGAATTGGTGTTTTATTGAAATTTGTAAAATTAATAGAAATTTGAGCCATCCTATATTCATCTACAATCCAGCCTACTGCCTTTACATGATTAAATAAACCAGGCTGTATAACAGGTTTACCAAATAAGTTATCTTTATTATAACCTTTTTCTATAAATAAAGATTTCAGGTCATATTGATGATCTTTAGTGTTATGGTTAATAATATTTTGATATTTATTAGCAATATAATCACATAATCCACATGGATATTTTTCATTTTCATAACGAATAATTTCTCCATCTAATGTATTTGTTGAATATGAATTTTTTTTTCTTTTCGCACGACCCTTTTCTCTAATTTCAAATGCTATATCTGTAGCTATACGCTTATCCAATGTGTTAAGATTTATATTATATGCAATAAGGAATTCCCTCGCACCCATTATTGTCGCACCGGATTTCTTATTTAGTACTGATGGCCCATAATCTGGAGCCCAAGATTTATCAGATATTTTTTCACCTAATCCTTCATATTCCCCATGTCTTATATTAGCTAAATTCTTTCTATCAGAAACCTGGGCAGAGGATTCATAGAGGTACACAGGTATAGATAATTGGTCGCCAACCCGTTTTGCTACACGATGTGAAAGTGATATGCAATCATCCATGGTAACATTTCTTACTGGAATAAACGGGCAAACATCCGTAGCCCCAAGACGAGCATGCGTTCCATTGTGTTTTCGCATATCAATAATTTTTGAAGCAACTTTAATTGCATGGAAAGCCGCTTCTTCAACTGAATGAATAGATCCTACAAATGTCACCACTGTCCTATTAGTATCAACTCCAGACGAAACATCTAATAATGAAATTCCTGAAATACTTTTAATCTCTGAAATAATAAGATCAATCTTATTTGAGTCTCGTCCCTCACTAAAATTTGGAACACATTCAACTAATTGCTGCATAATTAGTATTATTAATTAATTTGATTTAAATAGTGAATAAGCCAGACTACAATAACTAAAATAAACCCTGTCCTTAAAATAGATCTATTTCGTTTATATCTAATTCTCTTTCTTATAAAAGTTTGCTTCAAAATCTTTTAAATACCTGCAAACAGAAAAAGAAAGAAATTTACAAATGGTCGCATTATCCAACTTATAGGTGAAACAGGAGTAAAATAACCAATAAGAATTGCAGCTAATAATATTTGAGGTCCATATATTTGTAAATTTCTTACAAGTTCAGGATTAGTTCTTATTAATAATCCTGAAAATATCTGAGAACCATCTAATGGTGATACAGGTATCATATTAAATACTGCTAACATTATATTTATTTGAGTAAATAAAATTATCATCATTGCAATACTACCTTGAAAAAAACCAAATCTCAAAATTGATCCTGCAATAAAAGCTAATAGTAGATTAGATGCTGGTCCTGCAAAAGCAATTTTCATCATATCTTCCCTAGGGTTTTTTAAATATCTTGGATCTACAGGAACAGGTTTTGCCCAACCAAACCCTACAAATAGAATCATTAATCCACCTATTGGATCAAGGTGAGCTATAGGATTCAAAGTAAGTCTTCCTGCATAACGAGCAGTAGGATCTCCCAATTTATTAGCAATCCATGCATGAGAAAATTCATGAAATACTAAAGCAAATAATAAAACTGGAATCAAAAGGATTAATACTTCAGGTGGCAAGCGAAAAAGCATATTTTATCCCCTTGGATGAAATGTTCTATGGACTTCTTTTAAATATTCATTATCAAGATGAGTATAAATCTGAGTAGTTGAAATATCTGAATGCCCTAACATCTCTTGTACTGCGCGGAGATCAGCTCCCCCTTCTAATAAATGAGTCGCAAAGGAGTGTCTAAATGTATGAGGACTAATATTATTATTTATTCCAGAAATGTTGGCCCATTTTCTCATAATATTAAAGATTGTCATTCTAGTTAACTTTTTACCATTCCTACTTAAAAAAACATTCCCATCTGTCTTTTTTTTATTAGTAAGCGCTGTTCGAATGAATTTACAATAATCATTGATTAATTTTATTGCTTTACTTCCTAATGGAACAAATCTTTCTTTATTTCCCTTACCATATACTTTTAGCATTGAAGAATCAAACAATATATTGTTCATTTCCAAAGCACATAACTCTGAGACTCTTAATCCTGCTGAATATAACGTTTCTAAGATTGCTTTATCTCTATACCCCATAGTTTCATCTACATTAACGGAATTTATTATTGTATCAACCTGTTGAGCAGATAAGACTTTCGGCAATTTTTTAGATATTTTTAGAGGTTCGAGTAATTGTGTAGGATTATGCGACATCTTATCTTCACCTGATAGATATTTATGATAAGAACGAATAGATGAAAATGATCGATTAATACTTGAAGATGAGAAACTTTGATCCTTTAAATACCGTATAAAATTTCGTATATGAATTTGACGAATAGAATCAAGATTTTGAATTGATTCTTTAAAATAATTTATACGCTCAGGATAACCATCATCAGATAAAAAATTTATATAACGTTTTAAATCAGTTTTATAGGATGTAATTGAATTAGTTGAAAGATTCTTTTCAACACGTAACATTGTTAAATAATCTTCAAGATAGGTATCCAAAACAAGAATCAGAAAAAACTTTATAAGGAAGATTCTAGCATTTCACATAGAATATGTTCTGTTAATAGATGTCCTTCCTGAATTCGTTGTGTATCCTTACTAGGTATATTTATAACTACATCACCTCTATTATTCAATTTTCCTCCACTTTTCCCAGTTAAAATAATAATTTTCATATTTAATTTTTCTGCCATATTTACTGCTGCAACCACATTATCAGAATTTCCACTGGTTGAAATAGCAATTAGAACATCACCAGAATTACCAATAGCTTCAATTTGTCTAGAAAATACCGATCTAAAATCAGTATCATTTGACCATGCAGTAAGAAAAGATGAATCTGTTGTTAATGATATCGATGGAATAGGAGGGCGATCATGATCTCTCAGACCTCCCATTAATTCAGTTGACATATGCTGAGAATCTGCAGCACTACCACCATTACCACACCAAAGGACTTTATTACCATTCTTAACTTTTTTTATTAAAATATTAGCTGCAAATAATATATCATCTACACAAGACTCTAACATGTCCTGACTAACTTTATTATTTGATATAATTATTTCTTTTGGATCTAAATTATTTTTCATTATTCACCTATGTGAATAGCGTCTGCAAATTCATTAATAATATTGGTATTATTACCTTCTAATATACTACCAATAACAACAAAACTAGCACCGGCCACTACTTTCTCATTTGCAGATTTAGGAGTCTTAATTCCGCCACCAACAATTATTGGAACATCTATATATTTAGTAACAGCTTTTAATAGATTATTAGGAATAGAATTTTTCGCTCCGCTACCAGATTCTAAATAAACAAGTTTTTTTCCTAGATATTGAGCTGCTAAAGCATGTGCAATTAAAATATCAGGCTTTTCAATGGGAATAGGATTTGAACCACTCATAAACTGAACAGAAGAATTATTCCCACCATCAACTAATAAATAACCTGTTGGAATTACTTCTATGCCTAAATCTTTTACTATTGGCGCAGCAATAACTTGTTCACCAATAAGATAATGAGAATTTCTTCCTGATAAAATTGACATAAATAACATTGCATCATAATGTTTATTTAATTGACTAATCCCACCCGGAAAAAAGATAACGGGTACTTTTGATATTGATTTAATTAACTCTACTCTTTTTTCACAATTGTTATCAAGTATTAAACTACCTCCAACAAAGATCGCATCAACACCAGAGTTATTAATCTTTGAAATTTTTTCCTCTAAATTATTTTCACTATTTTTATCTGGATCAATAAGAACTATATACCCAGCGCCCTTCTTTTTTTTAACTGATAATAAATAATTTAGAACATTTTTCTTCATACGAGTCTAAGAAATAAAAGTATTATATTTTTTCGAGTCCATAAGAGTTGAAGCTTCATCCATATCTTCTATTTTAATTTTTAACATCCATCCATTAATAAAAGGATCATTATTAACTGTTTCAGGGGTATCATTGAGCAATTCATTTAATTCTACTATTTTACCAGATATAGGCATATAAATATCAGCAACCGTCTTAACGGCTTCTATTGTTCCTATTGACTCTCCTTTATTAAATGTTAAATCTAAATCAGGAAATTCAATAAATACAATGTCACCTAACTCACCTTGCGCATAATCTGTTATTCCAATAGTAGCTAAATTATCATCTATTTTTACCCACTCATGTTCATCAGTATACAATAAATTTTCTGGTATATTCATAATCATTATTTCCTATCAAATTTAAAATTATCCAAAAAACTAGTATCAAATTCACCTTTTTTAAATAGATCATTATTCATTATTGCTTGATGAAATGGTATAGTTGTTTTTGGCCCTTCAATTATACATTCTTCTAAAGCTCGAGACATCCGATTAATCGCTCTTTCTCTTGAGCTAGAAAAAACGATTAATTTCCCTATCATAGAATCATAATTTGTGGGAATTTGGTAGCCAGCATATGCATGGCTATCTACTCTAACGCCTTTACCTCCAGGCATATGAAAACTTGTTATTTTCAGAGGAGATGGTATAAAATCATTTTCAGGATCTTCAGCGTTAATTCTACATTCAATTGAATGTCCTCTTAATTGAAAATTTTCTAAAAATTCTGGGTATGTCTTACCCCCATGCATTCTAATTTGTTGTTTAATTAAATCAACACCCGTTACCATTTCAGTAACAGGGTGCTCAACCTGAATTCTAGTATTCATTTCCATAAAGAAATAATCTAGGTTTTTATCCACCAAAAACTCCACTGTTCCTACGCCAACATAATTAACTGCTTTTGCCGCATTTATAGCTGCAGTTCCCAATTTATTCCTAAGTTTATCATCCACTACTACAGACGGACTTTCCTCAATTAATTTTTGGTGACGTCTTTGGATAGTACACTCTCTTTCACCAAGATGAATAGTATTTCCATGAATGTCAGATAGTATTTGGACTTCAATATGCCTAGGATTTTCTACAAACTTTTCCAAATATAAATCATCATTATTAAATGCACTCTTTGATTCTGCTTGAGCTGAACTAAATGCTGATTCTAACTCTTTTTTCGTTTTAACAAGCCTCATACCTCGTCCTCCACCACCTGCAGAAGCTTTAACCATAACAGGATATCCAACTTTTTCAGCAAATTCAGCAGCCTCAGAAACATTTTTTAATACTCCATCACTCCCAGGAATTACAGGAACACCAGAATTTTTCATTGTACTTCTTGCCTCTGACTTATCTCCCATTGAATTAATAATTTTCGCTGAAGACCCAATAAATGAAAATCCATTTTCTTCACATATCTTTGAGAATTCTGCATTTTCTGCTAAAAACCCATAACCTGGATGTATTGCATCAGCGTGGGTTATTTCAGCAGCAGCAATAATTCTAGGTATATTTAAGTAACTTTCATTGCTAGGAGGTGGGCCAATACAAACTGCTTCATCGGAAAATTTAACATGTAAAGAAAACTCATCTGCAGTTGAATAAACTGCTACAGTTTTTATACCAAGTTCATGACATGCTCTTATTATACGAAGTGCAATTTCACCTCTATTGGCTATCAAAATTTTTTTATACATAATTGATTATTTAGGATTAATTATAAATAAAGGCTGATTGAATTCTACTGCATTACCATCTTCTACTAGAATTTTTTGAATTTTTCCATTTTCTTCAGACTCAATTTCATTCATAATTTTCATAGCTTCAATAATACATAAAGTATCGCCTTTTTTAACGTCATCACCTTCATTTACAAAAAAATCATCATCAGGAGATGGGGATCTATAAAATGTTCCAGGCATAGGAGACAGAACTTCAATTCCATCAGTTGCATTTATATCCTCTAAATTTTGATCTACACTTTCTGTACTAACTGTAGATTCTTTTGAATCATCTTCTCGTTTTTTTTCTTTCGAAAATGAAGAATCATCATGGAGACTAGGCTCTTTTACTACTCTATACCGAACACCAAAAAAAGTAACATCAATTTCATTAACATTGCTATTTTCAAGTATATACAGTAATTCTTTTAATCTATTTTTCCACATAGTTTAATAAACATTATAACACTAAGATTTAGTTCTTTCAATATATTCTCCACTTCTAGTATCCACTTTTAATATATCACCAATATCTACAAATAATGGAACATTTACTGTATAATTGGTTTCCAAAGTAGCTGGTTTTGTAGCCCCAGTTGCTGTATTACCTTTTTCTCCAGGTTCTGTTGTTACAACTTCGAGATGTACATGAGCCGGTAATCTGATATCAATTATTAGATCTTTATCAAATAAAATATCGACATTTTGTCCTGCTTTAATAAAATTTATTTTATCACCTATAACATCATTTGGAATATTCATCTGGTCATAGGTCTGATTATCCATAAATATATGACTATCACCATCATTATAAAGATATTGCATTTCTTTCGCATCAATCCTGATCAATTCAATTTTTGCACCAGCGTTAAATCGTTTTTCAACAATTTTACCAGATTGTAAATCACGTAATTTTGTTCGTACAAAAGCATTTCCCTTTCCAGGTTTAACATGTAAGAATTCTAACACTTTCATTCTTTTACCATTTTCAAGTAAAACAACACCATTTTTAATATCACTTGTCGTCGCCATTTGTTTTCCTTATTTCATTTTGAATTTAACTTATTCCTATTGTATGTCAAATTTTACTTAATTTATTAAAATTATTCATTTAATAACTTCCATGATGAGGTTGTATTAATAATAAATTGCTTTCCGGCATTTAAATCATCATGACATGCATTTCTTTCAGGATTAGACTTTGCATATTTACTAAGGTCTGCGCGATTTAATATATCCAACCAAATATCAATTTCTTCTTTATTAAATGGAAATGAATCCCTATTTCTTGTTATTTCCTCCGTCGTCATTTCTAATGATTTTATATAAACACTATTTTCAACATATTCTCTTAAAATATGTGATATTTCTATATAAAATTCTTTGATTTTTATCTTTGTATCATAAGAATGAGTACTTAATAATTGTAATTTATCTAGCGCAATTTTATCAGCAGGATTTTTGTTAGCATTAATTTTAATAGTATTTTTGATTTCTATATCTCTTTTTCCATAAATAAAATATAATCCATACAAAATTATTGATAATAAAAGCATTAGTAAGAAAATTTTTAAAGGAAATTTATTTTTTATAGGAATTGGACCTTTAATTGGTTTCATATTTTGATCACCATTAAGATTGACTATGGATACTACTTCAATAGGTATTGAATCAGTATTCATTGCAAAATCAAAAAGACTATCAGAATTAAAAAGATTAATAGTAATTGGAGGAATAGTTACCATGCCAGTATCCCACACAGAAAAAACTAACTCAGCTCCTGTTATTTCATTTTGATTATCATAAATCATTTTTGAGTTCCGCAGTTCTAATGGTTCTAATATTTTGGGTTGTTCAATTTCAAAATATTTATCTCCAATATTTTGTGTAATAATTTTATAAGATATTAGATCTCCGATTGAAGCTTTTGTTGTGTCCGTAATTACAGATAATTGAAATGATCCATTTAAATGATCACTATTTTTGCATGAGTTAATTAAAACTATAAAAAAACAAATAACTAATAATCGATTTAATAACATGCCAAAATTAGATCCTCTTTTCTCTCCCTTTGAAAAAACTCATTAAGGGGTCAACATAATCTTCATTAGTGTCTATTTGTATCAAATCAAACTTAATTTTATCACATTCTTTTTTAAAATTATTAGAAAAGTCTAATTGATTATTGCTAAAATTCAATCTATCAGATTTAGAACTTGTATCAACCCAAAATTCCTGATTTGATTCAGGGTCATGAATTTTTAAAAGACCTAAGTTTGGGATATAGGATTCGGCAATATCGGAAACCTTAATTCCGATAAGGTCATGTTTGCGGTTAGCAATCTTCAGTGATTTCCAATAACCATGATCAATATAATCTGAAATAAGGAAAACAACACTTCTTCTCTTAGCAACTTTTAATAAAAAATCTAGAGCATTATTTATTGAAGTTTTTTGACCTTCAGATTTATGATAAAGTAGTTCTCTTACAACTCGGAGGACATGTGATTTCCCTTTTTTTGGAGGAACATATTTCTCTATTTTATCACTAAACATAATTAATCCTACTTTATCATTATTTTTTATAGCTGAAAATCCAAGTACAGCAGCAATCTCCGTAGCAATTTCATTTTTATATTTATCTAATGTTCCAAAATCACCTGATTTACTGATATCTACGATAAGATATACAGTTAGCTCCCTTTCCTCTTCAAAAATTTTCACATGAGGGAGATTTGATCTAGCAGTTACATTCCAATCAATTAATCTAATATCATCACCAGGAAAATACTCTCTTACCTCAGAAAAAGACATCCCTCTACCCTTAAAAACAGAATGATATTCTCCACCAAAAATATCATTAACCAAACCTCTGGTTCTTATTTCAATATGCCGAACTTTTTCTATGATCTCTGTTGGGATCATGATTATAGATGATTAGGGAACTTCTATTGTTTCAAAAAGTCTTTGTATAATATCTTCAGTTGAGAGTTCTTCAGCTTCAGCTTCATACGTCAGTATCACTCTGTGTCTCAATACATCCATACCTACAAAACGAACATCTTCAGGAGTAATATACCCTCGGTGTTCCATAAATGCTCTCGCTTTCGATGCTAATACAATATTGATTGTAGCTCTTGGTGATGCTCCATAATCAATCAATCCTTTAATATCATTTAGACCAAATGATTCAGGTTCTCTAGTTGCAAAAATTAAATTTAAGATATACTCTTCAACTTTTTCATCTACATAAATATCATTAATAATTTTTTGCGCATTTAAGATTTGTTTTGGATTAATTACAGGATTTAATGAATCATCAATAGTTGTTTTTGCCATTCTTCTTAAGATTAATTTTTCTTCATCTATTGATGGATAAGAAACTTTTAACTTTAACATAAAACGATCAACTTGTGCCTCTGGCAAAGGATAGGTACCTTCTTGTTCAATTGGATTTTGAGTCGCAAGCACAAGAAATGGACTATCCATGTTAAATGTGTCTTCACCAATTGTCACTTGTCTTTCTTGCATGCTCTCTAATAAAGCACTTTGAACCTTTGCAGGTGATCGGTTTATTTCATCTGCTAAAATAATATTTGAAAATATTGGTCCTTTACGAGTTTCAAATCCTCCTGTTTTTTGATTATAAATAAGAGTTCCAATTAAATCAGCAGGTAGCATATCAGGAGTAAACTGTATTCTTTGAAACTTAGCTTCAATAAGTTGAGAAATAGTTTTTACTAAAAGTGTTTTTGCTAAACCAGGAACTCCTTCAATTAAAATATGTCCATTTGCTAGTATGCCTATAAGCAATCTATTAATCAAATCAGATTGTCCAAAAACAACAGTGCTTATTTCATCTCTAAGCTTATCAATGAATACTGATTCTTTTGAAATCCGTTCGTTTATTTCTGAAAGGCTGAAATCTGACATGTTTTTATAATATATTAAGAAGTGATATGCTTAAGCACATCAATCTCATTAATATCTTTACCCAAATAATCTAATTCAAATTTCACAGATGGCGCCAACTCATGATCAGGATATTTTTCTAAAAAAGTATTATAATTTTTTTCAGCTTCTATTTTATTACCTAAAATGTTTGCATAAATATAACCTATCATGAATTGAGCTTGCGCTTCTTGAGAGGTTCCTGAAAATTTTTCGACTACATTATTATAAGCATTTATCGCACTGTTAAAATCGCGTAAATCATTCATAAAAATATCTCCGATTAAATATTGCGTTTTTGCTGCAAGATTATGATCTGGATATTTTTTTAATAACAATTCAAGATTAGATAATGCGCTTTTTACATTTTTTTCATTTCTAGCTGCTTCAGCACTTCTATATAATTCATCAGCAGTCTGATTATTAACACAATTAGAAACAAAAAGAGTAATTACTATATATACTATTATTTTTTTCATTATTCAAATTTTTCCTTTATTCAAAAACTGCGGAATTTATGTGGTAGGATATCTATCATCAAGAAAGAAGTACTAATAATAAAAATAAATGTTCCTAGAAAATATACAACAAACCAAGATTAAGCTTTCCGTTTTTTAAGTTATTCTCTTCTAATTTATTAGAATAATCCAGCCTAACAGGACCAAAGGGTGAAGAAAAAGTGATCCCGAATCCTTTTCCCCATTTTACATCATTAATTGAAATATTGTTTCTTATATCTGTTAATTGCCCACCATCAAGAAATACTTCACCACCAAAAAGTCTATATATTGGAAAACGAACTTCAATGTTAATCAAGAGTCTAGTTAGCATACCCTTTGGTATAATTCTATCATCAGCATTACTAACTAAATCATTTCCTACATCAATTTCAGTTAAAAATTTAAGCGGATCCCATGCTCTTAAACTTGAGCTCCCACCTAAATAAAATTTATCATATAACAATGATTCATAAATATCATAATTATCCTTCCAATTAAAAATCATACCATATTTTATCCTTGATGCCAATACTGATTTTTTTTGAATAGATGAATATCCTTGAATCCCTATATCTAATTTTTGATATGTTCTATTACCTCCTAAAGCACCTCCCACACTGATTATTTCAGTATTTAGAATATAGCCTTTAGATGGATAAATAGGGTTATTTGACCTATCAAATCTACCAATCAGTCTAAATGAACGATTTTCAATATCATTTTTATTATCTCTTTTGTTATCATCAAATAGTTCCCATCGTAATATCGCTCTTATATATGATCTGTCATCTAATCGCAAAATATTTGCTAATTGAAAGCCATATCGATAAATACCTTCATCTTGATTATAATTTCTAAATGATTGAAAAAATCCTTTTAATTCAGAGGGTATTCGTAAGCCTAATATCCATTGATTTGATATAAGCATGTCAAAAGTAAAACGAGGGTATTGATAACCTGCTTCAAAAGGAATAGCGAGTGAAGATTTGACTTGAAAACTAGCAACAGAATTAAGTACCCTTCTATCTTTCCATGCTATATCTCCAGCAAGAGCAATTACTTGATCAACTCCTTCATTAACAGTGATTGGGTAGTATCCGCCTGATGATAAAATTTCTCTTCGATTCATTTCTCTTAATTCAATTAAAAGATTTACTGTAGTATCATTAGTAGTATTTTTAATGGGAGTAATTGCAGCCATAGAGAAAATTCCAATCTCCATTAATTTTCTTTGGCTCAAATCTATTGCACTTTTTAAATATTTATCTTTTTTCGAAAATAG
>CEUN01181780.1_pt1 | contig 15847 bp, 17 predicted proteins | sample 361501 | NCBI WGS metagenome assembly CEUN01 (sample SAMEA2622801, study PRJEB7988) | marine metagenome | biome: marine biome (ENVO:00000447); feature: marine epipelagic mixed layer (ENVO:xxxxxxxxx); material: "saline water (ENVO:00002010), including plankton (ENVO:xxxxxxxx)" | depth 120 m | reverse complement strand
GCATAAGCATAAGCATAAGCATAAGCATAAGCATAAGCATAAGCATATAATAATAAGCTTAAGCATTATTATTTATGTTTAAGCTTCTTTCTCTTCAGGAAATTCAGCTTCATCAAAATGTGGGCCACAAATTGGTGATGCATCATAGTCCCAAATTGAGTCGTAAAGGAACATAATACCGTTCAAAGCAGAGTTAAACTCAAATAAGAAGTTATGAAGATCATCGTCATTCTTTTCATTTTGAGAAATTTCAAGGTCAAGGGCCATTTGTAGGTAGTATGTGCGTGTCATCACATACATTTGCTGGTCTTCATTACTTGCAAGCTTCGATTCGATAAAGCCTTCTAGTGCTTCAATTTCAGCAGTTAGAGCATCTTCTGCAATAAAAGAAATTTTAACTTTGCCCCACGGTGTTTCAAGTAAGATGCCTTGCGCACCAGCTTCATCTTCAATTGAGTTAAAGGATTTAACCATTGGAAGGGCATCAAAGAGTTTTGAGCCAAGCATGGATGGATCAGTGATGAAAATTTTTGGATTTGCAGGCATGAGGCACTCCTAAATTGAGAGAGTTAAAGAATTTCCTCATGATACCAAAATTATACAGCTTGGACGAGAGCCTTGTCTTACTCCGCTCTGACTTCTACTGAAGGCCATTCATCTGCAGAGCTAGCAATATTAAATACAATAGGGCAGCAGCACACTTGGCAATCTTCAATATACTCTTGTGGCTCACCAATATATTCAATGAGTACAACAATTGGCTCACCACAGTAAGGGCAGTAAATCTCCCGTTCATCCAAATCCATGACACATGCCTCCTACATTAAAAACTGCTTTAACAACAGTTTCTAATGTAGCATTTTTTATGAGCTAGCGTCCCTCAAGTTGTTGCCTTAAAGTAGCTGGGAAATATCAATATCATCTGGAAGATAGTTGCCCATATCGTGAGCAATACCTGCAGGCTGTGGTGGCGGTGCTGCAGCTCTCATGGGTTGTGGTGGCCCGCGACGCTGACGCTGCTGTGCTTGAATACTTTCTTGGATCGCAATATTCAGCATTTCGTCTTCATCATCACTATCATCAAACGGATTTTCATTATCAGCCTGATTAATGAGTGTTTTGATATCGTCCTTGGTTAAGTCATGGTTTTCACGCTCATTTAATGATAAGCGTGAAATAAGCTCAGCTTCCGTTGCATAATTACGTGGATCGTTTGCAATATTAGCACCTTCAACATGCTCACTACCATTGGCTGCTGCATAGTCTTTCATAAATGGTGTATTCAGGAATTCTTGTACTGTTAGGCGGTCTCTCGGGTCACGTGCTAATAGTCCTGCAATCGCTTCATCGCGAGTATTAAAACTGAGGCCACGTAAAGCTCTTGAACCAAGATCAACACCTGTGATATTGCCCGTTGTATCAAAGCTTATTGGTACAGAGTTGCCCCTAATAAACAGTCTTATGTCGTCAAAGTCTTCAATATCACGAGTGCCGTGTATCAGTTCGACAAAGACACGGCCAAGGGCATAGGCATCTTGCCCCTTCGTGGTGTAACGTTTCGAATCATGCTGTTCTGGTGGCAGATAACCTGGTGTACCATAGCCACGCTTAGAGCCATCACTTTTAATCGATAAGCCTAAGTCAGTTAGCACCGTCCCATTCTTGGTTGAATGCAAATAGTTATTTAATTTGATATCTCGATGAGAACGGTCTCGTTTATGCATGGATGCAACAGGTTCAGCATATTCGAACATTGTCTTTTTCATTAAACTCGCATAGCCTTGGTGGTCGCCAACTCGTTTATCGTTTAATTCTTTAAGACGAGAATAGCCATCTCCCTTGTTGAAGAGCGGTAAGAACTCGTAGTTTTTGAGTCTGTCTTTACCTGAACTCTTATCTTTAACGTAGACATGAGCAACATCAAGCGGTTGAATGACTCGATGTGCGCCAGCGGCAGCTCTGTATTGGTCAAGCTCTTCTTTTGAGCTTGTAAAGCTTTTCATTTTCTTAACAGCTACAATTTCGCCAGTGTCCATATCTCGTGCTAAACGAACTTTACCGTATGTACCTTTACCAAGTTGCCTTTTACCTGGTCTTATATCCATATCTGCCTTTCGCGATGCATCAACAGACTGCACTAATGACAGTGTATTGAGCAGTTCATAGCATTTGCCGGAGGTCGTACGTACGATTGTTGCGTCTAAACGCTTCTTCTCACCAGGTTCCTTTTTATAGCTTTTAAAGCGGGAGCCAGTATCAAAAACTTCAAAGCGAGGTTTTAGGTATCGAAGCTCTGATCTAATCATGCTGTTGATTTCTGATTGCCTGAAATGTTGTGTATATGGCGATGAAATTATGGCGGCCTGAATTCGATCAAAGGCTTTAGATTCAAGGCTGCTTGACCAGTTCACACCTGCCTTAAAGGCCGATAAATGCATTTGGTGAACGGCTTGCGTAATTGCATATTGAAGATCTGATCGACGTAAGCCGCGGCTGGAATTGAGGTACCTATCAACCTGTGGGTGGCACAAGGCTTGATCATCAGAGATACGGCCTAAGTGGTTTTCACCAAGTGGCAATAGCATTGGTGGTCGATAGTCTTGGCGAGCTTGTCGACTGCTTTCAGCATTCTGCACCTGTAATAGTAACCCTTGGCCGCGGGGTGCTGCTAAACCACCACGTTGGTAACCACCAGCTCCTTGAATGTTGATTCTAGGCATGTCGAACTCCGTCTATTTGTTATTTGCTGCTGTATTCCATACAGGAACATCTTGTTTTTATTACAGTTGAAGGATGTCATTCAGCCTGTATTTAATTGCAATTAACGCTCATAGTCAATATTTCTGAAATAAAACTCTGTATTCTGTTCGGGTAAGTAGAAGGGATGGTTTATTTCTAATCAAAGCTAATGTCTATTAAAACAATAAGATATGGTTTTAGCTGCTGTTTAAGGCTAAGTCATCCCCATGACCACTGTATGACTTATAACAAGTACACCCACTTTACATATGACTTAACAAGGACACCCACTTTTACAAGAGGGTCTTGGAGTGGGTGTCCTTGTTGTGTTGCTTAAGGTGGGTGTCCTTATACAATTGAACTAAAGATCAATAGATGGTTATTCCGTGTCGTTGTAGTCTAGGCAAGAGAAATAGATGACTTTATTTAAAGGGACGTAGATATGCAGGCTATTATTGATGCAGCGAATCAAATGAATAAAACACTTCAACAACTCGTGCAGAACTGCGAAGCAAAGTCTTGCGATGTGCAGGGGCGAGCGAGTTATCTTGCCTCTTTAAAGTTGCCACCAATTGTGCACAATCTAAGCCCATGTATGCATAATATCCACGCTGAGTGCTTAGGCTTACAAGCATCTCAGGAGCTGCGCTGTCCGGTTGAAGGTTGCCACAATAAATTAAGCTGGGATGATGTGGAAACAGATATAACGCCGCCTTTAAGTAAAGCTGCCAAGCTCTTTATACTGCATGAAATGAAAAGAAGCCCTATGAATGCGGATTCTCAGGAACGACATGAGATGGATAGACATCTAAAGCAAGTTGAAGCAGAGCCAGAAGATGGTGTCATGCAAAAGCTGAATAGCCTTGGGGAAGTGCTTGACCCATTGCAAGTGGTCGATCTCTTAAAAGGCATGCCACTGTCTTTATTTAATAAAGACTAGCGGCATCTAAAATGGCAGGAAGCTTATCTCGATTACTTCTTGCCAAACATGCCGCTCAGGTCGAGGCCACCTTTAGCGCCTTCTACAACATCATCGTGCACTTGTTTAAGCATAAAGGCTGCTGAAGCGCCAGCTGCACCAACAACAACGCCCGCAAATGCAGCTGCACCAACTTTTAGAGGTGTGTAATCACGCTTATCTGATGGGTTACGCATATCATTGGCTTGGCCATTTTCCATGCGGGATGCCTGATTATTTGCTTCACGAGAAGCAGTCACTTGGCTATCAATATCATTTGCAGTTTGTTGTGGGATGTGAGCAGCACCTGGTTTTTGAAGTTTTGGCATTTGAATTATTCTCTCTACAAAAAGTGTCCATTTTATTCATGCTGGGGGGATACAACAGAATAGATTCCATAAAGGCGGGCTGATTATAATGAGCCTTGCATTAAGAAGACAAGGCTTAATGTATAGGGATTTTCAATGAATAATTCGTTTATTAATCTACTAAAAAGCAGAATCTAATTATTTAATCTTCACCAAGCCAGCCTTGCTCAACAGCGAAGTCTATTTTTTGTTCAACCCATTTGAAAATATCTGGTGCGATTTCTTTTACAAATAGCCAGTGGGATAAGACTTGGCTTCGCTGAATATTAAATTCCTTCCAAGGGCCGCCACCTTGAGTATTTAAATTCAATAAAAATGGTAAAAGTCTATCCAATACTTTCAAAAGCTGTGCTTCTTTACTTTGACCGTATTCTTGATCATCCCACACTTGTGTGAGCTCTTTGATTGGGTTGCCGTAATGGCCTGCTGTTTTTAGCATTGACTCTCGTTCTTTTTCAGCTGCATTGCCACGATCAGGGCTGAATAAAAACGTATCACCAGCATAAATCTCACCTAAATCATGCGTGAGTGCCATTTTCATAAGCTTTAAAAGATCGAAGTCATCTTGCAGATATTCAGAGAATGCCCATACAGCCATTGCTAAATGCCAAGAATGCTCAGCTGAGTTTTCTCGACGCTTACCGCTCGTGATAAATGATTTTCGCTCGATATTTTTCAGTTGATCGAGTTCGAGCATAAAGTCTGTTATTGAATCCAGTGATTGAGTCATAATGAATGGCCTAGGGTTGGTTGTATTGATGAGCTGCTTCTTTTAAAGCACTCCAAGAGTGTAAGGGATTATGATTGTTTACCCAAGACGTAAACGATTTATTATTTTTTACAATGATTTTACAAGTGTTCAAAGATAAGATTAAAGAAATTAAAGAGGATTGTTGCCATGACAAGGTTTAATGTGTTTGGGAAGATTATGTCCGTGCAACGTCAAAACGATGAGTGGATACTTTATGTGCATTCAGGCAATGGGGTGCGTTCAAGAGTCTATGATATTGTAATTCCTGAAGATTTGTCTGATGAAGCGCTTGAAGTCTTTCTTGATGATATCTATCATGAGCACGCTACACAAGACAACCCAAAGGTCATTCGTTTATAAGAAACTCGCTGTTTTAGAGTCTATGGCTATAATTAATATATTAATCAATATTGCAGCTTGTTTGCAGCGTCTCCTCTATTAAGAATGCCAATGCATTGCTTTTATTCAATAAAAAGTTGTGTAAACCAATTGCATCTCTGGTCAACTTTTTAAGTCTCAATAAAAGCTATGTGTCACGTTTTCGTGAACGCTAAATTACTGTATACAAAAGTATAATCAATCTATTGCATGTGATATAACACATGGACCATTGGGCGCTATATGCCCCAAGTGAAACAGTCTCAGGGTGAGGGTATGAGTATGAAGATAAAAAGAAGTCACTATTTACAAGGCATACTGCTCACGGGGGCGCTTAGTTGTTATAGTCTCAGTGCTTATGCTGATGCACCAGCGATTACAACTTTTGCAGATCAACAGATTCAACAGGGCGATACTCTTGTTGTGCCTGCAAAGCTTTCAAATGCAAATAAAGCCGGCACGGTGAACTGGTCGAAAGCATTCGGTCCGGACGATGTAAAAGTAAATCCACTAACAGGTACAGTCACCTGGCAGATTCCTGATAATTTACCATCAGAAAGCTTTTATATTGGCGTACGTTCTTCAAACCTAGAAGGGGCTGATATTGACACCTTTATTGTGCACGTTGGCGTTTCTAAAGTTGTTTATATTGGCCCAAATGAAACCTTAAAAAATTTTAATGAAGCACTTGGTGCATGGAAAGAGCCAGGTAAAAATTACCGCGAGCCAGGCACAACTTTTGTTGTACGCAATGGTGAATATTCCGGTGAGAACTGGATTTTAGGTATTACACCATCAGGTCAATTTTTCTCATTACCAAATGGTAATGAAAATATGTACACCACACTTATGGCGGAAGACCCTGGTCAAGTACGCTTATCTGGTGGTGCTCGACTTATGGCTGAAGCCGGTATTGATGAAGTTGCCTACTGGGCCATTAAAGGTTTCTTTATGAATAAAGGCCGTATAGGGGCTGATGGTTCAAACTGTAATGGGGAAGAAGCCTGTAAACCGCATCACATGAAATTTATTCGTAACGGTATTTATCAAGATCATTCGAATTCCTATTTCGGAACAGGGCATTCAAATTATATCCTGTTTGAAAATAACTTCTCTTACGGTGGTAATCGCGCTAAATTCCTTGCCTATAAAACCAAGAATGTCATTTTTAGACGTAACATTGGTCGCTTCGATCATAACGAAAAGCACACAGGCCCAAAAAATACATTTTCGCTCTATACATCTATTGATGTAGCTGCACAAAACAATATTGTTGTTGATGGTGATACGAAAGAGTTCGCAGAATACGGCGAGCTCATGGGTGAATTTGCTTGCCCAACCACAGTAGGTGAATCACGCACTGTATGGGATCGTAATATCCAGCTAAATTCAGATCATCCGAACTCAAATTTAGATTTACAAGCTGGCAAGTGTGACGCCACCATTCGAGATGTTGTTTCATGGGATATTAAAGCACCCTTTGTTGTGATGACTCGCTCACCAAGTTTATTCGACCATGCTACCTTTGGCGCAATTCATCCAGATGATACACCGCTGGTGCTTTTTAACGGCTGGCCAGGTCGTAATGCCCGTGGTATTACCAACTCTATTATTCATGATGTGTCCAAAGGCCCTCTTCTTGAAGGTTTTGCGACAGGCACAACAACTGATCTAGATGGTAATTCCATGACTCGATTTGGTGTTGATACAGTTAATATTGATGACTTTAGCGGTGCTATGGCTCTAGATAGCAGCACTGTAAATACCACTAAGCTCACTTATATAGACCCTATGTGGTCAACATCAAACCCAACAGGTGGCATGCGTTATTTAGTGCGCATGGAAGCTAACTCGAATATGAGTGGCAAAGCTAAAGATGGTGGTGACCTTGGAGCCCGTGTTATGACCTTTAAGGGTAAATCAGGCACACTTTGGGGGGAAGAAGGCTTTGACACAGAAACAAATGTACCTGTGTGGCCATTCCCATACCAAGAAACCGCCGCAGAAAATATGCGTACTATGGAATACACTGGCCCAACCTGGGTTGGTTCATGGTTATCGCGAGAGCAGGGGCCAGAAGGCACTTTATCTGGTGACAGAGGTTACGCAAAAGCTGATACGAACCTCACAGATTATATCTGGGGCTATCTTGGCTCAACAGTACCACCAATGAATGTTAATGCTGTTGGTATGGATAAATCTGTTGTGATTCGTTGGGATTTACCAGCACCACGTGCAGATATTACAGGGTATAAAGTCTATGACTATAACCCTGAAACTCAAAAGATATCCAACCCACGTAATGTAGGCAATGTAAATAGCGCCACTATTTCTGGTTTAGTGAATGGGACTGAATATCATTTTGCAGTAACAGCAATAAGCGCAAGTAAAGCTGAAAGTAGTTACAGTTATCCTGTAACAGTGACAGCTCAGACTCATGCGAACCCTATGCCGCCAAGTATTCAAAAGCATGATTAAGCACTTAAGATAGCTAAGAGTATTAAATTATAAAGCCGTCTTTATGACGGCTTTTTTGTGATACAAATTCAATAAAGAGTTAAAAGCTTCATCACAAATGACGTTTTATTTCATTAGCTTTAGTTATAGCAAGTTGTGCTAGTGCTTTGCCGACAAAGTCAGCAACTGTAGCCGGATAAAAATAGAGATCCCTAAATAAAGTGTTTTTACCCGGTTTTGCTTTGACTTCTTCAATAATAGGTTGGACATCAGCTAAGTAATCAGAATTTAATAGCTCTTGTAATGTTTCACGTGAATTATTCAGAGTATCTTTATATAATGTGCAACCATCCATATATGGATCAAGATTGCGCCTATGTTCATAGCCAAAATAAAGTTTGCGCATGCTCTGCTTTATATTAAAACTATGCAAGCCTAAAGGCGTATGTTGTTTTGAGTTATGAGTTGGGTTTGTTATTATTTCAGTGTCTAAACCTTTGGTCCAAACTTGGCGCACTTTATTTTCTACATAAGTTGCTTGGCCTTCAGTAATCATTGAAAGTTTTTCGGAGCTGCTCTCAAGTTTAGCTACTTTTTTATCATCAATCCCTTTAAGTTGTGCTAAAGCTATAGATTTAGCTGCAACTGTTCTTTGTTTTACAAGGCTTGTATTCTGGTCTTGTGCAATATGGGTTAACTCATGAGTAATTATACCTCGTTGAGTTGTTGGGTTGAAGTAATGCTTATTCGAGTTTAATAGATGTATTACGTTTGTGTTATGTCTAACGTAACCAGCCAGTATTTTACTTTTAAGTCCCAGTAACTTTTCCATAAAATCCTTTTTGTTATAGGATGTGCTGATTTTTTTTAAGCCAACTTCACTGTAGTGCGTGTTTATAAAGTTGGTTCGCATATCGTTTTTTAACACATGAGGTTCTGCGAGGTTTATTTTTATTTCACCAGTTATCGGCCAGCCAGTTTCATGAGACACAAGTGCTGCTAATCGTGGTAAGTCCTTTAAAGCCTGCTTCATTACAGGTGTTGCTTTTTCTTCATTTAATATCTTAAATGTTGCCGTGCATTGGTGCTCAAAATCCGTTTGTAGCATTTTCTTCTAGCCCTTGGTTTGCTGATTTTTGATAAGTTGTCGCCCTAAATGTACACTTTTGCAAAAACTTGTTATTAGCGTGATGTGGTTTGATAAATGTATTAAAAGATTTCTTTTGTCTGGCAGTTCTTTTGATTTATTTATTTCACTTCTAATAATGTCGTTTGAGTAGGCGTCAAATAATTTTTTAATGACTTCAGTCGGTGGGTGCTCGGAGTGCTTTTCTAGAGTTTTTTTTATTTCTTGTTCGCCAAGTGTATATGGATTATATTGAGAGGAATTATAATATGAAGCATAACTTCGTATTTTACTCTTGAGGCTTGTATGTTTGTCTGACGCAGTGTGTGAGTTTATAAATGCCTCTGATGATTCAATTTTTCCCTCTTCTAAAGCTTTATTTTGGATGTAAGTAGCTTGACCTTCCTGTGCGTATTTTATGCCTCCGACAGCTGAACTTGTGGCTTTGTATGCGTCTGATTTAATACCTTCGGCAGCTTTTAGAGTGAGGTTGCTTTTCAATGCTTCATCCAATTTGGTTTTAATTGGTGTGTTTTGCAGTTGAGCAATATGGACAAACTCGTGCAATAGTGTAGCTTTCAATCCTTTTTCAGGATCTCGAAGATAGGTGTGTTCTGAGTTGATCAATATTTCATTTTGTGAAATGGCTTGGCCATATTTAATATGCATTGGCTTGCCGTACAGTATTCTATTGAGTAACTTAGATGAATTTTCGTGTTTTTGGGTTGACGTGTTCAACTTTGAAAAGAATATGGCACTATCTTTTCTACTAGGGGCATGCATCTGTGCGTTAGTCATAACCCTAACATTGACTGTCCCTTCTATCTTCCAGCCTGTCTCGTGAGATGCTAGTGCCGCTAATCGCGGTAAGTCTTTAAGGGCCTCTTTTAAAGCAGGGTTAGCACGGCTATAGTTATGAATTTTGAAGTTAGCCGTGCACTGGTGTTGAAAATGAGTATAAGTCATAGAATATCTTCTTATTATAACGGAACTAACTCGCCGGCCATTCTTGCTTTTAATTTTTGATCTGTTTTAGAGGAAGGCATTAAATATTTCTTAACAAAAGGATCAATTGAATTGATGAGGAAGTGCCGCCCGAGTAAAGGCAGAAATAAGAAATGTTGAATATTTTTATTCTTAACTGGTTTGTCATCAATCTTTTTGAGTATGTGTGCAATATCTTCTAAATGATTTGTATTCAAAAGACCCTGCACATTATCTGTAGTATTGTTTTGAACGTCTTTCATCAATGCATCTTCGTACATGAGTGCGCCTTCAATATATGGATCCTCTTTTTTGGCGGCTTCATAAGCATAGTAATAGCGCATTGTATTGAGAATGGTTGGTTTTTTTGGTTGTCTATCACTATTTATAAATTCAAGTGAAGAGGTTATTTTTTCTTCGTTTATGACTTTTTTCGTCAGATAATTTGCTTGACCTTCAATAATTTTGCGTAAAAAATTTGCTTTTGCATTGAGCTTACGAGCATCTTTTCGATTGAGTGATACATATGCTGCCTTAGTTGAGGCATGTGCAATCCTTTGGTACTGATGTGTCAAGGTTGTGCTTTGCTGGGCAATATGCACCATTTCATGAAAAATAGTTTCTTTCAAATGAAGCTCAGGGTCATGATGCCCTGAAGTGTTTATCAAGCTTAATTCTTTTTTGACAGGATTTGTTGTGCCAGCAACAGTAACGCCTTTACCATAGATTAATTTATTGAACTTTTCTTCTTGGCTTATCATGCGTTGGGCATTTTTTGCCCCAATGAGAGGTATGTAGCGCTTCAGAGTATCAGCTCGCATAGAATGCTTCGCAGAGTTATGCGTCATAATGCGTATATCCACCTCACCAGTAATTGGTAAGCCTGTTTCATGAGATGCTAATGCCGCTAAACGAGGTAAATCTTTAAGGGCTTCTTGTAGAGCTGGTGTTGCACGGCTGTAGTTATGGATTTTAAAGTGAGCTGTGCACTGGTGCGGGAACTGAGGAAAAGTCATTGAGATGCCTATCGGTCGCTATTGCTTTTGTTTTTAATTAGATTTTATGCGGGCTATTTTATTGCAAATAAGCTGTAGTGTTAAGTAGCCACTCTGTGTAACTTGTTGATCCTTCGTTCTTTGTAAACCAAAGTTTACAGTCTTGTGTTTTTTTTGATCTATTTGTACTGCTCGATCAAGTTATATGATAAGAATATAAGTAAGAGCGTTTCAGTTTATTGATTTACAAATATCTACCGCTCTTATCAAGCAAGTCTTAACTTTATTAGCTATAATAAAAGTGTCTCTAAGTTCCTTTAAGGAATAAAGAGGCCTTTCCAATCACTTCTTTATCAAAGGATTTTCTATTTATGATGCTGAAGAGTTTCAAGGTTGAAATAAAGACTGTTCCTGAACATAACAGCCCTGTGGCAGAAATCTGGTCAGATGACGTGCACATTGCTCAAGTTCAAAAAAACAAATTTGGTTTTGCGGTCAAGTTTTTCACAGGCTCAGAAGTAAAGCTGGATGCCACAGCTCTTGGTGATATTATCCATGAAGCGAAAGAACACTTAACTGCAAACATTGGTGCAAAAAAGGTGGTGGTCGAAGGCGAATAGATACTTTAGACAAATGCTTTCAAATGAACATAAAAAGGCGCCGATAATTCCGGCGCCTTTTTTAATTGGCAACAGAGCCCAAAATGACTTTAAGGGCGTTGCCTAAGATTAGGCTTTAAATGGTTCAATATCACCTGGTTTGCGAAGCATTTTATTGACTTCATCAAGATGCATTTCTTCAGTTTGAATCATCTGGCGTGCATATTCCTCAATAACTACAGATTTACCTTCAACCATGCTAAGTAAGCTCTTGTAAATATCAAGAACCTTATTCTCGTGATGCAAGCTTTCTTTTAGAATATCGCCAATATCATGCTGCTCAGTTTCAAGCAATGATCCAATCTTTAAAGAAGGGTGGCCCCCAAGCATTGTCACAAATTCACCTGCTTGATGAGCATGCGTTAAACCTTCGGACGCGTTGCCTTTAAGCCAAGATACAATTGGAATTCTGTTGTAACCAAAAACCATAAGCGAGTAGTGTGTGTATTTCACAACACCTGCAAGCTCTTCTTCCATTATTCTGTTGAGAGTTTTAATTACTTTTTGCTGTTCTTGCTCATTTAAACTCGCCATAATTTGCTCCTTATTACGTTTGAGTTCTATTCAAGGGATGTTGCTTTGTTTGTCACTATTTTAGCGCTGGCTCGCTTGTAGGACAAATCTCTTCTAGAGAAGTGCAACACTGTTAACAATACTTCTTTTTTAAAAAAGAAATGGAAATCAGCCAACTCACAAGACAAATCCCTTATAGATCACTATAATAGCGAACAAGGCCTGTTTTAGGCAAATAGTACAAATTTAAGCGATATCATCAGGATTGCAAAATGACTCAATTTTCTAAACTCTGCACTGCTCTTATAGCTGCTCAATTTCTTTTTGTTGCTGGCTGTGGTGGTTCAAGTGTACCAGTGAATTCCAATACAAACTCAAATGCTTCAAATGGTAGCGGTGGTAGTAATGCGGGCTCAGGTACAGGCTCAGGCACAGATGCTGGTACGGGCGGTTCAGCTGGCCAAGTTGGTGGTACGCCAACTGAGCCAGAACAGCAAGTCAGTGAAATTGAAATCACCTTTGATGATGGTTTTACTTTTCAGCAAGACACAGGCTCACGTGCAGATAAGGTTGTAGGCACTTTTGACTTTGCGGTGCGTAATCCATCAACAGGTCGTTATATTCGTGACTTAAACAGCTCTAACATGGTTTTCAAAGAGCGCACACTCGGCTCTGATTCTGACTTTGTTGTTGAAGTAGAAGCAACACAGTCAAGCTCAATTGAAATTACACCAATTGATGTTATGTACCTTATCGATAACTCATATTCTGTAGTGCAGTCAGGTGCAAACACAGAGCTGTTAAATCAAGCCAATGAGCTTGCTGCAGAAATTAATACTCGTAATGGTTCAAGCAGCACTGCATCGAATGTAACTCGCTTTAGAACATTTGCTGATTCTGTAGGTGCGTTAAAAACAAGCACAGCAGCAACGCCATTTAGCACAGTTTCTTTTGAAGAACAGGGCGGTGGTACAGCGCTATATGAAGGTATGTATAACGCATTAATGGATCTTTCTACTTCTGCACACCCAGTACTTTTCGTGTTTACCGATGGTCGTGAAAATGCCAGTGCCCAAGGGTATAATCTCGATTTAGTATTGAGCACAGCAGCTAACTACGGTATCCCTGTTTATATTGCAGGTCTTGGTAATGTTGATTCTAATGTCCTTGGTCAAATTGCATCTACTTCTGGTGGTCAGTTCTTCCAAGCTGAAACTGCTGATGAACTTGCAGATACTTTTGAGAATGTGCTTTACAGTATTCCAGCTGAGTACACAGTCACTTATCGTCCAACACAGCGCGCTGGCCATATTGAGTTCCAGTTTGTTGTTGAGTATGGTGAAGCATCTGATACATTGGTAGGTGATTTCAATGTTGATGAGATTCTAGGCGAATAATACTGAACTTACATGCGCTTTTATTAGCGCATGTTGATTCTTTAATGAAGTTGCCTAGTAATCTTCTAGGGAATAGGTACTGACAACGATTTCCTGTTTTTCAATCTGCTTGGCAATATCTGGGTTCGAGCTATCCAGTTGTTTTAATAGATCAAGCCACACAAGAGGGTGTTCTTGAGAATCACTAAAGCGTTGCAGCCAGTCATGCAGGTCTGTAAGTTTCGTAGTTTTGCGACCTGCAAAGCCCATGACAAAGCCGGCTAGAAACTCTGGTAAGTGACGTTTGCTTGGTGTAATTGCTAATTCCGGATTAATCATGGTACTGCCAAGATCAAATATATCGCAAAATACACTCAGTGGTGCTAATGAGTCAGGGTTTACACCTTGCAGTGTAAAGAAGACATATGGTTCTTCATTCAGCACTTTAAGCGCTTTAACACCTGATGAGGTGGAGTCAACTACAGTAAAAGATGTTGAGAGGTCGCTTGGGTTTAAAACGAGATCAACTGGGCAGTATACCAATGCTTGGCGATACTTTTGCAGCTGAGGTTGTGGTTTAATTTCAGTTACAGTTGCAATGCCATGATGAGTCACAAGTGCCTTGTAAGAATCATAGGCTTCTTCAGAAAAATTCAATATCACTTTCTGAGTAATTAAATTACAAGTATCGCTTTGGTTGATTTTTTTAACAGAGTCCATCACATTCGACATTTGCTCTGAAGCACGAGCTGAAACGATCAGCAGCAAATGATATACATCATAATCAGGAGCAAGAGTGACAAGTGTATCAAAGACCTCATAAGCCAATGCGAACTTGTCTTGCATTAATGCGCAAAAACCTTGCACTTGTAAAATGCTAATGCACTCAGGGAATTCTTTTAAGTAGTCTTGCGACATAATTAAACATGTTAATTTATCTTCTTCGTACAAAGAAAAAATTAATTGTTTTAATGTTGCTTTATATTCCTCTTGAGATAAGAAATCATGGCCGCAGGTGTGGATTAGGTCAATTAAAACATGGTTGTGTTTGTGTTTTAGAAGCCATTGCACTATAGCTTTAGCCGAGTTGTTTTTATTATTATCAGCAACTTGCTGTGTATAAAGTTGGTTATAGTGTTTTTCAAGCCACGTCCATATTTCCATGATACTCTTTTTTCCCTTAAATCTCGCGATTGAGTTGAATTAATCTATTTCTAATTTTTAAGATGCATTAAATATATTCGAGCTGCTTAACTGTTCGAGTTGTTGGGCTGATTCTCTTTGTTGTTTAGCATCGCTGGATTGGCCAGCATTACAAATAGCATCGTAAGCCTGGAATGCTAGGTTTTTGTGATCGACAACTTCCCAGCCTCCAGTTACACCATTGGCTGCATGTCTGAATGGGCTGCTCAGTGTATGTGCTACTAAATGCTTAGTTGCAGGAAACCCTTTCTCTGGGTTGGTTAAGGGGTTAATGTCTAGCCCAATGCCTGCAAGTAGGGCAAATGGGAGTCGTAATAATCCGAGCGTACCGACAACGCCACCGCCAATACAGCCACCAAGTGCCATTAATGATTTTGGTAGAAACGATGTTGCACCAGCAGCAGATTTTGCAAATTGTGCTGTGCCAGTTTTAAGCTTGCTATCTTCTTTAGCTGCTTTTTTCCATTCCTTTTGATGTAATGCCATAACAGCGCCAACGGTGTAAATATATTCATTGATGCTATTTTTAAGGGCTTTACCAGCTTTAGAGGGGTAATAGCAACATGTGCTGTCGTTGTCTTAAAGGCACCAAGGCTGAGTTTGAGAATCGCAGAGTGTAGCTGAAGATCTCGTGTATTATTGATGCCGTATAATACTTTTTCCATTCGAGGAATTACCGCTGCATATTTTTCACATTGTGCATCAGTCAGTGGTTTTTGTTGCTCTGTATGATTTGCCTTCCAGATACCATTAAATGCTGCTTGAGCAGTATTAATAATTTGTAATTGATTTGAAGGGCTGTGAATAAGCTGGTCTGCATCATTGGTTGCAGTAATTGTCGCCGCAAATTGACTTAAAAAATCGAGGTTTACTACACCTTGTGTGTTTTTATCGATTGTCATGCTAATGGTGTCAATTAATGCTTTCTGTGCATTTTCAGATTCAGATAAATTTAAAAGCTGTGTCGCTGTAGTTAAAATATCTTTTGCATCTGTTGCTGTTACTTCACCATTTAAAATATTGGATTGTAAATGATGAATAGCACCTAGCGTATCCATTTCTTGCAGCTGGCTATTCTGACCTTGCATTATTTTGGCTGTTTGCATACCACCAATTGCATTTTGAATTTGACGTAATTGCTGTGAAATGGAAATAGCGCCATTAGGGCTATTATTTGTTGGGTGATTAAATTCTGACCAGTTGTTATGCTGTTGCTGGTAGGAAGAATAACGTGAAGCGTTTGAATCAAAATATTGTGGCATTGCTTTGCTCTGAATGGTGGTTGAATTGCACCCGCGGATTCAACTCGTTAGTGCAAATTTAAAAGATTTTCCGAACAC
>CEUN01077403.1_pt1 | contig 15855 bp, 15 predicted proteins | sample 361501 | NCBI WGS metagenome assembly CEUN01 (sample SAMEA2622801, study PRJEB7988) | marine metagenome | biome: marine biome (ENVO:00000447); feature: marine epipelagic mixed layer (ENVO:xxxxxxxxx); material: "saline water (ENVO:00002010), including plankton (ENVO:xxxxxxxx)" | depth 120 m | reverse complement strand
CGTTCGTACAAATTTTGGTCTGTATAAACACGATACGGGACTTCTGAAACATCTTCAGAAGGCCACACAAAATTTGAGCTGCGGTCGAGTTGGGCAGTATCCATTTTAAAACTCCTCAATTGTAGTGCTAGAATAACGCAAATGGGGGTGGGGTGAAAAGTATAAGTAATCTTAAAACCGAAAATATTTGTTGGCAGGTTTCTCTTAAAGCAGATGGCTATTAGGATAAAACCATTGGCCACCCGCGAGGAAAAATATTACTACTGACAAGGGACTTTAAAATGCCTACATCTGACGGAATAGAAATAATAGCTCTTGAAGAACATTACTGGGACACGATTATTACAGATAATTATTCGGGACCTAATTCCACGCGCCGTGGCCCTATTTTGGAACGTCTGTACGACCTTCACGATTTACGTATTAAAGAAATGGATCAATCAGGTATCGATATTCAGGTTCTCAGTCATGGAGCCCCTTCGGCTCAGCGCCTTGATGACATCTCCGGGCCGGTGATAACACAAAAAGCAAATAATAATCTTAATAAGATAATAAAAACCAATCCAGATCGTTTCCAAGGCTTTGCGGCACTTGCTACTGCCGAGCCTAACTCAGCAGCAGATGAACTAGAACGTTGTGTTAGGGATTTCGGGTTTAAGGGCGCAATGATCCACGGCCTAACTAACGGCGAATTTAATGACGGTAAGAAATATTGGCCGATCTACGAACGGGCGGAGCGACTCAAGGTTCCAATTTATCTGCACCCTGGTTATCCTCATCCCGATGTTATAAATGCCTACTATCAGGATTATCTTGATGATTTTCCTGCATTAGCGACTGCTGGCTGGGGATACACGGTTGAGACGGCGACGCAAGCCATTCGTATGGTTTTGTCAGGTGTATTCGATGAATACCCAAAGCTTCAGATGATTCTTGGTCATATGGGAGAGACATTACCTTTCCTTCTTTGGAGGATCAATCAAGCTTTATCAAGGATAGAAAATACGCAAACTCGGTCGTTTCGAGAAATCTTTGAATCGCATTTTCACATTACGACCAGCGGCAACTTCTCTAATCCGGCTTTATTGTGCACTATTCAGGAAATGGGTATCGACCGGATTATGTTTTCGGTAGATTATCCATTTGTAGAAAACGAGCCGGGTAAGGAGTGGGCTGAAAATATCAGCCTTTGTCTTCAGGACCGTAAAAAGCTTTTAAATGGTAACGTTCGAAAATTATTGAATTTTTGATCCATAGATAGTGACGCCAAAAGAGGAAACAGAGAATGGCAGAGGGATATGATTATATCATTGTTGGTGCGGGGTCGGCTGGGTGTGTCCTAGCCAACCGATTGAGTGAAGACGCAAATGCTAAAGTGTTACTTTTAGAGGCCGGTGGGCGGGATTTAGATCCTTTAATACATATTCCTATTGGTATGGGAAAAATATATGAGCATCGTCTGCATGATTGGAAATATGTTTCAGAAATTGAACCAAATTTAAATAACAGAGTACTACAAGTTAAACGTGGAAAGGTTCTCGGTGGGTCGTCTTCTATAAACGTAATGGCGTACACGCGCGGTCATCCTAGTGACTTCGATCGTTGGGCTCAAAAGGGTGCATTAGGTTGGACACATGCCGACTGTTTGCCTTATTTTAAGCGCTGCGAAAAATGGGAGGAGGGGGAAACCGAACAACGCGGCGGTGGCGGCTTGTTAGGAACCAGTTGGGCAACAACAAAAGACCCATTATTTCCAGCATGGATTGAAGCCGCTAAAGCGGCCGGTTTGCCGGTTACCCAAGATTATAATGGTCCTCAACAAGAGGGTTTTGGTCGCAGCCAGTATACCATCAAGGACGGAAGGCGCTGTTCTACGGCGGTGGCATTTCTCAAGCCTGTAATGCACCGCTCAAATTTGACTGTAATAACTAAGGCTCTCACCAGTAGGCTGATAATCCGGGGAACGAAGGTCATTGGTATTGAATATTTAAAAGGAGGGAAAACGATACGAGTGGATGCGAATGAAGAAGTAATACTGTCTGGCGGCGTATTTAATTCACCTCAAGTATTAATGTTATCCGGTATAGGTCCGGCGGATCATTTGCAAGATATGGGAATTGAAACGTTGGTAGATCTTCCAGTTGGAAAAAATTTACAAGACCATCAGACTGTTTCTATTTCGTTTTCGCGACCGACGAATACTAGTAAGTTTCGCGATGATATGAGGTTCGATAAGGCTGCGATAGGCATGTTACAGTCATATTTCCTGGGTAGAGGAACTGGTAGCATTGTACCCGGAGGCATGCATGCTTTCATAAAAACTCGACCTGAGTTAGCCGTGCCAGATATTGAGTTCATGTTTCGGGGTATTCCAGACGATGCAAAAACCTGGTTTCCTGGATTCCGACAACCCTATGAGGATGGTTTTGGTATTAAACCGGCCCTTTTACATCCCGATAGTAGAGGTGAAGTTTTGCTGCGATCAAAAAATCCGGCTGATCATGTCCGTATTTTTTTCAATTTTCTATCAGCACCAAACGACCTGCCAACATTACGTGAGGGTTTCAAGATTGGACGTGACGTGGCCTATCAGGCGCCGCTGGATCCATTTCGAGGCGAAGAATTAGAACCAGGGCCCGATGTAAAAACAGATGATGAAATTGATGAATATATCAGAAATAATCTTATCACTGTAGAACACCCGACTTGTACTTGCCCCATGGGGCAGGGTGCTGAAGCGGTTCTTGATCCTGAGTGCCGAGTCTTTGGAGTTGAAGGGTTGCGTGTCGTGGATGCTTCAGCAATGCCTGATCTCGTTTCAGCTCATACTAATGCCTGTGTTATTATGATGGCTGACAAGGTGTCAGATATGATTCGGGGTCGAAGTCCCCTTAAACGGGAGAAAGCAGCATAAAATTTACAGTTCGATGTTATTCTCTTTGACATTTAGAGCTAAATCCCTATAGTTCGCCGCCATTCCCGAGAATGTTGGTTAAAATTGCAAAATTGCTTCAACCACGCCGCCGGTGAAACCGGGTCGGACTATCGGGACAAGAACGCTGATAAAAATAGGAAGTTAAATATGACCAAACGGGTCCAAGCGAAATACAAAATCAACCGGCGCTTGATGTGTAATCTTTGGGGGCGGCCAAAGTCGCCCTTCAATAAACGAGAGTATAAACCGGGAGAACACGGACAATCACGTCGCCGCAAGTCCTCAGATTTTGGTACTCAGCTAAACGCGAAGCAGCAGCTTAAAGGTTACTATGGAAATGTAACAGAGAAGCAATTCCGCAGGGTTTACTCCGAGGCAGAACGACGCAAGGGGGACACTTCTGAAAATCTTATAGGATTACTAGAACGTCGGCTTGACGCAGTTATCTATCGGATGAAGTTTGTGCCCACTGTATTTGCAGCACGTCAGTTTATTAACCACGGACATATTAAAGTTAACGGTAAACGTGTTAACATTCCTTCTTACAGGGTGAATGAAGGTGATTCAGTCGAAATTAGAGAGAAGTCTCGTGAAATCCCGATGGTTTTGGAGGCTATTGAAAGTCCAGAACGTGAAATTCCAGACTATATCGAAGTTGATTATAAGAATATGAAGGGTAGTTTCACTCGCACACCAATGCTAGCGGATGTTCCATATCCAGTACAAATGGAACCAAACTTAGTGGTTGAGTTTTATTCGCGTTAGATATTTATCTTTAAATTTTTAAAAGCCACGGCAGGCGCTTGTCGCGAATATATCATTCTTTTAAGAGACGGTAACTTTGTTATTCTATGTTAGGTCAAGCGCATACAAGAATTTGTAGGTCAAAAAATACACCCATTATTTTGAGGGCTAACATCAATCCCCTTTATAGCTTGTAAGGTCAATGATCTCGAGTACATTTCCGTCAGGGTCTTCAAAATATGCTCTTGGACCGTTTACCGCACCCCCCTGTCGATCTTCCTCAAAATGGAATTTGATGTCGTCCCGTTCCTTCAGTTGTTTTACAGCTGCCTCATATTCTTCATGCTCAACTATCCAGGCATGGTGTATATCTTGTTCACCAGCCTGATTAATAGCATGCTTTGTTTTTGTTAAAATTACACAGTCGCCGCCTGAGTCCATGAAAACCATGCCACGGTTGTGATTGACCTGTATAGGTTTCATTCCTAGAACATCTTCATAAAATTTTTGGCTTCGTTCTGTATTGGTCACAGGAATCGTAAAGTGAGCTAGACCCTTGGTTTGTACTAATGTCATAGGATTCACCTGTTTATTTTTTTGACGTATTACGTCTCTACTCTGCTGTATCCGCACCTTCTAAATTTACTTCAATTCCATTTGTATTCATGAACTCTATTAGTTCTCCACTCTCAAACATTTCCCGCACAATATCGCAGCCTCCCACGAATTCACCTTTGACATAAAGTTGTGGAATGGTTGGCCAGTTGCTGTAAGTCTTAATACCTTCTCGAAGTTCGGGGTCCGCTAGTATATCAATGCCTTTAAACTGAACACCCATGTGGGTTAGAACCTGAACCACAGCGGAGGAAAAGCCGCATTGTGGAAAGACTGGGGTGCCCTTCATGAAAAGAACCACATCTGTCTCCGAAACGGACTGTTCTATGCGTTCAAAAACTGGATTGTCATTCATAATTTAAAACCTTTGTTTTCTATGTTAACAAAATTATTCTTTATTGGGTTCTGATGTCTGCAGTGCTAATGCGTGTAATTCCCCTCCGACGCGCCCTTGTAAAGCCTGATAAATCAATTGGTGTTGCTGTACTCTAGTCTTGCCGACAAAAGCCGAAGAAACAATTGTCGCTGACCAATGATCGCCGTCTCCAACCAAATCCTCAAGTTTTATTTCCGCATCGGGCAGTGCTTCCTTTATTAATCGCTCTATTTCCACAGGATCCATGGGCATAATTCAGTCCTCTCTAGAGCTGTTTCTGTTCACTTGAAGACCGGGCCATATAATTTGGCAACCAGCCTTCGTAAATACCCCTCATTTCCTCTAGGGATATAGGGGGGTGGCGTCCAACAGTCAATGTAGTGCCGCCTGTCGTACCAATTTGATAAGCTGGAATAGACTCTTTTTCCGCGCATTCTAGGACCTTGCCTGCTGTTTTTGTAGTTATGAGGTAACGTGCCTGATCCTCACCAAACAACCAAGAAACCGTATTGTTGGAATCACTAAGGATCGAGATTTTACAACCAATGTTTCCAGACAATGCCATTGTGGCAACCGCCACTATCAAACCTCCGCCTGAAATGTCGTGGCAGGCAGTTACAGCTCCCTGATGTATAAGTGATCTAACAAAATTTCCATTTTCCAATTCAGAATCAAGATTAACAGGTGGCGCAGAGCCTCTTTCAAGCCCAGCAATTTCCTTTAGCCAAAGTGTAGCTCCAAGGTGACCTTTAGTGGATCCGATGAGAATAATACTCTCATTTTCTTCTGAAAAACCGTTTGTCACCATTTGTGATAGATCATCAATCACACCGATGGCACCAATAACAGGCGTTGGCAGAATCGCTTTACCGTTGGTTTCATTATAAAGTGAAACATTTCCTGATACGACGGGAAAATCTAGCTTTTTGCAGGCCATCGCCATACCCATGATGCAACTAGAAAATTGTGCCATAATTTCAGGGCGTTCCGGGTTGCCAAAATTGAGGTTATCTGTAACCGCGAGTGGACGGGCTCCTACGGCGGTAAGGTTTCTCCATGCCTCAGCAACAGCCTGTTTTCCACCTTCTTTCGGAGAGGCGAAACAATACCTAGGTGTACAATCAGAAGTCATTGCGACCGCCTTGTTACTGTCGTGAACTCGAACTACTGCTGCATCGCCGCCGGGCCTCTGCACTGTGTCTGCCATGACCATGTGATCGTATTGTTCCCATATCCAACGCTTTGAACAGAGGTTTGGCGATCCAAGAAGGGTTAACAATGCATCATTGATAGGGGTCTTAAGATCTGGAAGATTTTCCGGAAAAGGCATTGAGCGAGGGGGTGACGAGCAGGGACGATCATATTCCGGTGCCTCAGAAACTAGAGGGGGGACAGGTATATCTGCAACTATGTGGCCATTATCTCTGAGAACTAGTCGTTGTTCCTCTATAACTTGACCAATAATAGCAAAATCGAGTTCCCATTTCTCAAAAATCTTTTTGGCACGTTTTTCTGCCCCGGGATTTAAAACCATGAGCATACGTTCCTGACTCTCAGATAGCATTATTTCATATGGGGTCATTCCGATTTCTCTAACGGGAATTTGGTCTAGATTCAGTTCTATCCCCACCGCACCTTTAGAGGACATTTCTACAGACGAAGATGTAAGACCTGCGGCACCCATATCCTGAATGGAAACGATCGCGTCAGTTGACATTAGTTCCAGGCAGGCCTCGATAAGAAGTTTTTCAGTAAAGGGATCACCAACCTGAACAGTTGGCCTTTTTTCTTCAGAATCCTCGTTAAACTCGCTGGAGGCCATTGTTGCGCCGTGGATACCATCCCGTCCAGTTTTTGACCCCACATAAACCACGGAGTTACCCACTCCTGAAGCAGTGGAATAAAAAATTTTATCGGTATCTACCAGACCGACGGTCATTGCATTGACTAATATGTTTCCGTCATAGGAAGAATGAAATTCGCATTCACCGCCAACTGTTGGTACGCCGACGCAATTTCCGTATCCACCAATTCCAGAAACAACACCAGATAGAAGATGGGGTGTCTTAACATTATTTGGGTGTCCAAATCTTAAAGCATTTAAATTGGCTATAGGCCTAGCACCCATAGTAAAAACATCTCGAAGTATCCCCCCGACGCCCGTTGCAGCTCCTTGATATGGTTCAATAAAAGACGGATGATTATGACTTTCCATCTTGAAGATTGCGGCCTTTCCGTCGCCAATGTCTACCACGCCTGCATTTTCACCTGGTCCCTGAATAACCCATGGAGCCTTCGTAGGAAGTTCCCTGAGCCAACGCTTGGAAGATTTATATGAGCAATGTTCAGACCACATTACAGAAAAGATGCCTAGTTCAACTAAGTTGGGCTCGCGTTCCATAATATTTAGAACGTTTTGGTATTCTTCACGGGTTAGACCATGCTCGGAGACAATTTCAGCAGAAATTTTAGGATTATTGCTCAAAGAAATTATCGCTCCCAAGTCACCGCTTTTTCAAGTAGGGCATCAAACATGCGTTTGCCATCTGTGCCGCCCAAGGCAATGTCCGCTAAACGTTCTGGATGGGGCATCATTCCTAAAACATTACCGTGCCCGTTAATAATACCGGCGATGTTGTTCGCCGAACCGTTTGGGTTGGTGGTCGGGCTTGGCTTGCCCCTGAAGTCACAGTATCTAAAAATTATGAGGCCGGTATCTTCAAGAACTTTTAAGGTCTTATTATCTGCATAATAGCTGCCATCGTGATGGGCTATAGGAATACAAATTGTCTCTCCTTTGCAATATTGATCAGTAAAAATAGTGCTCGAGTTTTCGACCCGTAAATATACATCTCGACATACAAATTTTAGACTCGAATTGCGGAGCAGGGCGCCAGGTAGCAGGCCGCTTTCGCAAAGGATTTGGAAACCATTGCATATACCCAAAACCGGGGTACCTTTTTTTGCTTTTGCAACAACTTCACGCATTATTGGGGAGTGGGCAGCCATGCTGCCTGCGCGCAAATAATCGCCGTAAGAAAAACCGCCTGGTACAACTATGAGATCTACATCGGGCATTTCCGAATCTGTATGCCAAACCATAGCTGGTGTTTTGTTGAAACTAGCCTCCAAAGCGACTTTTACGTCACGATCGCAATTTGAGCCGGGAAAAATAATAATCGCTGACTTCATGCGTCCAAGTCTATTTGGTAATCTTCAATGACAGTATTTGCCAAAAGTTTACGGCACATTTCCTCCACAGAGGACTGTGCTTTAGTTGGGTCGTCCTCAGCGATATCTAGCTCGATATACTTTCCCTGACGAACTTCATTTATCCCGGAAAATCCCATAGAGCCAAGAGCATTTGAAATAGCTTTGCCCTGGGGGTCGAGTACGCCGTTCTTCAGAGTTATATGCACGCGAACCTTCACAACAGAACCCTATATGATCTACGTAATCCCCAACTTTTAATCTATAGCAAGTTTGAAGATTCCCAACAATGGTAAGGTGTCAAGCAAGGTCATAAATTGAAAGACGTAAATTTTGGTTGTTTAGAGGATCGATCAAGAAAAAGCCATTTCTTGCGTGGTTTATAAACTTCGGCGGTTTCCAGCGCTATCAAAGTGCTTGAAATCGTTCCAAATCCTTGATTCACATTTATTAACATTGCTTCACCGGAACCAGTTCCGGGTGCAAAGTCTGTACAATTTAGGATTTTTTTCCAGCTGGTCCATTCACAAGTTTCCGGGTTAGGGGTCTTTGCAACTCTTAACTTTGGCAAAAAGTATTCGGTTCGCGCCGATTCACGTGAATTTAGATCCCATGCTGTGAGCATCGAAAACCCAATTGGAATTTCAAATGCTTCAACCCTTTCGATCCCAGGTCCGGTGTTACGAATCCACCATGCATCGCAATTGTCAGCAATGAATAAATTAAAACTACGATAAGCAGAAGGGTTTATATCCGAGATGGCTTTAACTGCATCAATGGCATCACCATGGTCTAGGGCTTCAAGAACAAGTTCACCCCTGCTTCGAAAATTTTTCTTTGGTCCCAGTGTTCCTTTACGATTTAATATTCCTGCGACTACTCCTTCGTCATTTACTCCAAGCCATGAGCCTCCCGCCAATTCATCGAGGCCTGCGAACACGTTCTCTCTGTCTGGCCAATGGCGTGCGGGTGGTAACCATTTTCGGTCAGACATTTCATCCCGGTTGCTGCCCAGTATCAATGGCCATTTGTGATCAGGTCGGCGGAGAAAAAGGACGGTGCACATTTCAACAGCGTTATGGACGGATTATAGTTCTCAAGCAAGTACCAAAATGCGGAGTATACCCTATGGCTTTCTAATTAGCCTTTTAAAGAATGTTTTTAGAGATTTTTATCGACGAAAATAGAAATAATTAACAAAATATCACGATAAAATTTTTGTGCTCACTCAATGCCGTTGATTATACCTTATATATTCCACGGTTTAAGACTAGAAACCTCTTGGCCTGCAATTTGACCAGTAATCAGGCACTCAGAAAGATTGGCACCAGATAAATACAAAAATCCAAATGCGCTGCCACATTCTCAAGCAGCATACAATCGTGGAATGGCTTCATCAAATTTTAATGGTGCATTTATTTCATTCATGTTGAGACCTAGCAATTTCTATATTCAGGCTTGACCTTTAACATGGGGTGAGCTTATCCCCAAACTGCCTATCAGAAATTTAAATAGAAAGTCTCTAAAAAGGGTACAATATAATCACTTTTAACGGTCCTTGGGTCAGCATTCGCCGAAAACCCTTAAAAAGATTTTATCGATATTTTTTATGTGATATCCAATATCAAAAAGTTCGGAAAGCTTTTTCATTGATATTTTTTCCAAAACTTCTTTATCCGCTTTTAGTTCATTTAGAAAATCGGCATCCTCTTTCCAGACCTTCATCGCATTGCGCTGTACCGCATTATAGGCGGCTTCCCTGCTCATTCCTGCTTGCGTTAATGCCAACAAAACTCGTTGTGAGAAAACTAATCCTCCAAGAGCGTCAAGGTTTCGCTGCATCATATTCGGATAAACCACCAGTTTCTCGATCACTCCAGTCATTCTGGCGATCGCAAAATCAAGCGTTACTGTAGCATCAGGTCCGATCATTCGTTCCACAGACGAGTGAGAAATATCACGTTCATGCCAAAGTGCCACATTTTCCAGTGCCGGTATGACAGAAGACCTAACGACGCGTGCTAACCCTGTGATATTTTCTGTGAGCACTGGGTTCCGTTTGTGGGGCATGGCAGAGGAACCTTTTTGACCGGGGGAAAAATATTCTTCCGCTTCACGTAACTCAGTACGTTGCATATGACGAATTTCTACGGCTAGTCTTTCTAGGGAACTTGCAATTACGCCCAAGATAGAAAAAAACATCGCGTGGCGGTCCCGAGGAATAACTTGGGTGGACAACGGTTCTGGGATCAAACCCATTTTCTTGCCAACGTGTTCTTCTACTGATGGGTCAATGTTTGCAAAAGTACCTACAGCACCCGAAATAGCAACCGTGGAAATTTCAGTGCGGGCAGCTATTAAACGCTCGAGGTTGCGATTGAATTCGGCGTAATGACCAGCAAGTTTAACTCCGAAAGTTGTTGGTTCGGCGTGTATGCCATGGCTGCGGCCAATACAAATAGTGTTTTTGTGTTCAATTGCGCGTTTTTTTAGTGCTGTAAGTAGGCCTTTGATATCTATAATAAGGATATCTGCTGCCTGTTTCATTTGAACGGCTAAACAGGTATCCAGTACATCCGATGAGGTCATACCCTGATGGACAAAACGTGCCTCATCGCCAACATGTTCAGCAAGATTAGTTAGGAACGCAATGACGTCGTGTTTCGTTTCACGTTCGATTTGATCTATTCGGTCAATCTCCCACGCCCCTTTTTCCCAAACGGCTTTAGCAGCATCTTTGGGAATAACCCCGAGGATTGCCTGCGCATCACAAGCGTGTGCTTCAATTTCATACCAAATCCGGAACTTGTTTTCTGGTTCCCAGATCTTTACCATGTCGGGCCGACTATAGCGGGGTATCATGGACTGTGCCTGTTAATATTTTAAACAATACAATGGCGGTTTAGCAGAAAACTCCGACTCGTAAAACCAATCAGGTTACTTATAAATTTTTTTTACAGAATCATGACAATATTTTGAATCGGTAAGTTTGGCAGGATTTTTATATGATATCAAAATTTGATGTTCTTCGTTTTGGAATCATTGGCCTAGGTGGTGCGACAAGTCAGATGTTACCTAGCTTAGTGGCACACCCCAGAGTAAAACTTAAAGCTTGCGCTGATCTTAATGCTGATGCACGCAACCGCTTTGCCGCTGATTTCGACCTAAGACCCTATGCAGAAGTTGAAGCATTATGCGCCGATTCTGCAATAGATGCTGTCTATGTTGCCACACCCCACAAGTGGCATCGCACACATGTTATTATGGCTGCCGAGGCTGGTAAGCATATAATTGTAGAAAAGCCAATGGCTCTGAGCCTAGAAGATTGTGATATGATGATTGATGCGGCTGAGAAAAATGGGGTTCGGATGGTCGTCGGCCATACCCATAGCTTTGATGCTCCCATCATGAAAATGCATAAAATTATAAGTGCCGGAGACCTTGGACCGGTGACAATGATTAACAGTTTTAGCTATAATAATTTTCTCTATAGGCCTCGTTCGCGAGAAGAACTTGATACTATTAGAGGTGGTGGCATTATCTTTAATCAGGTTCCACATCAAATAGACGTTGTGCGTTTTCTTGGCGGTGGGATGGTCCATAGTATTCGTTCCGCCACGTCGATTATGGATCCTGACCGTCCAACTGAGGGCAGTCACGCTACATTTTTGCAGTTCACAACCGGTGCAGCCGCTGTTCTCGTTTATAGCGGCTATGATTTTTTTGATAGCGATGCGTTCTATGGTTGGATTGGAGAACTGGGTGAGCGTCGTGAACCTGGGGGCAACGGTGATGCGCGTGACTTACTCCAGTCTATGTCTAGCCAGGAAGAAGAGGCCGCACTCAAGGGGTTGCGAGCGTATTCAAAGAAGCCTTTGATAAACGTAGCTCGGTATCACCCACATTGCGGGGTAACAATCGTGAGTTGCGCGGATGGAGACCTACGTCCCACGCCCGATGGTGTAATGGTTTATGGAAAGAAGGGGCCTGTCGAAATAAAGATTCCGCCGGGTCGTGCATTTCCAGATAAAGGCTCGGTCATCGACGAACTATATGAGTCCATCGTCCAAGGTCGAGACCCGGTTCGCAATGGACGATGGGGTAAGGCTACAATGGAAGCCTCGCTGGCTGTTCTTGAGTCGGCCAGAACTAAAACAGAGATCGTTCTTGAACATCAAATCTCTGTGGTCACTATCTGAGAAAATTGTGTCAGTTCAATCCGACCTCAGTCATTAAGGAAATAACCCTTGTTGATCGCTTGATGCCAAACATTGATAATTGGTGCCACGAGACCCTCCGGTAAACCCTCTTCTGGATATTCATAGTGATGACTTCCCGTGCCGAGTTTTGTTAATCGGACTTTTGGTGATGGTTTCATGGCTGCGAACATTGGTAAAACAATATTTTCATATACCTCTTCAGTGTGATCCCTACTATGTTTGCATATTGAAAGAAGAATTGGGGGGACGGGCTTTACATTCTCACCATTTAATTCTCTCCCATACCCGAGGTAATGCGAAATTAGGGTGCTGGTATCTTTTTCGTTCATTTGAAGGCGTTTGGCTGCAGCCCGGGCTGCAGCTTCAAGGGCGTGATCCGCGGCGTAATGCAGTGGATACTCTGCCTTGAATTGTGGTTGTCCGAGTGTCTTTTCCCAATCCTCCATGATATCTTCAATAATCCATGGTAGACGCATAAGGCCGTTTTCACCTTCTTCACTCCGTATTTCCGCGCCTCGATAACGGGCAATATCTCGCCAGGTTCGAATTAATAGGTCATTAAAGGGCCCCTGCCATTCATACCCTACCATTCTTTGAAACATATATCCGAAGGGCGAGTTTTCTATACCCACTACTCCCTGAATATTCCCTACTCTTTGGGTTAAGAGGTGGACAAAGGGCCCCCCCGTCGAATGGCCGTGAACATATATGGAATACTCGTTTTCCGGAAGGTGAACCCTGCAAACAGTTTTCATCGCTTCTTCAAAAGCCAACGGCCAGGCTGCCATGCGATCATAAAAGCGTGTACCCGGCTTGGCCCGTGCTACCATTCGGCGTCCATATCGGCTCCTGAGACTTTCATCGACTATTACTTCATATTCATCTGGTTGAACAAATTCTTCATTCAGCCATATTGGCGTTCTTACACTTCCATCTTGTTTTATGGTATCTCCAGGCCAGTTTCGTGAGGGGTCTGATAAATATAGACGACCAGGGTAGGTCATAGTAGCGATTCGGTAGCCAAATTTGCGTGTGATTAATCTAGTTAATTGCTCCATGGCCCGATAGTCGCCAGAACCACCAGCGAGAACAAACATACCAATTTTTTTGCCGTCAGCCCCCCTTGGTATGGAATTTGGATCCTTCGGTTCATAAATCATAACACCTACATCCCAGTCCATCTCCAAAGCGCTAATGCGGAATATATGTTCGGTTTCGTTAAACGGGATATCCGCCCGTCCTAAGACGTCGTCGGAAATCTTAATTAGAGCTTTTTTATCCAGTGTTGTGGGCGGCACCCATTTTGTATTGTTACTCATCTTTCACTCCGCGAATAAAATTAAACGTTACCTCTGGTTAACTTGTTGTCTGGCTTCATGTGGCATAAGTTGAATTCGCTATTGGTAAAATAGCTTGGTTCGAATTTACTAATTATGGCATTTTTAAATGTTTTCATCTGATTTACCCATAATACCAAGTGTTTATGAGCCGTCCTCCGTCAAACTTAATACATTTCATGACAAGTTGCCTGATTTTATTGAGGGAACCGATACACCCCGTGCTTATTTGGAGTGCTGTATTGAAACCATTAGGGTACGTGAACCTCACGTAAAGGCCTTTGTGGTAAAAGATCTGACCGCAGCTAGAAATACCGCTGATGCCTCGACCCTACGTTATAAAACGGGGCGCCAACTATCCGCAGTTGATGGTATGCCGTTCGCGGTAAAAGACCTCCTTATGACTGCTGAATTTCCTACAGAATTAAATAGCCCTCTCTTTGCTGGAGAACGTCATCGTTTCGATGCAGCGAATGTTTACGCATTGAAAAAAGGTGGTGCAGTTTTGATTGGTAAAACGACCCTTCCCGAACTTGGTTCCGGCCAACCGCCGGCAACCCGAAATCCTTTTAATCTGGATAGAAGCCCCGGGGGATCTTCAAGTGGCTCAGCCGCTGCGGTGGGGGCGGGGATGCTACCGATAGCCATCGGGAGTCAGGGGCGTGGTTCAGTACTTCGGCCAGCAAGTTTTTGTGGTAATTTTGCTCTAAAACCGACGTTTGGTGCGATTCATTCTGGTGGACTGCTATGGCGGTCTCCGGGTTACAGCACTCTTGGAATTCATGGAAATAGTATAAACGATTGCTGGTCCACATCTTGGCAAATTGTACAAACTGTGGGTGGTGATCCTGGTCACCCGGGCTTGTTTGGAAAACCTGACATTAAGTCAAGAAAACCGAAGAGGCTCATTCGACTTGATACACACGGTTGGTCAATAACTGAAAATGTAATCAAAGAGTCCTTTGAAAATTTTATTCAAATACTCCAAGAACAAAACGTTGAAATAATATCGCGCGAGAAAGATCCGGATATTGAAGTGCTTGAACAAGAACTCTTAACGATACCGCGATTTCAACCACAACTTGCTGCTTGGGAAATTCAATGGCCGGCACTTCAACTCCGGGATGTCGGGCGTAACCAGATTACTGAAAGACTAGTTGAAAGGTTTGAAATAGGTGAGGCCATGACCTTGGATGCTTATAGAGATACCCTTAAATCTTTAGAAAAGCTCAGACAGTCTTTTGCACTATTAAGTGATAAGGCAGATGCATTTATTACCTTATCAGCACCGACTTTACCGCCACTCGGCGATAATACTGGCGACTCTGTTTATGGGGATCCCTCATCTTGCCTTGAAGCACCGGCTTGGAATATCCCGTTGCTTATGCAAGACAATTTACCGATTGGAATTCAATTGTTGGGTCAAAAATATCATGATTACAGGCTGGGCCAATTTGGGAAGTGGATGACAGATCATTTTTTAAGCGCTAACCCCCTCGATAAAAGCGTGTAGGCATGCGTTAAATTGGATTGGGTGCTCACGGTAGGTAAAGTGACCGGCCTCATTAAAAACATTAAGGTGCGCTCGGCGTTCCCGTTCAGCAATAAGGTCATATAATGCTCGCCCCATTGATAATGGTGCAGTTGGGTCATTATAGCCCCAAATCAGTTGGGTTGGACGGTCCATGCCATGGTCACGTATCCAAGCAAACATATTTATCTTGTCTTTTGCAAGAGCTGGAAGAAACTGCGTGTGGCGCAGGCCATCCCCAGATGAAGACATTTTATGACAGGCTTCCCGGTAACTGTTTTGTTTTCCAACTTCCACCAGTCCATTGATCCATTCGTCGGTCACATGTTCTGTGCTGAAGGAATAGTTTTCCATAATCCATCGTTGGCTTTCAGCAGTTAGCCGAGGTTCTGGGGGATTGGCCAAAACAATTTCATTTAACCCAATTCCTGGGGCACAACTATTACTATCAATAATTGTGCAGGTTTTCACTAGATCTGGGCGATCCATAGTAATGCGACAAGCGACATAACCACCGCGAGAATGACCTACTAAGTGGGCTCCTGTAATTTCCAGTGCATCGAGCGTGGCACAGATATGGTGAACAACTTTTGCCATTGTATAATCTTCGTCTTTTAGGGGGTTAGCGGTATAGCCTTGACCGATTTTATCAATAGCGAGTACGCGGTATTTTTCTGCCAAACCGTCGAAATTTAAGCTCCAGTCAAGGGAGCAATCAGCGGCATCATTAGAACCAAAATTACCTCCATGTATTAGAATCATAATGGGTCCGGCTCCCTTTTCATAGTAACAGGTTCGGATACCCTCTACCTCTAAAAATTTACGCTGAGTTATGTGCATATCTTTACTCCCCGCCAGATTGGACGAACTTATATATTTTATTATTA
>CEUN01158414.1_pt1 | contig 15889 bp, 21 predicted proteins | sample 361501 | NCBI WGS metagenome assembly CEUN01 (sample SAMEA2622801, study PRJEB7988) | marine metagenome | biome: marine biome (ENVO:00000447); feature: marine epipelagic mixed layer (ENVO:xxxxxxxxx); material: "saline water (ENVO:00002010), including plankton (ENVO:xxxxxxxx)" | depth 120 m | reverse complement strand
CGCCGTCGTGTTCGGGGCGGTGTTCGCCTGGTAAGAAACCCGGCCGGGCTCAGCCCTGGCGCTCCACCATCATTTTCTTGGTCTCGGCGATGGCTTTGGCAGGGTTCAGGTGCTTCGGGCACGCCTTGGCGCAGTTCATGATGGTGTGGCAGCGATAGAGCTTGAACGGATCCTCCAGCTCATCGAGCCGTTCGTTGGTCGCCTCATCGCGGCTGTCTGCCAGCCAGCGGTAGGCCTGCAACAACACGGCCGGTCCCAGATAGCGATCCGAGTTCCACCAGTAGCTCGGGCAGCTCGTCTGGCAGCAGAAACACAGGATGCACTCGTATAGACCGTCGAGCTTTTCGCGATCTTCCGGCGACTGAAGCCGCTCATTTTCGGGTGAAACGGGCGACTCCGACTGCATCCAGGGCTTCACCGAGGCAAGCTGCTCATAGGCCTTGGTGAGGTCAGGAATCAGATCCTTCACCACACCCATGTGCGGCAGCGGATAGATCTTCACATCACCTTTCACCTCATCGATCGGCTTGGTGCAAGCCAGCGTGTTGGTCCCGTCGATGTTCATCGCGCAAGAGCCGCAGATTCCCTCACGGCAGGAGCGACGAAAGGTCAGCGTCGGATCGGTCTCGTTCTTGATCTTGATCAGCGCGTCCAGAACCATCGGGCCGCACTTGTCGCGGTCGACCTCATAGGTATCGAGCTTCGGGTTCTCGCCGCTGTCGGGATCATAGCGGTAAACCTTGAACCGCGTCCGGTTCTTGGCGCCTTCGGGTACCGGGTGTACCTTGCCGCTGCGGATGCGTGAGTTCTTCGGCAGTCGAAATTCAGCCATCGGTCAGATATCCACTATTCCGCGTCGAGTTGCGCGCAGTTGTTGTCTTGTGTCGCCTGGAACTGGCAGAGCAGCAGCGTGGTGTCGCGCTGAAGGACAAACACCAAATGGCCATCGCTGTTGTGATAGGTCGAGACAACCACGAACCCTGCGTGCAGTGCATCAGGCAAGGTCGCGCTTTCATCCCACCAGGACTTGCTGGCTTGGGCAGCCACGGGCGTCAGCGCCATCAGGCAGGCAGTCGCAAGACCGAAGATCAGACATTGCATTATCGTTCTCCCCATCAATAGACCCGCGCCTTGGGCGGGATCGGCTCGATGTCGTTGGTGAGCGTGTTCATGTGAACTGGACGGTAGTCGATCGTGTGTTTGCCATCGTCGTCCAGCCAGCAGACCGAATGCTTCATCCAGTTCTCGTCATCGCGTTCGGAGAAATCCTCACGGGCGTGTGCACCACGGCTTTCCTTGCGGTTCTCCGCGCAGTTGATGGTAACGACGGCCTGGCGCAGCAGGTTGTCGAGTTCCCAGGTTTCCATCAGGTCCGTATTCCAGATCATGGAGCTATCGGAGACATGCACATCCTGGAAGTTGGCATGCACCTCGGCCATCTTCTTGCAGCCCTCTTCGAGCGTTTCCTGGGTGCGGAACACCGCCGCATCACGCTGCATAGTGGCTTGCATCGCCGCCCGGATCTTGGCTGTGGATGTGCCGCCGCTGGAATGACGCAGCTTGTCGAGACGCTCCAGCGTCGCCTCACCGGCATTCTTCGGCAGCTCGCTTTTGGTCTGGTGAGGTTCCACGATCTCAGCGGCCCGGATGGCCGCCGCGCGACCAAAGACCACGAGATCAAGCAACGAGTTCGAACCCAGCCGGTTGGCGCCATGGACCGAGACACAGGCCGCCTCGCCTGACGCCATCAGGCCCGGCACCACCGCATCGGGATCACCGTCACGCAGGGTCACGACCTCGCCGTGATAGTTCGCAGGGATGCCGCCCATGTTGTAATGCACCGTCGGCAGCACGGGGATCGGCTCCCTGGTGACATCGACGCCCGCGAAGATCTTCGCGCTCTCCGAAATACCCGGGAGCCGCTGGTGGATGATCGCCGGGTCCAGATGGTCGAGCTTGAGGAAGATGTGGTCGCCCTGATCGCCGACACCACGGCCGTCATGGATTTCCATGGTCATCGACCTCGACACGACGTCGCGGCTGGCCAAATCCTTGGCACTGGGCGCGTAACGCTCCATGAAGCGTTCGCCTTCCGAGTTCACGAGATATCCGCCCTCGCCGCGCACGCCCTCGGTGATCAGAACACCCGCACCGTAGATGCCCGTGGGGTGGAACTGCACGAACTCCATGTCCTGCAGAGGCAGCCCGGCACGCAGAACCATGCCGTTGCCGTCACCCGTGCAGCTGTGTGCCGAGGTGCAGGAGAAGTAGCAGCGGCCATAGCCACCGGTCGCCAAAATGGTCATCGCCGCGTTGAAACGATGGATGGTGCCGTCTTCAAGGCACCAGGCCATCACACCACGGCAAGCGCCCTCGTCATCCATGATAAGATCGAGCGCGAAGTACTCAAGAAAGAACTGCGCGTTGTTGCGCAGCGACTGCTGGTAGAGCGTGTGGAGGATCGCATGGCCCGTGCGGTCAGCCGCGGCGCATGTCCGCTGGGCAATTCCCTCGCCGAAATCCGTCGTCATGCCGCCGAAAGCGCGCTGGTAGATCTTGCCGTCTTCGGTGCGCGAGAACGGAACGCCGTAGTGCTCCAGCTCGATCACAGCAGCGGGCGCTTCCTTGCACATGTATTCGATGGCGTCCTGGTCGCCCAACCAGTCCGAACCCTTGACGGTGTCGTACATGTGGAAGCGCCAGTCGTCGTGGCCCATGTTGCCCAGCGCCGCCGAGATACCTCCCTGTGCGGCCACGGTGTGGCTGCGTGTCGGAAAGACCTTGGTGATGCAGGCCGTGTTGATTCCGGCTTCGGCCAGGCCCAGCGTGGCGCGCAGGCCTGCGCCGCCGGCACCGACGACGATGACGTCATAGCTGTGGTCAACAATGGTGTAGGCGGACGTGTCCGTCATGGTGATGGAGTCCCAGGCCTTAGGCGGCCAGCATGATGATGGAAACGATCCCAGCGGCGGCCAGGAAGAAGACGATCATGGTGAGTGCGATTTGCATCCCCACCTTGAGCGGCTCGTTGTGGACATAGTCCTCAATGATCACCTGTAGCCCGAGCTTCATGTGATAGAGGCCGGCCCCGACCAGCAGAACCAGAACCACAGGCGTGACAGGGATCTGCATCAGAGCGGAGAATTCGCGATAGGTGGCGCCTGCCATGTTCGGCAGCAGGCCGATCAGGAACAGAACCAGCGGGATCAGCGCGATGGCCGTCAGGCGCTGGTGCCACCAGTGGGTTGTGCCGGTCTTCGACGGGCCTAGCTTGCGGTTGCTCATAATCAAAGCTCTCCCATGACCGAAAGACCAAGGATCCAGGCCATCGCCGTCAGAACCACTGTGCCGACCAGAACGGCCCATCCCGTGCGCGTCACGGTTTCGAGCTCGAAGCCATGACCGGCGTCCCAGAACAGGTGCCTGATGCCGTTGAGCAGGTGATAGAACAGACAGGCCGAGTAGCCGAACAGGAAGAGATATCCCAGCCACGATCCAGCCCAGGCCTGGGCGATTGCATAGGTGTCGGGACCGGCAGCAGCGGCCATGACCCACAACACTAGCAGCACCGTGCCCAGGGAGAGCACAATCCCGGTTGCACGATGGGTGATCGACAGAACCGATGTGATCTGTGGTCGGTAGACCTGCAAATGCGGCGAAAGCGGCCTGTTGGGCGTTTCTGCCATGTATGTCTCTCCTTGCACCGGCCGACACGTGCCCCGGGCGCGATCGGCTCAATGCTGCACTGCAACGAAACGACTTTAGGTGTCCCGGCCAATGCCGGTCAACGACGCTGGAAGATTGGCGCTCAGAACCTCGGCATAACCGTCCAGTAGTCGAGGTCCAGAACCTTGTCGGGATGATCCTTGCCGTCCTCACTCTTGTCGCAGAGGTCGTCGCATGGGTGATTCTTGGTCGCCACGGTACGAACGCGCACCACGCCGAGGTCCGAACGGCCTGCGACGTCTGCCTTGTCGAGAATCTCGGACCAGGCGTAGACCGTGTCACCGGCAAAGGTCGGAGCAGTGTGGCGGCCGCCATTCAGCCCCACGATCCGGCAGGCGTTCTCCAGACCGTTGAACGACAAGGCCCGCGCCAAGCTGATGATGTGGCCGCCATAGATGATTCGCTTGCCGAAACGGGTCTCCGAGGCGCGGTGCAGGTCGAAATGGACCTTCGCCGTGTTCTGGTAGAGCCGCGTCGCCATCTGGTGTTCAGCTTCCTCGATTGCCATACCGTCGACATGGTCGATCTGTTCGCCCACAGCGATATCGTCCCAGCCCCGGTTGTCACCGGCAGTAATCGGGTCATAGCCCGTGAGGTCGAGATCGCCGGGAATCATAAGATCGGCAGCAGACACGGCCTCCGGCAGGTCAGGAACCTGGGGTTCCGGTGCGGTGCTCTCCGGATCCTTCTTGTTGACCATGACCCAGCGGACATACTCAAGGACGGTCTCGTCGCACTGGTTGGTGCCGGTCGAGCGCACCCACACGACCCCGGCCTTGCCATTGGAAAGCTCGCGCTTGCCCAGCACCTTCGAGACGGTCTTCAGGGTATCGCCGGGGAAAACCGGCACACCGAAGCGGCCATCGGCGTAGCCAAGGTTCGCGATCGCGTTGAGCGAGACATCGGGCACGGCCTTGCCGAACACGACATGAAACACCAGCAGGTCGTCGATCGGGCTCTGCTGCAGGCCGCAGGCCTGGGCAAAGGTATCGGCCGAGTGGAGTGCGAAACGTGAGCCGGTCAGCGCCGTGTAGAGTGCGGTGTCACCGACCGTCACGGTTCGCGGCGTCGCGTGACTCAGCGCTCCGCCGACCTCGAAGTCTTCGAAGTAGTTGCCGGGTTTCGCACTCATGCCGACGCGCTCTTGAGCTCGTTGATGGCTTCAGCCAGCCGCAGAATGCGTTTGGCTTCCTGAATGTGCAGGTTCTCGATCAGCTTGCCGTCGACCACAACCACGCCCTGTCCGTCCTTGGCTGCCTCCGTGTGGGCGTCGATGATCCGTTCGGACCAAGCGATCTCCTCCTTGGTGGGCCCGAAGATCCGGTTGGCCGCTTCGATCTGCTTGGGATGGATCAGCGTCTTGCCGTCAAAGCCCATGTCGTGGCCCTGATGACAGGCCATTTCGAAGGACTCCATGTTTTCCAGATCAAGCTGCACGCCGTCGAGGATCGAAACATCAAAAGCCCGCGCCGCCAGCATGCAGATACCCAGGCTGGTCAGCATCGGCAGGCGATCGCGGGTGTGCTGGGCCGCAAGGTCCTTGGTCAGATCGGACGTCCCCATCACCAGCGCGCCCAGCCTCGGGCTTGAGGCCGCGATGCGTTCAGCATGCAGCATCGCAAGGGGTGTTTCCATCATGCACCAGATAGCCATGGACTCTGGCGAACCGGCCACATCCATGATCGACAGAACCTCACGAATATAGCCAGCGCCCTCGACCTTGGGCAGCAGCAGAGCGTGTGCCCCGGAACGGGCCGCCTGCATGATGTCATCACGCCCCCAGGGTGTGACCAGCCCGTTCACGCGAATGATCAGTTCGCGCCCGGCATAACCACCGGCCTTCACCGCATCGCAGACCTGTTTGCGCGCCTCTTCCTTGGCATCCGGCGCCACGGCATCCTCGAGATCGAAGATGAATCCGTCGGCGTCCAAAGAGCGCGCCTTTTCAAGCGCACGGGCGTTGGATCCCGGCATGTAAAGCACGCTGCGGCGCGGCCTGATGGTACGCGGCATGAAAGCCCCCTGTTCTGTCGATTCGGCGCCGTACTATAGTCGGTGCCCGTCACCGGACAACCGCGCGAAAGCCGAAACGCCATGGATATCCTCACGATCCAGTCCCACGTCGCCCGTGGCCATGTCGGCCTCAACGCCGCGACCTTGCCGCTGCAGCTTCTGGGCTTCGAGGTCGACGCCGTGCCGACGGTTGTGTTCTCGAACCATCTGGGCTGGCCGGATTTCAAGGGCCGTGCGCTGGAACTCGACTGGGTCCGGGACCTTATTGACGGTGTCGCCGCACGCGGCATGGATCGATGCCAGTGCCTACTGACCGGTTTCATCGGCACGCTTGAACTGGGCGACGTCGTGCTGCACGCGCTGGACACGATCAGGGCTGCCAACCCCGGCGCTCTCTATGCCTGCGATCCCGTGATGGGCAACGAGGAAGGTTTTTTCGTGCGGCCCGGCATGCCGGAATATCTGCGCGACCACATCGTGCCCCGCGCCGACATCCTGTTTCCCAACCACATGGAGCTTGAGTTCCTGGTCGGCCGGACCCTTGCCACCGTCGACGAGGCCCTTGTGGCCGCCCGTGAAGTCCAGACGATGGGTCCGGAAACCGTCGTCGTGACATCGCTCGAAGCCCGCGACAGCTTTCCCGACACCATCCCGGTCATCGCCGTCGGCGGCGATCAGGCCTGGCAGGCTAAGGTCGCACGTCTGGACGTCCCGGTCGACGGTGCCGGCGATCTTGTGGCCGCGGTCTTCACGGCAGCACGTCTACGCGGAAAGACGGTGCCCGACGCCCTCGCCCACGCCCTGGGCACCACCCACGGCATAATGCGCAAGACAGTGGAACTGAAGATGCCCGAACTCGCTCTGGTCGCGGCACAGGATGAGGTGACGGTTCCGAGTCAGTCCGTTGCCGTCACCTCTCTGGCCTGAACTCAGCTCGCCTTGTCGAGGGCGCCTTTCAGATGGCGGCGGTCCATCTCTTCGGCGATCTGGACGGCGTTGAGCGCTGCACCCTTGCGCAGGTTGTCGGAGACGACCCACATGCCGAGACCATGGTCGACCGTGAGGTCCCGGCGGATGCGGCTGACAAAAACACCATCCTCACCGACGCAATCCTTCTGGGTGATATAACCGCCGGGCTCACGTTCATCGAGCACCACAACGCCGTCGGACTCGCGAAGCTGATCGCGCGCGTCGTCCTCGCTCAGAGCGCTTTCGAACTCCACGTTGACCGCCTCGGCATGACCGACAAAGACCGGCACCCGCACGCAGGTGGCGTGAACCTTGATGGCGGGATCGAGAATCTTCTGGGTCTCGGTCACCATCTTCCATTCCTCCTTGGTCGACCCGTCTTCCATGAAGACGTCGATATGGGGAATGCAATTGAAGGCGATCTCCTTCTGGAAGACCTCCGGCGGCAGCGTTTCGTTGGTGTACTTCTTCTTGGTCTGGTCGAAGAGCTCGTCCATACCCTTTTTGCCAGCACCGCCCGTGGCCTGGTAGGTCGCGACCACGATGCGCTTGATCGGGGCGAGGTCGTACAGGGGCTTCAACGCCACCAGCATCTGGATCGTCGAGCAGTTCGGGTTCGAGATGATATAGCGGTTCTCGAACATCTCGAGATGATGCGGATTGACCTCCGGCACCACGAGCGGGATGTCCTCGTCGTAGCGAAAACGCGACGTGTTATCGATCACGATGCAGTCGGCCGCCGCCGCACGGGGAGCGTGAATGTTGGACACGGAGGCACCCGGCGAAAAGAGCGCCAGTTCGGTGCCCTTGAAATCGAAGGTCTCGAGGTCCTGGCATTTGAGGTTGTTATCGCCGAAGGACACCTCACGGCCGATCGACCGCGACGACGCAAGCGCCACCACGTCATCGGCCGGAAAGTTCCGTTCAGCAAGAATGGCGAGCATCTCGGCCCCCACGGCGCCCGAGGCGCCAACCACGGCAACTTTGTAACCCATCGTCTTCTCCATGCCGGCAGACTCCGCTGATAAGGGGTGCCTGCTCCGTTAATCAAGACCTACCGGGACTCAACAAAAAAGGGGCCTGGCGGCCCCTCGGTTCATGATGTCACGCCTGCTGACCCGGCCGCTGGTCAGCCTGCCTTCATCAGGGTGGTGGTGGTTTTCATCGCGCAGCCGAGCGCAACCGCTCCGGCCTCGACCAGGTGGCAATCCCGTTCAATCATGGCTGCACGAACCATCATGGGCCGCTCTCTACGCTCACGCGGCCTGCTTGTCCAGTTCCCGGATCATTGCGTCCGTCAGCACACTGGTCGATACCTTGGCTTTGCCCTCCTGCATGATATCAGCGGTGCGCAGGCCGCTCGACAACAGCGCCGAGATCGCATTGTCAATCAGGTCGGCGTCTTCCTGAAGGTCGAAGCTGTAGCGCAGCATCATCGAAAAGCTCGACAGCATCGCCACCGGGTTGGCCATATCCTTGCCTGCGATGTCGGGCGCGGAGCCATGGACCGGCTCGTAGAGCGCCGGGATCCGACCGTTCTCTTCCGCGCCCAGCGAGGCCGACGGCAGCATGCCGAGCGAACCAGTCAGCATGGCCGCACAGTCGGACAGAATGTCGCCGAACATGTTGGTGGTGACCATCACGTCGAACTGCTTGGGATCACGGACAAGCTGCATCGCCGCGTTGTCGGCCAGCATGTGCGAGAGCTCGACATCGGGGAACTCCTTCTCGCCCAGCTTGGTCATCTCCTCGCGCCAGAGCAGGGTGGATTCCAGCACATTGGATTTGTCGACGCTGCATACGCGGTTGCCGCGCTTGCGTGCGAGTTCAAAGGCCACCCGTCCGACGCGGCGGATTTCCTTGGTGGTGTATTCCAGCGTGTTGAAGCCACGGCGCTCGCCCCAGCCCAGATCCTCGATCCCACGCGGCTCACCGAAGTAGATGCCGCCTGTCAGCTCACGCACGATCATCAGGTCGAGGCCCGAGACCAGCTCCGGCTTCAAGCTCGAAGCGTCGGCCAGCGCCGGGAACACCACAGCCGGGCGGAGGTTGGCGAACAGGCCCATCTCTTTGCGCAGCTTCAGCAGCGCACGCTCGGGCCGCAGGGAAAAGTCGATCGTGTCCCACTTCGGTCCGCCGATCGCACCGAACAGCACGGCATCGGCCGTCATGGCATCAGCCAGCGTCTCGTCGGTCAGGGGTGTGCCGTGCTTGTCATAGCTCGCACCGCCCACAAGGCCATCCGACACATCGAAGCTCACCTGCCGGCGCTTGGCGAACCAGTCGATGACACGGCTCACCACGGCACTGACCTCGGGGCCGATTCCGTCACCGGGCAGCATCAGGAGTTTCTTGTTGGCGGTCATTGTGGCCTCACGTCTTCAAGCGCGCGCCTTCGGGCACGCTGTGTTTTGGTTGTCTGGTCGGGTCAGAGCCAAGGGCGTTCGTCGGCGGCCTTTGATTCGAAGGCCGAGATTTCTTCGTCTTTCTGCAGGCTCATGCCGATCGGGTCGAGCCCGTTCAGCAGACGATGTTTGCGCGCCGGCTCGATCTCGAAGCTCAGCGTGGTGCCGTCGGGCCGCATAATGGTCTGGGATTCGAGATCCACCGTGAACCTGGCGTTGTGCCCGCCATCGGCGTCCTGCAGCAGGGCGTGAACCTCTTCATGCGGCAGGGTGATCGCCAGGATCCCGTTGTTGACGCAGTTGTTAAAGAAGATATCGGCAAAACTCGGCGCGATCACACAGCGGATACCGAAATCCAACAGCGCCCAGGGCGCATGCTCACGGCTTGAGCCGCAGCCGAAGTTCTCGTCGGTGATCAGGATCTCGGCGCTGCGATAGGGTTCGCAGTTGAGCACGAAGTCGCTCTTTTCGCTGCCATCGTCGTTGTAGCGCATCTCGTCGAACAGATGGGTGCCCAGCCCCGTGCGCTTGATCGTCTTGAGGAACTGCTTGGGAATGATCATGTCGGTGTCGACATTAATCATCGGCAGCGGAGCCGCGACGCCGGTGAGGTTCGTGAACTTGTCCATGTCTTGTCTCCTCAGCCTTCGCGCGTGAAGTCGCGCACGTCGGCCAATGTGCCCTTGATCGCCGCCGCAGCCGCCATGCCCGGGCTCACCAGATGGGTGCGTCCGCCCTTGCCCTGACGGCCCTCGAAGTTCCGGTTGGACGTGGAGGCACAGCGCTCACCGGGGCTCAGCTTGTCGGCGTTCATGGCCAGGCACATCGAGCAACCGGGCTCTCGCCAGTCGAAACCGGCTTCAATCAGTACCTGATCAATGCCTTCTTCTTCGGCCTGCTTCTTCACCAGACCGGAGCCGGGCACGACCATCGCATGCACGTTCTCGGCAACCTTGCGCCCCCTGGCGACTTCAGCGACGGCCCGCAGATCTTCGATGCGGCCATTGGTGCATGAACCAATGAACACGCGATCGACCGGAATATCCTCGAGCCGGGTTCCGGCTTCCAGGTCCATATAGGCCAGCGACCGCTCCATCGCAGCACGGTGATCCTTGTCGCGCGCATTGGCGGGATCGGGCACGCTGCCGGTGATCGGCAACACGTCTTCGGGGCTTGTGCCCCAGGTCACCTGCGGCTCGATTTCGGACGCCAGCAGGTGAATCTCTTCGTCGTAATGGGCGCCCTCGTCGCTGGGGAGCGTGCTCCACCAGGCGACAGCCTTGTCCCAGTTGTCACCCTGCGGCGCCATCGGGCGGCCCTTCATGTAATCGAAAGTCGTTTGATCCGGTGCGATCAGGCCGGCACGCGCGCCCGCCTCGATCGACATGTTGCACACGGTCATGCGCCCTTCCATCGAGAGCGCCTGAATGGCCGAGCCGCCATATTCGATGACATGGCCCGTGCCGCCGGCGGTGCCGAGATGGCCGATGATACCGAGCACGATGTCCTTGGAGGTGACACCGACGCCGAGTTCACCGTCCACGGTGACCAGCATGTTCTTCGGCCGGCGCTGCACCAGGGTCTGGGTCGCCAGCACATGCTCGACCTCGGAAGTACCTATACCGAAGGCCAGCGCGCCGAAGGCGCCGTGGGTCGCGGTGTGGCTGTCGCCGCACACGATGGTCATGCCCGGCTGGGTGAAGCCCTGTTCCGGTCCCACGATATGCACAATGCCCTGCCGGGGGTCGTTCATCTCGAAGAGCTGAATGCCGAACTCGTTGCAGTTTTCGGTCAGCGTCTCGACCTGGATGCGGCTTTCCTCGTCATCGATCCCGGCGCTGCGATCGGTGGTCGGCACGTTGTGATCGGCCACGGCCAGCGTGCTGGCTGGGCGGCGTACCGGACGGTCGGACTGGCGCAGCCCTTCAAAGGCCTGCGGGCTCGTCACTTCATGGACAAGGTGGCGGTCGATATAAATCAGAAACGTGCCGTCGCCGTTGTCGGCGACGACATGGGCGTCCCAGATCTTGTCGAAGAGGGTTTTCGCTGCAGTCATGGCGTCAGGTCCCATCCGGGTCGCGGTCCGCGGACGGAAGAGGCGCTGACGCCACTCTGACCGGCGTGCGGGCCGCCGAGGTTATTCTTACTTGTCGGCCTTGCGGGCGCGATCGTCACGCTTCTCGGCAATACGGGCGGCCTTGCCGGTGCGTCCACGCAGGTAATAGAGCTTGGCGCGGCGGACATCACCACGACGCACGACCGTGATCTCGGAGATACGCGGCGAATAGAGGGGAAACACCTGTTCGACGCCTTCGCCGTAGCTGAGCTTGCGCACGGTGAACGAGGAGTTCAGACCCCGGTTCTTGCGCGCGATGCACACGCCCTCGTAGTTCTGAATACGCTCACGCGTGCCTTCCACGACGCGAACTGCAACACGCACCGTGTCGCCCGGGCCGAATTCCGGGATGGTCTTGTCGGTCGTGAGATCGTCGATCTGCTGCTGCTCGATCTTCTGAAGAATGTTCATCTTGCGTCCTCCGCCGGCTTGCAGCCGTCTTACTCGTCCGTCTTGTTCCTGTCGCGATAGCGCTGCCAGAGATCCGGCCTGCGTCCGCGGGTGACCTGTTCCGACTGCTCCTGGCGCCATGCCCGGACCCGTTCGTGGTGTCCTGACGTCAGCACCTCCGGTACGTCGCGTCCTTCCCAGGGGTTGGGCCGCGTGTACTGCGGATACTCAAGCAGACCGGTTTCAAAACTCTCTTCAACCAATCCCTCGGGCGCACCCACCACACCCGGCAAAAGCCGGACACAGGCGTCAATGAGCACGACCGCTGCCGGTTCGCCGCCCGAGAGGACATAATCGCCGATCGAGATTTCCTCAAGCTCCCGCGCCTGGATCACGCGCTCGTCCACGCCCTCGAAACGGCCGCACACAAGCACCAGACGCCGGAGCGCAGAAAGCTCACGCACGCGCGACTGGGTTAGCGGGGCGCCGCGGGGCGTGAGATAGATCAGCGCTTCGTCCTCACCTCCGGTGGCCGTGGCGTCAAGCGCCGAAGCTAGAATGTCGGGCCGCAACACCATGCCTGGCCCGCCGCCGAAGGGAGCGTCGTCAACAGTGCGGTGCTTATTACTCGCAAAATCGCGAATGTCCACAGATTCCAGCGCCCAAAGTCCAGATTCCAGAGCCTTGCCCGGCAACGATGCGCCCAGCGGCCCCGGGAACATCTCCGGGAACAGAGTCAGCACCGTCGCGGTCCATGGAACCGTCGGGGATTCGGGGCTGTTTTCAGGCATCGTCCAGCAACCCTTCGGGCGGGGCCGCGACCACCTTGCGCCCTACCAGATCAACGGTCGGCACGGCCTGCCGGGTGAACGGCAGCATGAAACTCGAGCGGCTGTCGGGCTGCAGGACCTCCAGATAATCGCCGGCACCGTGATCGAACACCGCCTTCACGGTGCCCAGCATGGCGCCATCGAGGCGTTCGACGGTCATGCCGATCAGGTCGTGGTGATAGAACTCGTCCTCGTCCGGAGCGGACAGGGCATCGCGTCTCACGCAGAGCTCGGTGCCGTTCAGCAGGGCTGCGGCATCGCGATCGGCCACGCCCTCGACCTTGACGACCAAAAGGCCGGGTTTGGGCTGTTCGATCACGCGCACGGAAACGGTCTCACCGCCCGGCCCTGCGTGGAGCGGGTTGAACGAGGCGATCTCAGCCGGATTTTCGTTGAAGCAGGTCAGGCGCAGAGCGCCGCGAACACCTTTCGGGGCTCCAAAGACGCCCAGGCAGACCCAGTCCGAGGACGAGTCCTCAGGAGGCTTTCTCCTCGCCATCGCCTTCCCCACCCTCGGCCACCTCTTCGGTGGCGGGCTCGGCTTCGGCCTCAGCGGCAGGCTCAGCCTCGGCCTCAGCGGCAGGCTCAGCCTCGGCTTCAGCAGCGGCGGCAGCCTCGGCTTCGCGGATGGCCTGCTTGCCGGAACCCTTGGTGCGCTCGGGCATCGGGATGATCTCGGCATTGCCAAGGAACACGGCCACACGGTCGGTCGGCTTGGCACCCTGGCCCAGCCAGTATTTGACCCGGTCGGTATCCATGGTCAGGCGCTCCGGGTGATCGCCCGGGAGCATGGGCTGATAGAGGCCCAGACGCTCAATGAAGCGGCCGTCACGCGCCGAGCGCGAGTCGGCCACAACGATGCGGTACATCGGGCGCTTCTTGGCGCCACCACGGGAAAGGCGAATCTTCAAAGACATCGACGTTCAGTCCTTCATATCGCAGGCCCGCCTCGGCGCCGTCCCGTCGTCTTTCGGGGGCCAGTCGCCGCCAGCGGCAGCAAAGCAAGCAAACTCATGGATGTGGGGCCGGGTTCATAGTCCCAGACGACACCGTTGGCAAGCCCTGTCTTGCGGTTCGAACCCGAGGATTCTCAAAGACCGGACCCGAAACTGTGACATTCCGGCAACCATTGTCAGCCCAGTTGCCGTGGTCTACCACAATTGTGGCCAACACAAACCCTAGGGAGCACGCCGCAATGTCAGGACCGGGCGATTTCAAACCTTACGATTCGGGTGTCACCCCGCGCTTTCAGGAGATCGCGACGTTCATGCGTTCCCAGCGTCACCCGATCGGTCCAGATGTCGATATCGCGCTTGCCGGCGTGCCCTTCGATCTCGGTGCGACCTATCGTCTCGGCGCTCGCCACGGCCCGCCCGTCACACGCGAGGCCAGCCGCCTGATCCGCGCCGTCAACCCGGCGACCAAGGTGGCGCCGTTCCGGCTCTGCAACATCGCCGACGTCGGGGATGCCCCGACCCATCCGATGAAGGTCGAGGAAAGCTGCGACATGATCCAGGGCTTCTACGAGGAGATCCATGCCGCCGGCGCCTGGCCGCTTTCGGTCGGCGGCGATCACACCGTGCCGCTTCCCATTCTTCGCGCCATCGCCAAGGATCGTCCCCTGGGCCTGTTCCACGTCGATGCCCATGCCGACACCTTCGACGACTTTATGGGCACCAGGATCAACCACGCGACCTTCGTGCGCCGCGCCGTCGAAGAAGGCCTGATTGACCCCAAGCGTACCATCCAGGTCGGCCTGCGCGGCACCCGTTATGGCGACGACGACATCGGCTACGGCAACGAGGTCGGCATCACCATGGTGCCGATGGACGAGTACGAGGCCATGGGCCGCGAGGCCTTCATCAAGCTCGCGCTTGAGGTCCTCGGCGATGAACCCTGTTATCTCACCGTCGACATCGACGGCCTCGACCCGCGCGACTGCCCCGGCACCGGCGTACCCGAGCCCGGCGGCATCGCCATGCGCGACATGCAGGTGATCTTCCGCTCCATGATGGGCATCAACGCCGTGGGCGGCGACATCTGCGAGGTCTCGCCGCCGCACGATCCCATCGGCATCACCTTCGTCAACGTCGCCAACATGATGTTCGAAATGGTATGTCTGATGGCAACCAACCGGAGCAAGGCATCATGACCCGCGTTGAAGATTGCGATTTCGAGGGGCGCGTTGTCGTCAACTGGAAGACCTGCAACTGGCAGCCCTATCCCGCCATCGACGGCGGCGAAACGGACCTGATGTGGAACCCGGTCCGCGCCGAACCGGGACCGGGTGACGGCACCTACCTTCTGAAGGTCGCCCCCGGCGGCGGCGCCAAGCTGCATCAGCACAGTGGCCAGGAGGAGTTTGTCGTGCTCGACGGCGAATTGGTCGACGGCGACGGGACCGTGCTCAAGACCGGTGATGTCGTGAGTTACAACCCCGGCACCCGCCACCGCACCAACTCACCGAAGGGCTGTATCCTGATGGTCTGGATCCAGGAGCCGATCGACACGGTTGAAGGCGACGATGAGCTCGAAGCGATGAAGGAAGGCCGCACGATTGTGAACTGGCAGTCCGCCGCGTTCACGCGTTACCCCAGCCTGCCCGAAACGGCCGATCCCATTGACTGGCACAAAATTCGCGCCGATCCGGCGACCGGCCAGGGCCTGAGCCTGATCCAGTTCTTTCCCGGCACCAGCTCAGCCCTGCACGAACACACCGGCTGGGAAGAGTTTGTTGTTCTTCAGGGCGAACTGAGCGACCCCGACGGCACCACCTACGTCACCGGCGATGTCGTCAGCCTGCCGCCTGGCTCCCGCCACGGCTCCCATTCCGGTCCCGGCTGCATCACCGCCGTGGTGATCGAAAGGCCCCTGCTCTCGCTAGTCTGACGTTGACGTCAGGCTTCTGAGGCAAAGCGTCGGAAGATGGCGATCACGACCAGCCCGGTGAGCCAGAGCGGGATCACGGTTGGCATCGCTCCTACCACCATATCGACGGATGGCCAGATCAGCGGCCTACCTTTGAGAAAGGCCCCCAGCGTCGCCATTAGTCCGATCGCGGCATGCAGATCGGCGGCACCAGGAACCAGACCAGCCACAGCCACGACAGGAAGGCTGCCGCCTTCAGATTTGACCTGCTCCTGCGCTTCAACGGACGCGCGCCCATGGAACGCTCCGTCATGGCCGGGCCTTCCGCGGCAGCGACCGACGCCGAAAGATGCCCGACGCCATGAACAGAAAAGCCCCGTAGATACCGATCGCAAACCAGACAGCGGCTGCGTGGAGTACGACTTCCAGCACCACCCAGAGCGAACGTCCGACCAGTCCGATTGCGGTGAAGGCTTCTTCGAAGCTGGCCGCGAACAGGAGGTAGGGCGCCGCCAGGATCAGCCACAGACCAGCAAACCAGAGGAACGGTCTGGCCATGGCTAGGACGGGTC
>CEUN01182233.1_pt1 | contig 15908 bp, 12 predicted proteins | sample 361501 | NCBI WGS metagenome assembly CEUN01 (sample SAMEA2622801, study PRJEB7988) | marine metagenome | biome: marine biome (ENVO:00000447); feature: marine epipelagic mixed layer (ENVO:xxxxxxxxx); material: "saline water (ENVO:00002010), including plankton (ENVO:xxxxxxxx)" | depth 120 m | reverse complement strand
GCTTGAGGAGTTTTGCGCGCGCTTGCGCGGGGAAGGGCGCAAGACCGCCACTCTCGAAAGCACCGTCTTTTCGCTGGTTGGTTCCCGGTACGGCGCCGAGCTGTTAGCCAGTGAATATGCACACGGTAATGATATGCCGGCAGACCACAAGATCTGCCGGCGTTACTCTGGCTGGCGTTCTCATCGCTTTTACGGTGAAGGATTGCGAGAACTCAGTCGTCAGGGTTTGTTGCGTCATCTGCGCGCTGAAAGCTGAGCAACACTGCGTCCCGCGTCAGCCCGCCTCGTCAACGCCAAACTGAATGGACCAGTGGTCGTCACCAAGCGAGCGCTCAACGGCGTGCCCGTGTTCGAAAGATTCGTCATGCCAACGGCTTGCCAGCACTTCGTTGCCGATAAAGTCGCGATACGCGTCGACGGCGGCCGTCACCGCATCACTGCCAGAGATACGTAGCTCGATTCGGTCCGCGATTTGCAAGTCGGCTTGTTTACGCGCGTCCTGGATAGTACGCACGATTTCGCGCGCGAGCCCCTCCTGCAACAGTTCTGGCGATAACACGGTGTCCAGAGCGACCAGATAGCCAGCCTCTTCAGCGCATGCGAACCCTTCGGCAGATTCCGTCTCTACCAATAGGTCGTCTGGTTCGAATTCCAGCGATTCTCCGTCGAGTTGCAGTTGATAGTTTTTGCCAGCGGCAACCGCCTTGGCGATCGCTTCGCCATCGACTTCGTCCAGGGCCGCACGGATCTTCGGAATGAGTTTACCGTAGCGTTTACCGACCCGCGGCAGGTTGGGTTTGATGCGATAGCTCAACAGGCCATCGTCGCGCGCCATCGGCACAGCTTGTTTGACGTTGAGCTCTTCCAGAATCTGACCTTCGAGGCGGGTCACGGCGTTGGCTGCGCGCTCGTCAGGTACCCGCACCAGCAGCTTCGCGAGCGGTTGGCGTACGCGAATGGTCTCCGCTTCCCGGGCTGAACGTCCGAGCCCCACGACGCGTTGAATGACCTCAACGTCGTGCAACAGGTCTTCATCGATCAAAGATTCATCCACTGCAGGCCAACTGTCCATGTGCACGCTGAGCGTGGCATCTTTGTCTACGGAGCGGACCAGATTCTGATGCATCGTCTCGGCGACAAATGGCATAAATGGCGCGATCAGCTTCTGTACCGCGGTTAAACACTCGTAAAGCGTCAAATAAGCTGACTGTTTGTCCGCGCCATGCGCCGCCTTCCAGAAACGGCGGCGGTTACGGCGCACGTACCAATTGCTTAACTGATCAACAAACTGTTCGATGGCATCTCCCGCGCCTCGTGCGTCGAAGTTGTCCATCGCGGTTGTCGCGTCGCGAACGGTACGGTTCAGCAGGGCCAGAACCCAGCGGTCGATTCGCGGCCGGTCAACAACCGGAACCTTTGTCGAGAGGTCGACATCATCGATACGGGCGTACAGCACAAAAAAGCCGTAGGTGTTCCACAAGGTGTTCAAGAAGCTTGCGGCGACCTCGGAGATGATGTCTACCGAAATACGCTTTTGACCATCGGGTGCGACTCGCGCGAGAAAATGCCAACGCAGCGCGTCCGCGCCAACGGTGTCGAAGACGTCGTACGGGTTGACGATGTTGCCTTGTGACTTGGACATCTTCTTGCCGTCGGCATCGACGATGTGGCTCAGGCAGACGCAGTTTTTGAATGCGACGTCGTCCGAAACCAGCGTCGCGATCGCATGTAACGTGTAGAACCAACCGCGAGTCTGGTCAATGGCTTCGCAGATGTAGTCCGCGGGGAAATGGTTCTCAAAGAACTCCTGATTCTCGAACGGGTAATGCCACTGCGCGTAACTCATTGCGCCCGAATCGAACCAGCAGTCGATGACTTCGGGTACACGCTTGTAGGTGCGTCCGTTTTCCGGGTGAGTGAACGTGATGTCGTCCACCGAGGGGCGGTGGAGGTCCAGTTCGGACAGGTCTTGGCCAGAGAGCTCTGCCAACTCGGCGACGGAGCCAATGCACATGAAGTCGCCTTCGCCGTCCGTCCATACAGGGAGCGGCGTGCCCCAGAAGCGTTCGCGTGACAAGGCCCAGTCGATGTTGTTTTCGAGCCAGTTGCCGAACCGCCCATCGCGGATGTTTTCCGGCACCCAGTTGATAGTCTTGTTGAGCTCAACAAGACGGTCACGGAACTGACTCGTACGGATGTACCAGGCTTGTTTCGCGTAGTAGATCAAAGGGTCGCCGGTACGCCAGCCGAACGGGTAGTTATGCAGGTATTTCTCGGCCCTGAACATTTTGCCGCTTTCGGTCAGCAGCTCGATCAGGACCGGGTCAGCTTCTTTGAAAAACTTGCCCGCAACGGGGGTAACCTCCGCTTTGAAGTAGCCGTCGAGGCCTACGCCATGTACGACGGGCATGCCATACGCCTGGCACAGGTTGAGGTCGTCGACACCATAACCAGGGGCGCAGTGCACGATACCGGTGCCGTCTTCGGTGCTGACAAAGTTGGCCGGCAACACCTGCCAACAACTTTCACTGGGTGACACATCCAGGTAGTCGAGCAGGCGTTCGTAGCGTCGACCCACCAGATCCTTGCCTTTGAGGCGTTTGGTGACCTCGCGCGGTCCTTCGCCCAGAACCTGCTCGAGCAATGCCTCCGCGAGAATGAAGGTCTCACCATCATGGTGCACATAGACGTAGTCGATGTCCTCGCCAACCGCGAGTGCAAGATTTGACGGCAAGGTCCAGGGTGTGGTCGTCCAGACCAGATATGAGGTGTTGTCTTCGTCCAAAGCACGGAAGCGGACGAATACCGACGGATCCTCCACCTCTTTGTAACCAAGTGACACCTCGTGCGACGAGAGCGTCGCACCGATGCGCGGGTCGTAGGGTACAACCTTGTAGCCCTGGTAGATGAGACCTTTGTCCCACATCGTGCGCAGCAGGTGCCATACGGATTCGATGTATGGATTGTTGAGGGTGTAGTAGGCCTCTTCCATGTTTACCCAGAAGCCCATGCGCTCGGTCATCTTCTCCCAGTCGCCGATATAGCGCATGACAGATTCCCGGCATCGCTTCGTAAATTCGGCGATACCGACTTCTTCCTCGATGCGTTGCTTGTCGAAGATGCCAAGTTCTTTTTCGATCTCGTGTTCAACAGGAAGTCCGTGGGTGTCCCAGCCGGCCTTACGCGGCACGTGGTAGCCACGCATTGTCTTGTAACGCGGGTAGATGTCCTTGAACGTTCGGGCAAGAACGTGGTGGATGCCCGGCTTCCCGTTGGCGGTAGGAGGGCCTTCGCAGAACGTGAACATTGGTCGGCCCTCGGACATCTCCAATGTACGTTCGAAGATGTTCTCCGACGACCAGAATTCGAGGACGTCTGTCTCCAGTTGCGGGCCGTTGTAGCGCCCTTCGACTTCGTTGAAAGACATGTTTATTGACTCCTGAATGCAAAAACCCCGGACACCTTGCTTCGAATGGAAGCAACATGTCCGGGGCGAAATCTATCCGCGGTACCACCCGGGTTCACCGACACCTCGCGGGGTCAGCCTTGGTCAGTCGCGGAGATGCGTCTCGACGACCGGGGCTTTGTTTCGTGAGCCAGACGTCTGAGCCTACTCGAGCCGGCGACACCATACATTACAGGCGCATAGCCGGAGCTTTCGGTCAGCAGCTCGTGGGTGATGTTCGTCGCGGTTCTGAAACGAGGCTCTCACTGTCCCCCGTTCGCTGGTAGATGCAGTAAATGTACGCATCCGCATTCAGTTCACCGCGGCTACTGTCCCAGTCATAGCCTTACAGCCTTACATTCTAGCGTCTTCGCTCCAGGCTTCAAACTGGCTTCAAGCCATCAGTCGATTTGGTATCGCGTGTTTGACCAGTCCTGTCAGACACTAAAGACGATAGTCCTTGATGAACTCGGCCAGCTGAAACGCCAGCTCGATGCTCTGACTCGCGTTGAGCCTGGGGTCACAGTGGGTGTGGTAACGATCGCCCAGGCTGTCGTCAGTGATCTGCTGCGCGCCACCGACACACTCCGTGACATTTTGTCCGGTCATCTCGATATGGATACCGCCCGGATGGGAGCCCTCCGCGCGGTGGACCTCGAAGAAGCCTCGGACCTCACGCAGGATGGCGTCGAAGTGCCGGGTTTTGAAACCACTATTCGACTTGATGATATTGCCGTGCATCGGGTCGCAGGACCAGACGACTTTCCTTCCTTCACGCTCCACCGCGCGCACCAGCGGGGCAAGGTGCTGCTCAACGTTGTCCGCGCCCATGCGGGCGATCACCGTCATGCGCCCCGGTTCATTCTCAGGATTCAGGATATCCAATAGTCTCAGTAGCTCATCCGGTGGCAGCGTCGGGCCGGCTTTGACTCCGAGCGGATTGGCGACACCTCGCAGGAACTCGACGTGTGCCCCGTCCGGCTGACGTGTCCGATCGCCTATCCACAACATGTGTGCCGATGTGTCGTACCAGTCGCCACTGGTGGAGTCGATCCGCGCGAAGGACTCTTCGTAGTGCAGCAGTAGCGCTTCGTGTGACGTATAGAGGTCAGTTTGTCGGACGGCCTGTGCGGCGTCTGCGGAGATGCCGCACGCTTCCATGAATGCGAGGGCCTCGTCGATACGGCGTGCGAGGTTTTCGAAACGCTCGCCCTGTGGGCTGCCGGCGACAAAATCCATGTTCCAGCGATGAACGCGATGTAGATCGGCATAGCCACCGTGCGCAAACGCACGCAGCAGGTTTAGGGTTGCCGCAGCCTGCGAGTACGCCTGCAACATGCGTTGGGGGGATGGTGTTCTACCGGCCTCGGTGAAGCTGATGTCGTTGATGATATCGCCGAGATAGGACGTTAACGTCTGTTCGTCACGGGTCTCGGTGGGGGCAGAGCGCGGCTTGGCGAACTGCCCGGCCATCCGGGTCACTTTGACGACGGGGCAGGCGGCGGCAAAGCTCAATACCACCGCCATCTGCAGTACCACGCGAATGGAATCCCGGATATTGTCGGGATGAAACTCCGCAAAACTCTCAGCGCAATCGCCGCCTTGCAGCAGAAAACCGTGCCCTTTGGCGATGTTGCCCAACTGTTCTTTAAGTTGCCGTGCCTCACCGGCGAATACCAAAGGTGGAAACCCGCGGAGCGTGTCTTCTACAGCCTGGAGCGCGGCTTGATCTCCGTACTCTGGCAGGTGACGTGCGGCGCGTGCGCGCCAGGCGTTGGGTTGCCACTCATCAGCCATGAGGCCCGCGGCGGGTGGAGATTCTGATGCACTCATGTTTGCGGTCTCGGGTGGGCTCCCGTTGACGAGCCCTGCAATCTGAAAGGCCGTGCCCGTCGGAAACGGGCATCCGAAGCGGATCATTGTCTCCCGATATCTGGCTGCGCGCTAGCCGACCGGACCGATGAAGAAGTCTTCCGCCGACGCCGTGCCAATAGCGGAACCACCAGTCCTGCCAGCATCAATGCGATCGCATCAGGTTCGCTGGCCGCGATAGCCGGCGCACGCGGCGTCGGTATAGGGTTTATCGGGGGCAGGGCCGGTTGTGCTGTCAGATGGCGTTCGAAGGCCAGAGCGTCGAGGCTGAAGCCGTTCCCTGATAGATGGTCGATACGCACTAGGTCGGATGTGCGAAGGCGGGTATTGGGTAACTCCAACAGGCCGCTTCCATTGATCGTCAGCACCTGTGAGGGAACGGATATGGACACGGCGTCGCTTTGGCCAAAGCCTGAAATCGTTAACGAGTGCAGTTCGACTTCGTGTGCAAAAGCTATCTCAAGCCATTCAGCGACCATGTCGCCGTCGATAGCATCCGCGTCGTCTGCGCTCCCTGACGCGTTGATGCCAAATCCGACGGCGGTGCGGTTGAAGACACCAGCAGATGTGAGCAGCCGGACACCGCCTTCGACGGTGTCGATGTCGAGTACGCTGGCGCCGTCCAGTGCTTCGATTTCAGCCGCGCGGAAGTCGATGACAAGCGCCGCTGCGTTGGCGGTGACCAGCAGGCTCAAAAAGGCTAGGAGTCGAGTGAAGATTTGCATGTTTGCTGTCCTTTGCGTGATAGTCGCGCGTCCTGCGCGGGGCCATACAATGCGCGTGCTGCAAACACGGGCAAATAGTCCTCAGGCGAGGCCTGGGTAGGCCATGGCGGGCGACGCGTTTAGGGCCAGCCGCACATGCGTTCCTCTAGGACGTTTCCTCTGATTTTTTATGCCTGGACGAACTGAATGGCGCTTTTGACAATTCGCGATGCCTCGCTGGCGTTTGGCTCAAAGCCGCTGCTTGACGGCGCACACATGACCCTCGACGCAGGCGAGCGTGTATGCCTGCTTGGCAGGAACGGGGTTGGCAAGACGACTTTGCTGACGGTGATTGCGGGCGACCGCGCGCTCGATGGCGGGGAACGCGTGACGCGCGACGGCGTGCGTATCGCAACGGTTCCGCAAGAGGTGCCTGACTTGTCTGGAGCCGTATGCGATGTTGTCGCGTCGGGTACAGGGCATCTTGCGACCGTCATTGCTGAATACGAAGCGGTGATGGCGGCTGAACAGGCAGACAATGTGCGCCTAGCGCAGTTGCAGGGTCAGATTGACGATGCGGATGGGTGGCGTGTAGCAGCAGAAGTAACGGCGACTATCCAACGCCTGCAACTGGACCCGGACGCCGCGTTTGCTGACCTGTCAGGAGGACAGAAACGCAGGACATTGCTGGGCCGTGCATTGGTTGGTACCCCTGATCTGCTGATCCTCGACGAGCCGACTAACCACTTGGATGTCGCCAACATCACCTGGCTGGAGGAGTGGCTGGTTGAGTTTCGAGGCGCCTGTCTGTTCACGACGCACGACCGAACCTTTATGCAGCAAGTGGCGACGCGGATCCTCGAGTTGGATCGGGGCGCGCTGACATCGTGGCCTGGGGATTACCAGAACTTTCTGCGAAGGCGCGCTGAGAGGGACCACGCGGAAGCGCTGCAGAATGCCCGCGCGGACAAACTGCTCGCACAGGAGGAACGTTGGATCAGGCAAGGGATTCAGGCACGCCGCACTCGCAATGAGGGACGCGTGCGCCGTCTGCATACGTTACGTGAGGAGCGTGCCGCCAGACGCGAACGGGTGGGACAGGTCAAGTTGTCGCATACCGGCGCCACGCCCACGGGTAAGCTGGTTGCGGAGACCGAGCAACTGTCATTCAGCTACGGCGATGAGCACATCATTCGTGCCCTGGACCTGACCGTCTCGCGTGGTGATCGCATTGGCCTGATCGGCGCAAACGGTAGTGGTAAGACGACACTTCTCAGGCTCTTGATCGGAGAGCTGCAGCCGACCGCTGGGCGCATCAGACGCGGCGAGAACCTGTTGATTGCGTATTTTGGTCAGCATCGCGTCCTGGGTCAGCCGGAACAGACCGTACGGGACTACGTGGCGGAGGGAGCCGACCATGTTGGCAGCGGCGAGCGTCAGCGGCACGTGATCTCCTATCTGGGCGACTTTCTGTTCAGCCCGGATCGCGCAAATGGGCCCTTGAGTGCATTGTCGGGTGGCGAGAGAGCCAGGCTGGCGCTGGCACGGCAGTTTGCAGAGCCGGCAAATGTATTGGTCATGGACGAACCCACCAATGACCTGGATGTCGAGACGTTGGAACTGCTGGAAGAACGATTACTGGAGTTTGATGGGACGTTATTGCTGGTCAGCCACGACCGGGCGTTCATGGACAACGTTGTGACGTCCACGCTGGAGCTGGACGGTAGCGGGGTTGTGCGAGAGTTTGTAGGCGGATACACGGACTATGTGCGGCAGCGTGGCCCGGTAGAATCACCAGACAGTCATAGCACAAATCGGCGGGACGCTGCACGAAAGCGGCCCTCCAGCCAGGAAAAGCCAACTCAGAACAGTGCTGATACAAAACCTTCGGCGCGAAAAAAACTGGGTTTCAACGAGCAGCGGGAACTGCAGGCATTGCCAGGGTTGCTGGAAGAGATCGAAGCCAGACTCGAAGCAATCAACAACGAACTGGCGGACCCGAACCTGTATCGGGACGAGCCGCAAAGGGTGAGTACGCTAAGCGAGGAACGTCAGCTGGTAGAAACCAGGTTTGAAGAAGCGTTCCTGCGCTGGTCCGAACTGGAGGAGCTTGCGAACAACTGAGACGCGTCGCGTTATTGTGGTTTGTGCACGATGTTCCGCAGCGGCTCACCCGCGTGATAGCGCCACACGTTTTCGGCGAAGTGCTCCAGGAAACGCTCTCGCCACCCCTGAATGTTGTCAGCCGCATGTGGGGTGATTAACAGGTTATCCAGATCCCACAGCGGGCTTTCGGCTGGCAGTGGTTCTTGTTCGAACACATCCAGGTAAGCGCCCCGCAAGCGCTTGTGGCTCAACGCATCAAACAAGGCTTGCTCGTCGACAACGGGGCCGCGTGACGTGTTAACGAAAAACGCGCCCGCTCGCATCTGAGCAAAGGCATCGGCATTAAACATGTGATGAGTTTCATCGGATAGCCGTACGTGTACGCTGACGAAGTCGGCGCGGGGCAATAACTGCGCCAGAGCTTCCGGGGGATGCATTTCATCAACGCTTGGATGTGGCTCTGCTCTACGCCGGGTCGCCAGGACCTGCATATTGAATGTGCGCGCGAAGTCCGCGACCCACGCGCCAATGTGACCGAGCCCAACGATCAACAGGGTGCGGCCCGCCAAGGGCGCGAATGCAATCCGGCGCCACTCGCGCTGTCTGGCCTGATTTGCATAGGTCAGAAAGTTGCCATTCAACGTCAGCATTGCACCGAGGACAGTCTCCGCTAGGTATCGGGCGAGCACGCCGGCCGCATTGGTCACGATGGCGTTTGTGTTCGTGAATGGCAGCAGATGGTCGTAACCAGAGCCGCCCACGTACATCATGCGGACGCTTGGAAATGTCAGCGCTGCGCGCATCTCGGGCCCTGGGAGTGTTGGCCCTTTACAACTGAACACCAGCTCAGGCTTGTACTTGGCGAGTGCAGGCTCGATCTCGTCCGGGACTGCTGCGTACACGAGCGTGTCGTCGGTCAGTCTGGGCGCAAGGATTGACTCGGCCCCGGCGGGGTCCTCGTGGATGACAAGAATGGTGCTCATGCCTGGTGCTCTGAAAGCATCCCGTCGGTGATGCTTGGGATCTATAATGACGGACTGATTATCCAGGATTTCGCCGCAATTTTCTTTTGAACTCCGAGGACGCCCGAGCCGTATGAGACGTGCCCTAATTACCGGAATCACAGGCCAGGATGGCGCTTATCTTGCCGAGTTACTGATCGAAAAAGGCTACGAGGTCCACGGTATCAAGCGCCGTGCATCGCTATTCAATACCGACCGCATCGATCACCTGTATCAGGATCCTCATGAGTCGGACCGGCGATTGATCCTGCATCACGGCGACATGACGGACTCGACGAATCTCATACGCATCATCCAGACGGTCAAACCCGCCGAAATCTACAACCTGGCGGCGCAGAGCCATGTCGCCGTGTCGTTTGAAACACCCGAGTACACGGCCAATGCGGATGCGCTGGGCGCGCTACGTATGTTGGAAGCCATCCGCATATTGGGCATGGAAGCCACTTGTAGATTTTATCAGGCGTCAACGTCCGAGCTGTACGGGGAGGTCGCTGAGTCCCCGCAAAATGAGCTCACCCCTTTCAGGCCACGCTCACCCTATGCCTGCGCCAAGTTGTACGCCTATTGGATCACCAACAACTACCGCGAGGCGTACGGCATGTACGCGTGCAACGGTGTGTTGTTCAACCATGAGTCTCCCAGACGCGGTGAGACCTTTGTGACGCGCAAGGTGACACGGGCTGTCGCCAGAATTGTGCGCGGCATGCAGAGTCGGCTGTATCTGGGGAATCTGGACTCTTTGCGTGACTGGGGCCATGCCCGCGACTACGTTGTTGCACAATGGAAGATGCTGCAACAGGAGACGCCCAGCGATTATGTTATTGCTACCGGCGAACAGCACTCCGTGCGCGAGTTTGTCGAACAGGCGTTTGCGGCAGTTGGCGTTGGCATCCGCTGGCAGGGTATGGGCATCGAGGAAGTTGGCATTGTTGAGTCAGTTGGCGATGAGATTGGCGCTGGTCTCGCAGGGCCGCCTGATTGTCAGCCTGGTGACGTTGTGGTGAGTGTGGACCCGGCGTATTTCCGGCCCACCGAGGTCGAGACGCTCCTGGGCGACGCGACCCGCGCGCGAGAAGAACTCGACTGGCGGCCCAATGTGGATTTCTCTGAGCTCGTGAGCGAGATGGTGCATGCAGACCTCGAACACGCCAGTCGCGATCATTTGATCAAGGCAAGTGGTTTCCCGACTTACCAGGGCTTTGAGTAGCACAAGTGAAGTCCAGCACCCAACCAACGTTCGTTGCCGGGCACAGAGGCCTCGTGGGCACGGCCGTCCAAAAGGCGCTCTTGCGTGAGGGACACGGCAACGTGGTCACGCGTACCCGCGCAGAGCTTGATTTGCGTGACCAGGCAGCAGTGGACGGTTTCTTTGATATGGTCAGGCCAGCTTGCGTTTATCTCTGTGCCGCGACCGTTGGAGGCATCAAGGCGAATGCCACGCGTCCAGCCGATTTTGTTGCGGACAATCTGACGATCCAGAGTAACGTCATTGGTGCGGCGAGAAGAACCGGCGTCCAGAAGCTTATATTCCTGGGGTCTTCTTGCATTTATCCGCGCGACTGCCCGCAACCCATGCACGAGGACGCGTTGCTGACGGGGCCGCTTGAGGCTACGAACCGGGCCTATGCGATTGCAAAAATCGCCGGCATAGAGCTCTGCTGGGCGTTCAATCGTCAATATGGGTGTCGCTACATTGCGTTGATGCCTACCAATCTGTTTGGGCCCGGCGATAACTACGACCTGCAAGGCTCGCACGTCCTGCCGGCCCTTATCCGCAAAATGCACGACGCCAAAGAGGCGGGGCGCGCCGAGGTAATCTTATGGGGGACGGGTTCGCCACTGCGGGAGTTTCTACACAGCGACGACCTAGCCGAAGCCGCGGTATTCCTGGCCTCGCTGACCGAAGAGCAGGCCGCGCCACTTTTCTCCGATGAGCGTCCTCCGTTAATCAACGTTGGCTTCGGGGCGGAAATTTCGATTCGTGATCTGGCGACAACGGTCGCTGAGATCGTCGGCTTTGAAGGTGCCGTGTGCTGGGATACGGCCCAACCGGACGGTTCACCACGAAAACTGCTGGACAGCTCCCGCATTCGCGCGTTGGGTTGGCGCCCACGCATCTCTTTGAAAGATGGAATTGCGGCTGCGTACAAGGATTTCCTTGATGGTTCGGAACGCGTGAGCGTGTGAGGGTGTGAGCGTGGCGCCGGTCAGTCTGGGAACGTTGGTAGATGGTTGGTTCAGCGGCGCCCGTGCTGTCCCATCCCCGAACCAGGACGAGCGGCCGCACGGCGTTTCAATTGACCTGCTGGTTATCCACGCGATCAGCCTTCCGCCTGATGTGTTTGGGGGGGATGACGTCGAACGTCTGTTCACCAACACGCTGGACTGCGATACCCATCCGATCTACGACGGCTTGCGAGACTTACGCGTCTCGGCACATCTGTATATTCGTCGCAACGGTGAAGTTGTGCAGTTTGTGGGGCTAAATCAACGGGCATGGCATGCCGGTGTCTCGCGCTTCGGTGACCGTGAGCGCTGTAACGACTTTTCGATCGGAGTCGAAATGGAAGGGTGCGACACCAAAGCTTTCGCCGATGTGCAGTATCCAGCTCTGGTGGCACTGACGATACGGCTTCGCGAAGCTTTTCCCGAGATCGTTGAAGGCCATATCGTCGGCCATTCGGACATTGCGCCCGGTCGGAAAACTGACCCAGGTCCCCTGTTTGACTGGGGGCGCTTCAGAAGCGCGATGCGCGACGGCACTGCCTGATCTATTGATTTCCTCTCCGCCAACCAACTCACGTCAAATTCCCAAGAACTGGTATGTCTCGACGGATTGGTCGTGGATCTGAACACAATACGTTTCGGAGTACGCGTATTTTGTACCGCTGGCCCCGTATACGATGTAACCTCCCATGGTGGTCAAGGCCCACGGTGATTGTAAAAGGCCAATATGAGCCCTAAGCGTTCTGTGCTGATGGTATCCGCGCTGCTTTTGGCGCTGTCAGGCCCGGTTGCATTAGCCGCCTGGGTCGCCCGCACGCCTGTTCCTGTCGCGGCTGCGGTCCCAGCGGTTGCTGCCACGGCAGCGCCACGGCTTGTCGCCCAGTCAGCAAATACAGGCCCCACGGGGAACCCCCCCGCAGCCAGGCCCAATATCGCCACTCTGTATACCAACGGCCCGGTCAATATCGATTGGCAAGGACGACAGTTTGTCGTCGTGCGTAAACATGCGCTCCCCAGTTAGTTGAGCGTGCTACCATCGGCAATATGCACAGTGCTAGAGACATCGTTGATTTGCACCGCGAAGGGCGCGATCTCGCGCGCCTCATTGACGTGTACGAAAACAACTTTGTGCGTTTGGAGAGATTGATTCCAGAGTTGGATGATATCGACGGGAATGTCGTCTCTAGTGTTTCTGGTGCATTGGATTTGTATTTGTCGATCTACGATCGCACCCGCTACACAACCACAATTGGTCTGACCTACCGATTTGCGGATGGTGTCAGCGTATTGCTGGAACCGCACGCACGTATACGCGTCTACCACGACGTTCGTGCAGTCGAACTGCTATCGCACACGCGGCGGCGGCGCAGTCGTCAAGTGCGGCCGTGGCGACCTGGGCGGCGCCCCGAACTCGACCGTAAGTGGGAGATGAACCGATTCCTGCAGAAATGGCTGGGCTTCTGCCACCGCCAAGGCCATCTGTTTCTGGCATGCACCGCAAGAACGGTGGATGCAGAGCTACTGGAACTGGTCTAGCCCGCTTCTGGTGGTTCCGCTAACTCGTCGGGCACGAACGGTAACCTGTCGGTAAGACGGACCTGCGCGAGTCCCAAGCGCGCCCTATATATCGCTTCGTACGCCATGACCCGTCGCACGTATTTGCGGGTCTCCTTAAACGGGATCGTCTCGATCCATTGATCGCTAGCGAGCGGTGTGTCGGGGAGCCAACGGCGCGCCCGGTGTGGTCCCGCGTTGTAGCCCGCTGTCGCCAGCGCCGGATGCCGGGCAAGACTATCAGAAAGATAACGCAGGTAGCTGGTCCCAAAAAAGACGTTACGCTCTGGGTCGTAAAGGCTCATGGCGCCGCGGTAACGCACTTTCAGGCGGCGTGCTATCTGATGCCCGGTTGCCGGCATGATCTGCATCAAGCCCCGCGCACCCACTGGCGAGCGCGCGTTTGCCATGAACGCGCTTTCCTGGCGCACGACGGCAAATGCCCACGGGACCGGTATCTCCCAGCGCGTCGCATGACGCTCGATTTGAGTCTTGTGTGTCAGCGGAAAGCGGAGTTCTACATCCCCGTACAATCTCGCCCGACCGAGAGTCAGGATGGCGCCCGATGCCCAACTCCATCTGGATGCGAGGTAGGCGGCAGCGCCGACGTCATCTTTGGGCAATGTACGCATCAAACCGAACCACTCGCGTCGCGCGAGCGTGAAACGCTCAAGCGCAAGCAGTTCCATCACACGTTTCGCCGTCGGGTCCGTGGATAGTTGTTGCAACGTCTCTGGCTTACGCGGCACCGGAACGTGGTTCAACTTGTATGGCAAATTCAATTTGTCAGCCGCGAGGAAACCGTAGAATTCGCGATTCTCAGCCACCACCGCGTAGCCGCGCTCGGCGCTGGCGCGCTGGCCCAAGGCTTCTTGTGCGCGCGCTCGCCAGTAACGCCAACGAGGCTTCTGCCGTTCTTCCTGCTCCAGTTTGGCCACGGCATTGATTACGGCACGCCAGTCGCTTTGCCGGATTGCGCTACGGACCCGCCACGCACGCAGACGTGTATCAAAGAATTTCTCGTCCAGGGATGCCATGAACTCCGTAGCTTCGGGTTCGTGGTCCAACGCGAGGCCTAGCGCGATGTCCGCACTGATAGCGCCTGCAACTTCGGGTGGCATGGTATGCTCGGCGCGGAACTTGTCCCACATTTCGCGGGCGGCGGCGCCGTCTCCACGCGAGAGCCGCCGGAAAGCGTAACGAGTCAGTGTGAAGCTAGGCCGCTCGTGTTTGCGTGACATTACGGCAATCCCGGCAGGGTTGCCGTGCAGAGCGCGCCACTGCTGAGCGGTTGCTCTTTCCGATTTGGGTAATCGGCGCGCCAGGTATTTGGCGAGTCCTGTCTGGCCGGACTGCATTGCCAGTTCAATGCGGGCCCACACCTGGCGGCTGTTCAGTTTGCCAAGTTTGTCGAGCAGGACGATGACCGGATCGCAGGCGTCAGGCAATGACTTCCCGTAACGCCAGAGCTTTAGCCCTGTCGTCACGCCGGCTTTTTTGTTCTTTTTACGGAGCAGGGCATGAGCGTGGTGACAGTCGGTGCTGCGTCCCAGCCCCGGCCGGTAATACTCAATAAATGTGCCCCACTGGCCGCGTCGCGCCAGAAAAGCTAGCCAACTGCCGCGCAGCTGTCGCTCCAGTGACGTCTTGGCAAAACGCTGCAGGAATTCGTCAACGGGCTCGTGCACGTCCACGGCGAACCCTGCGCGTGTCTCGGCGAGTTCCAGATAGGGTAGGAGCGGGTAATCCGCCAACTGACCGCGCACACGCTCGTAACTCGCGGCATCGCCGCGCTTCCAGAGCTTTTCGGCCTGTAGAAACAGGTTGCGTTGCTCGTTTTTCGAGGGCTGTGCGTGGGCCGTCAGGGCGTGAAGCCAACACAACGCGGCGCACATCAGCAGCAGCGCAGGCCAGGTCAGGACCTGTGCAGATGGTTGACTCGGGTTTTGCATCCGTTGCCAGGTGATCCGAAGTGGTGACCAGTTAGTTGTAGCACGCCGGCACGAGTTGCGAAAATGCGCCCTGACCTGTCACGAGAGCAAAATTCCATTTGAGTACCAAATCCACCAAACCGTTCACTGTGAAGCCCGAACTTGAGCCTGCCGATTACGGCGACATCAGCGCGTTGCTGACCGTTATGCGGCAGTTGCGCAACCCGGATGGAGGGTGTCCCTGGGATCTTGAGCAGGACTTCAAGTCGATTGCGGCATACACCGTCGAGGAGGCGTACGAGGTCGCGGACGCGGTCGAGCGGGGCGACATCGACGCGCTGGTCGATGAGTTGGGTGACCTGCTGTTACAGGTTGTGTTTCATGCGCAGATCGGTGCGGACAACCAACAGTTTGAGTTTGCCGACGTCGTGCGGGCGATCGTCGACAAGATGATTCGTCGCCACCCGCATGTGTTCGGGGATGAGGACATCGCGGATGCGGAGGCGCAAACGCTCGCGTGGGAAGCCATCAAGGCAGCGGAAAGAGGGCCGGCGTCGAGCGTGCTTGACGGTGTCGCGGTGGGACTGCCGCCGATGATGAGAGCGGCCAAGTTGCAGAAACGCGCCGCACGCGTGGGTTTTGACTGGCCGGACACAGACGGCGTAATCGACAAGCTGCGTGAAGAGGTTGACGAGGTGGCTGAGGCGCTTGACGAAGCTGACCGTAACCAGCAGGGCGAGGAGCTTGGAGATTTACTGTTCACGTGTGTAAACCTTGCGCGACACCTGGATGTCGACCCGGACCAGGCGTTGCTGAGTGCCAACCAAAAGTTCGAAAGGCGTTTTCGCCGCATGGAGGCAGCCGCAGATCTGAGCGGCCTGGATAGCGACGCATTGGAGGCGCACTGGCAAGCGAGCAAGTCAGGGGAGCGTCATGATGACAGCTAGGGCAGGTTGGTCCCCGTGGCTAGTCCTCGGTGGCGGGTTGTTTGTGCTCGCGTTACTGCTGAGCTGGTTTACCACTCCGGTGCGGCCGGTGTGGGACGCGT
>CEUN01052346.1_pt1 | contig 15909 bp, 9 predicted proteins | sample 361501 | NCBI WGS metagenome assembly CEUN01 (sample SAMEA2622801, study PRJEB7988) | marine metagenome | biome: marine biome (ENVO:00000447); feature: marine epipelagic mixed layer (ENVO:xxxxxxxxx); material: "saline water (ENVO:00002010), including plankton (ENVO:xxxxxxxx)" | depth 120 m | reverse complement strand
GGGCTTGCTTCGGTCGGCCATGTTTGTACCTCCAGTTCATCCGTCGTCGGGCCGCGAACGGCCTTCAGGCGGGCCCACCGCGCAAAGGAAGTACCGTGACACCGGACCCTTGCCGCGAATGCGACAAGGGCTCATAGGTTGCTTTTGCAGAGCCTTATGGTGTCTGGTACCTCACGTAGTGAGCGGCCTTGCGACAAACATACCCTATATGAACGAATCGGGATGGCTTTGCTCTCACCCCTACGGGGTGTTCGAGAGATGACCAGTCACTGCAAGGATTTTGAACCCTGACCTCAAAGTTACCCATCCATGCAGCCTCGGATATCCCATCCCATGCTCTCCTCGGACATTATCGAAGCTAGAGCATACCAGTTAGAGGCTGCGGACGAAGCGTTAACTGGATCGACCATGTTAGTATTGCCAACCGCCGCTGGAAAAACTGTAGTGGCGTGGATGGTGATTGCGGAGCGTCTGCGGAGTGAAACGGGATGGGTCCTTGTCGTGGCCCCGACTGTTGCCCTAGTTGAGCAGCATCTTAGGGGACTGATGCAGGCCTTAGAAGGAGTTGAACCGGTCTCGGTTACAGGCCAGAATCCAGTCGCAAAAAGGCCGGATATTTGGGGCTCTTCTCGAGTAATTGTCGCTACTCCACAAGTAGTTCGGAATGATGTCGTGAGAGGGACTCTTGATTTGTCTGAATGCTCACTTCTAGTGGTTGACGAGGCTCATCATGCAACCGGCGAACACGCCATGGCTCAAGTAGGCGAGATGTATCACTCACAGTCGTCAAACCCACTGGTATTTGCGACCACAGCGAGTCCCGGTTCTAGAAAAGATTTGGTCAGAGAAGTCTGTACTAGATTAGACATCGAGAGAATCCACCTCAGGCCTTCAGACGACCCGATGTTGACCAAGCATCTAGCGGGCTTGGAGTTGCAGGAAATCAGAGTTACTGTTCCGGATGAAATCAGAGAGTTAGCAGAGCCTTTGATTCTGTGGCAGAGAGGTATAGTCGACAGGCAGAAAAGATTGGGGAGATATGTGATGCCGGGAGCAATTAGCCATGCTGGATTGTCTAATGCCATGGATAGGGCCCAGACGGCTATATCTAGAGGTGAATCAAACGCATATCAATCGGTGTCCCAGATTGCCACTGCTATGCGTTTGCATCATCTAATTAACCATCTTCTGAGCCAAGGATGTGCGGCTTCAAGGGAATTCCTACTCAGACTATCTTCGGGAGATCGTTCCACTACGAAATCGACTCGCGGATTCCTGAGAGATCCTAGAATCTCGGGATTGATTAGCAGTCTCGAAGAGATGGATGAGGTACACAGTAAAGTGGGAGCTGTTCGCAGACTCGTTAGGGAACGGCTTAGGCGAGATCCTGAATCCAGAGTAATCGTCTTCGCGACCTTCAGAGATACCGTATCTGCACTAGAGTTGGCTATTTCGGATCTGAAAGGCGCTCGACCAGTGAGATTTGTTGGTCAATCGAGTCGGGATGGCAGCGAGGGGCTTACTGCAAAGCAACAGGTAGAGAGATTGGATGAATTCAGAGATGGTTCTGCCAATGTTCTGGTGGCGACTTCAGTCGGCGAAGAAGGACTGGACATCCCAAGTGCCGACTTAGTAATCTTCTACGAGCCAGTGACAAGTGAAATCAGGACAATTCAACGCCGAGGTAGGACCGGTAGACATCGTGAGGGCGAGGTGGTCGTATTAATCGCCGAAGAGACCAGGGACGAGGGCGCTTGGGCGGCTGCAGAAAGAAGAGAGGAGCATATGCGACGGGCCGTTCACAGAGTAAGGAGAGAGATTGCTAGAGGAGCGGTGTCTAATCTCTCAAACCTCTCTCGGTTCGAAATTAAGTCTGAAGATGAAGTCATTTCTGCAATCGATTTCGTCTCTTCTCAGCGCGAATTACACAGGGCGGAAATCTCTGATACGGATGATATCGAAATAGAAGATTCGAAGTCTAGTAATCTTCCTCCCGACACCTTCAGAGCAGCGGGACAAACTGGACTTGACCAATTCGTGGAAGAATTAGTCAGAGAGCCCGAAGAAAGGTCAGAAGAAGTATCTCCCTCGCCAGTTGCGATTGCCAAGGATTTGATTATGCTGGAAGAAACTGGCCCACCAGACTTCCCTGGCTCAACCATTACTGCAGACGATAGGGAGATGAACAGTGCAGTTGTTGCGAGACTTAGATCCCAAGGGTGCGATCTCAAAATTGCACGATTGAATACTGGCGATTTTCTGATAGGAAGCAGAATTCTGGTAGAGAGAAAAACCGTCAGAGACTTTGTTGACTCGCTTGTTGATGGGAGATTGTTGGAGCAGGCGTCCAGACTCGTGGGTGCTGCACCAAGAACGATGATTATGATTGAGGGAGAGGGGCTATTCCAGAGTACCCGAGTTCATCCACATGCGTTGATGGGGGCACTGACTACACTTACTCTAGACTTCGGCATACCAGTAGTCACAACCAAGGACGGTGCAGAGTCGGCTCGTTTCCTCACTGTGGCTGCGCGAAGAGAAGAGTCCATGCTTGATGGTCTGAGCGAGACCGCTCGAGATCGTCTTGAAGCCGTACGTCCCGAAGCGTGGAGTGATCCCGTCACTCAGGCCGCTGCTGGAGCTAAACAGCTCAGAGCACGTGGTGACGACGAGAGGGCTGCGGCAAGGGCCCTTCTAGAGGCAATTCCGGGAGTCGATGAGATATTGTCTGTACTACTTCTAGATAGATTTGGGACTATAGCAGGAGTCGCCTGGGCTGAAGAGAAGGAATTGTACGACATCGAAGAAATTTCAGATTCTCAGGTCAGAGAGATACTGCGAACTTTTCGAGGCTCGAAATAGCCGATTAGTCGCCAATGACGGTTACTCTAGTTCTGAGTTGCGCCAGCCTGTCATTGTGGTGCCCTAGAGAGAATGCTAACATCTCTGTTAAGTGTATGACTGGGATATTGGTAGCAAGTCCAGTAGCCTGAGATGCCTTTCCTTGATACACATCGAGTACTGTGTGAGAAAGGTTGCAGGCGCTTACGATTATCTTCGCACCCTCATGCTTGGCCTCGGAAAGAACCGCTGCTGCTTGGCGTAGTACAGTTGGTTCTTCCGAGAACAATCCGGGAACTCCTACACTCTGAGTGCGAGACTCCCAATTTACAGGATTACCCCCGATTGCATCGATGACCTGTTCCAAGTAGGTCGGGTCGTGAACATCGTCGTTCCCGCAGGCACCCTCTTGCTGGATGTTTGGACCGTAAAATCCTGCAACATTCAAATCAAACGGATTCAATACAGCAGCCTCTAGTTTGTCCAGTCCGATTTCGTCTACGATTACGTGCAAGAGGTGGTGTACACTGGTATCGCCATTGAATCGGCGTCCGCAAGTCCTCTCAAGGACATCATTGATCTCACCCAGTAGGTTTGGGTTCGACTTTAGTGTATCGAGATCTTCGTGGAGATTTCCTGCTGTAGCAGCACAAGGAGTGATGATATCGAGTCCTAGTTCCTCAGCCATAGCGAACGTTCTGGCGTTTAGCGTCAATTGCAGCCTTCTACTGGCCTGTCTGATTATTCCTGCACCGCAACTCGTTGCGCCTGGAAGAGGGACCAATTCGATCCCTAATGACTTCGCAGCCGGCTCCATGGTCTGGGCCACTTCAGTAGCGCTGCTGTGGGCGACATTTCCCGGGTGGTAAGCGTACTTCAGAGGCATCAGAATCTACCATCCACTTCATTGAATATTGCAACCACCTCGTGGTGATTGGCTACTGAGGAGTTGAATTGCTTGGGCATCTTTCCAATCCCTGCAGGTGGAGCGAACATTCCCAGCATTCCGTTGAACATATTGCCACCAGTCCTAGTGAAACCTAGAACCATCCTAGCGGTAACACCTGAGAATAGATTTCCAAACAGACCTAGGGGGCCCAACACCTGTCTGTATAGCACCGTATCATTGACCATGCCACTACTCTTGACTGACCAGCTGTACCACCAGACATGCTTGCCGTGGCGTCCATTGAACGCGTCCCTTCCTAAGGTGGCAGTGCGAGCGTCTAGCAATGCGTCAGAAATGATTCTTGACGAGGCGTTCTGCCTCCTTATTGATGCCAAGTCGGTCTCGGCCTTTATTCCACTTGGAGAATCCATAATTTCCTGCAGAACTGAGATGCTTCTAGCTGAGGAGCGAGGGTCGTTGATCCTAGCCCAAGTCCTAGCCAATACAGCGGGCCCCATGTATTCATCAGAGTGTGGAGTCGCATCAGAAGATGAGTGCAATAGAGGGGCGCTGCAGAAGTCGGTAATGGAATGCAAGTGGTCTGCCACAGACGTTTCCATTGTGCCAATCACTCCTTGAGATGTATTCGCACCAGCCCTAGTTGCGGCAATCATCCACGGCTGTGATGATTCACGGGACCTTTCCATAGGCCATAGGTCGACGACTAGATCGCGAACGACATCGAATGCCGGAAGGGGCTCGATTCGTAGTTGCAATGAGTCGGCCCGATGAGAAGCGGCAGAGTCGATACTGACGCTTCCGGGCAAAATGAGTCGGCCATTGACTGATATCGCAGTGGTTGGATCATCATCGGGGCCGTCCCTAAATGTCAGGCTTCCATCATGAGTGTCCTTGAGGGCCCTAAGGGCACCCATTACTGACAGATTTCCAGGTAGAGCACAGACCCATGTGTCTCTGCCTGTTGTGGAACTTTCGGGATCGTATCGGAAAATCGAAATCTCGACTTGAACGGCATCTGTTTCGAGACTCGGGACTGTGAAACCGTCCTCCCCAGATGCAACTACAGCCGTACCTCCGGCGTGATCCTTGATTGCCTCGACTTGGTCCTCATGGAATGTTCCACTGCCATCGACTGCAGCCATTACCGCTAGAGCATCGATGGCCCAGGCCTCTGCCATGGCATCATAATCTACATCGCAGTCAACCCTGTCTACAAGCCTAGTAGCGCCAAGTTGCTCTAATCTTTGATCCCAGTCCTTACCAGACTCACAGAAGAACTCGTAACTCGTATCTCCAAGAGCCAGTACTGAGAAGAATGTGCCATCAAGTTTCGGAGCAGAGTCAGAAATCGCTTCCTGCCAGAGTTCCTCAGCATTATCTGGCATATCTCCCTCGCCCCAAGTCGAGCAGATGATGAGCACTCTCTTCATGCTGGACATAGAAGACAAATCGAACCCGTCCATATCGTGAACTGTAGCCTCCATTCCGTAATCTGCGGCCCTCTTAGCGAACTTTGCGGCCAACTCCTCGGAATTACCTGATTGGGAGCCGAATAGAATGTTCAGAGACCTGTCTCCGGATGAGAGTAGTCCTTCGAGTCCTTCTCCCGTCTCAGTGGCCTCCTCGACTGCTGCCTCAATTACAGGTTCGTCGGCCTCGACAACTTCTGGCTCGGGAGCAGCATCGCCCTCGGCCTCCTCGACTAGGATGATGACATCCACAGGGCAGCCATCTGCTGCATCCATGATATCGTCTGCTAGGGTGCTGATTACATCGGGCTTGAGGCCTGATTTCTCGGTGTTTCTATCATATCCTCCATCGAGCCTCGCATCGGGCTTGATGTAGCAGGTATCATCTGTCACCTCGAAGACATCAGGGGCTGCTTCCTCACAGGCATCACAGGTGATGCATCCTTCCTCGATATAGACGCTGAAGATGGACATCTGATTCCTCTAGCCTATCGGCATGCAGGGCACTCAGACGCGATTATTGAATCTAGTGCAAGAGAAGTCTACGGCCGTAGGCCGTATCTCACTCACATGCCCATGCCGTCGAACTCGCCGCCCTCAGGCATTGCAGGACTGGCTCGGCTAGAGATTACATCATCAATTCTCAGAATCATTGTTGCCGTCTCAGATGCGCTCTGGATAGCTTGCTCGACCACTCTGCTGGGTTCGTAAACTCTGCTTTCACTCATGTCCACGACTCCCCCCTCATACACATTGACTCCAAAGTGAGAGTTGCCCTCAGAGTGGGCTTTCCTCAGATCTATGATGGTGTTTACAGGGTCCAGACCAGCGTTCTCGGCTAGAGTCCTGGGGATTACCTCAAGAGCTCCTGAGAATGCCTCGATAGCCATCTGCTCGCGACCTCCGATTCCTTCGGCATATGAGCGTAGTTCTCTGCTGATTGCAGCTAGTACTGAGCCGCCTCCAGTCAGAACCTCGCCGTCCTCATGGGCAACTGCAACGACACCTACAGAATCATCGAAAGCACGACGAATCTCATCGACTACATGCTCGGTACCGCCACGTAGGAGTACTGAGACGCTCTTGGCGTCAGGACATCCCGTAACGAAGACCATATCTGACTCGCCGATCTTCTTCTCTTCAACCTTGGAAGCATTTCCTAGGTCTTCCCCCGACAGGTCGTCTATGTTGGTGACGATGCGTCCGCCAGTGGCCTTCGACAGGGCTTCCATGTCGCTCTTCTTTGCCCTGCGAATAGCGAATAGTCCAGACTTAGCCATGTAATGCTGGGCCATGTCATCAATGCCCTTCTGGCAGATGACGACGTCGGCTCCAGCGGACTGAATCTTCTCCACTAATGACTTCAGATACTGCTCCTCTTCATCGAGGAACTGTGAGAGCATGTTCGGATCAGTAATCTGAATCTTGGCATCCACTTCGGTCTTCTTAACCTCAATTGCCGAGTTAATCAGAGCTATCTTGGCATCTGAAACACTACGGGGCATGCCGCTGTGCACTCTCTCCTTATCGAGAATGATGCCATCAACAAGAGTGCTGTCCTTGATAGACCCGCCCTGCTTCTTCTGCACCTTGATATCGTCTAGGTCGACGACTGTCTCGCCATCGACATCTTGGGCGACCGCAAGAACTGCACGAACAGAGATATCTGCAAGGAACTCCTTGACCGCTCCAGCGCTCTTTCCTGTCAGCGCGGTCTTTGCGACTTCTTCCAACATCTCCTTGTCGACCTCGACTGAGTGAGCGTCGATTATTTCGGAGGCCTTATCGGAAGCGAGTCGGAAACCTTCGCAAATCACAGTTGGATGAACATTCTGCTCGACCAAGTCCTCACTGCGCTTTAGCAGTTCACCGGCAATCACAACAGCGCTAGTAGTGCCATCGAAACAGTGTTGCTCTTGGGTCTTTGCTATCTCGATAATCATCTTGGCTGCTGGGTGTTCGATGTCCATCTCCTTGAGTATGGTTGCACCGTCATTGGTGATGACGACATCACCCATTCCATCGACTAGCATCTTGTCCATGCCCTTGGGGCCCAATGTAGATCGAACAGAGTCGGCTACGGCCTTTGCTGCAGCGATATTATTGCTCTGGGCTGACTTGCCACTAGTCCTCTCTGTACCTTCCTTAAGGATGAATATTGGTTGTTGACCGCTGTACACTGGAAATCACGCTCCGGAATTCGGCGACTCAAGGGGGGGTCATAAGGCCTCGCACATGATATGTGAGGGGGTTTGAGTGTCAATCTGGGTTTTGTTGGTCTAACCAACGCTGCCCATAGTGAATCCACTGCTCTACTGTCCAGCCCTCAGGTAGGCCATCTTCTGGAATAGGCGGAGTACCGGGCGGTAGTTCTGGAGCAGGTGGCTCCTCGGGCTCAGGTTCGGGCTCGGGCTCGGGCTCAGGTTCGGGCTCAGGTTCGGGAATAGTAGGAGGAGGCATTTCAGGAGGAGGCATTTCAGGGGGCTGTTCGAAGATCTCCTTAGCACCACCGTACATAGAGTTGGCAACCTCGTCATCAGAAGGCAGAGAAGGAGCTTGTGGGATTCCGGAATCATCCCAGCCGCTACCATCCACAGTCATCTCGTAATCTGCCAAGGTCGAAACCTCTTCCAACGGGGCTGAAGCGCTCCTAAAGATCCGGACAGAGGCCACGATTACTGCTAGAACAACTCCAACTCCAATCATCAAGAAGAGTATGTTACCTGCCCACCAAGCAGTCTCCTCTACATCAGGGCCAGTGTCGATTGGAACCGGTTTGACCAGAGTAACAGTCCCGGACATCGATACCTTGTCTCTATCTCCATCCACTTCCAATACCAAATCAAATGACATTGAGTTATTTTCTAGATTGTCCAAGTTTGCGTCCGAAACTTCAATGAAGACTGTGATGAGTCTTGATTCATTTGCCAACAGTACGAAGTCCCTGTCTCCAGCATCAACTCTAGCGTCAATGATATTGAAGAATAAATCGGAATTACGATTGACGTCAGCGCTAAGTAACTGATCTTCGGTGAATAGATTCACCACAGTGAATTGCAACATGTAATTGTCATCTCCTTCTGTGATTACCAATTCAGCAGGAGGAAGGATTTGGAAGTAACCCTGGGCTCCAACTTGGAATTCTGCAATACCGCTACCGCTCGCGGAGTTACCGATATTCTCTGCCTCTACACTGGAGGCGATTAGAGTGATTTCACGCTCACCAGTGGCAGTGTAGTCGAATGAATATCTAATCGTCAGATTAACTGAAGAGCCTGGAGGGACATATGTCGTCTTTCCTCCGGACAACCCTACTGCATTCACAAATACATCAGCATGACTGGTTTCAAAACTAATGTAAAATGCATCGTTAATATTGCCGTTGTTCCAAATCTCCCAATTGACCGTTCTAGCATCCTCTCCGCCTCGGAAGACTTCCTCTGTCAAGTCCAAGTCTTCGACTTCGACTAAGTTGGTAACAGGTACAGTGAGCAGGATTCTCACCTTAGTTTGGTAGCCATCGGACTCGTCGGCTTCAGTTTCGGGATCATCCTGACTAGAAGCGACGACAAAAATCTCGTAAGTCTCATTTGCAATTCCATAAGGCATCGGGAATTGTAAGAAAATGGTGGTGTCTCCGCCAAAAGGATCGATTCCCAGGGTTTGCTCAGTGTTTAGGGAAACTCCCAACCTCCAATCCGATAGCAAGGATAGGTCGAAGGCCTCTTCGGAATTTCCATTGTTAACCATACGAATCTCAATGAAGCGTTGAATTCCATCGGCAGGTGCGATGATTGAGTAAACCTCAGGTTCAATGACTAGGTCGTGTAGTACTGGTACCTCAATGTAAATGGTCCAATCTGCTACAAAATTGGCGGGTGCTCTTCCATTGGCCAGAAGTGTGATTGGATAAGTACCTGGGGGAATTTCTTCGGGAACTGTGACTCGCGCAGTTAGTTCGAATTCATCGGTGATATTCATAGCCAGACTAGTGATAACCTCTCCATCCTCATCCAGCCACTCTAGGTTCTCAGCACCCCACCGGTTATCTCCAAAGGTTGCACCTAAGTTCCATGTAGCAATCTGATTACCAGTATTCTTGAGCAGCATGGCCACATCCGCGGAGCCACCGGGGTAAAGCGTGGCTGCTGGATTGTCCAGAGTTTTCTGATCCAGTGTTGCTGAATAAGCTGCGATAACTGATACTGGTAATTCAAAGTAGACCTTGGACAGGTTTGTGGTTCCGTCGTTAATCCAAACATGCCAATCTATCTCTTGTACGCTGGCCCCCTCCGGTATGCTCAGATTGAACCAAGTGTCCATTGTCTCCAAAGCACCGATGACTTCGCTGACAACGTAATTGTCATGATCGAATAGGTTGTTCGAATCTATCCTGAGAGGATATCCATTCATCCACGTATCATTGGAAACTTCGGTGTATAGACGCAATGTGATATCGACATAACCATTGTTTTTGATTTTGCAATATAGTGAGGGTGGGATTGGATCGTCTGGAACTGTTAGATAGGCATTTGGAAGAGGATCATTGCAATCAACGTCCAAGGTGTACTCTGCGACCTTTTCAAAGCCAAACAAAAGGAAATTATCTAGGTGAATTCCTTGGTTTGCCAAAGAGCTATTCGAGTCGAACTTGAATGAAAACGAGTAGTCTGCATTCGGATGGATATCCGTCATGTTCCATATCAACTGAGTCCAATCGCCTTGATTCTTGGAAATATTCTGGGCCGAGTAGTCATAGTGGGCCAGCAGGCCTCCCGAATCGGTTTCTATTCTGAAATCATCTCCTGCTGCCATCTCTCCCCAAGCATGGGTGACTAAATGCATTGAAATGAAATCGAATGACCTGATTCTAATCTTACAGAAGTTGTTTCCATATAGTGCGGAAACTGCTGTGTCGAGAGTTCCGTACTTCAGACCATGCCCCGGGTCATCGCAGTTTTCGAAAGGCGTGAACCATCCCCACCACAATTTGTCGTGCCTATTACTTGCATAGTCTGAACCTGGCCTAGAGACTCTCCAATGATACGACCCGACGCTACTAGAATCGTCATCCATTCGCCAATGGCCATAGTAGTCTGGATCTGAAGAAAGGGTCCCGTCCGAATCGTATCCGGCCCCAGCCCAAGTTGGTTCATTTGCACTCAACATGTTTGTGCAATCGATAACTTGGTCACCATCGACATCACCGCAGAATCCATTTTCCATTTCGTCACTCCATACGGCTACTGGCATATGCCTCTCTAGCTCATTGTTCACTTCATTATCATCGGCGAGACCGCCATCGATGATTCCCTTCAGAATCATACCTCCGTACAGGTAACCATAATCATCGATAGCACTGTGTGCCGAAGCAGGAGTCCAGTAGAATGTTTCAGTAGTGGATTGTTGACCAGATAGAGTCATGTTCACGTAATGTTCTTCCATTAGGAATCCAATTGGATGCCAAACTTGCATCCAAGCTTCTGCGTAGGCAGGTTGGCTGGAAGTCCCTGCTTGGGTAAATGTCATGGTTACTGGAATTGATTCCCCCCTGATGACATACTCAGCAGTGCTATTATCTGGTTGCTCCCAAATCTGAGAAGGAGTCGATGAGTCTCCTACTGTAATCGAAGTGACTTCGAAGTCGATAAGCGATTTTGGAGATGCAGGTCGAATATCCTCATTTGACTCGTACAGAGACTCAGTGGCCATCGGCGAGATTAGCATAGCCAGCATTAGTGATGCGAGAAGTATCGGGCTTAGGACGCGCATGCTATACTCGTCGTCCCTCGAACCGTGTATGAAGGTTCTCTCAATGCGTTCGTCGCCCGAAGGGCGAATTCGGTGACAATGCATAGGAATACGAATCGCACTTAGAGAGTTCAATACTGCTGAAGGACTTATGTTGGGAATTATTTGCGCTGCCTCGTGAAGGCAGTAGACCTGTATCAAAAAGCGGTCCTATACACCGTGGTTGTTCTGCAGGTTACATTAGTTCCAATAGTTGGTTTCTCTCTGACTTATCTGCTCGATGTCGATAGGCAGAACTTCACAGTCGCAGTTAGGACTGAGTTAGTTTACTGGATAGTAGTTGCAGGTCTAATTTACGGTATGGTCTCGTTAGTTCTTGCCATGATTTTTGGTGGCTATAGGCCACTAACGATAGTAAACAAAGGAGGATGGAGTACAGTACTTGGCCTCAATCGTAGGAAAGGTGACCCTGAGCTAATTGACAGGGCTAGAATGTCTCTGCAGAGTAGCCCCTATGGAAAGGTTGCAGGTCTAGTAAATCGGAAGATTAGCGTCGATGGTTTTGATTTGATCTCTGTCCACGGCGGACTCCAGCTACTAGCAGTACCAATGCAAGTGATTCTGATTGCAACTCCTTTGCTAATCATGGAAGGTGTTCCTGAACATGTTGTGAAATCTGACAGGTCCTTTGAGTTGGGGATGGCTGGGTATATGATTGCACTTTGGATGGCAGTTAGGATTCAGCCTGCTATCTCAAGTGGTTTAGTAGGGTATGCAGCCATGTTCAGGAGTGTTCTTTGGAAGATTTCTCGATTCTCTTGGATACTCCCGATTCTTCTTTTCTGGTTTATTGCTAGGACGTTTTTAGCAGCGTCATTAAATTGGCTTGATGTTGATATTAATCAATGGAATGAGTTACAGTTAGAGGCCATTGTTCTGAACTTGATTTTTCCTGATGCCGCGGTTCCTGAAACGGCAGTCATTGACTTTCTAGTAGCCATTTCTGTGTTGCCAATGGCAACTTTCACCACTCTGTCTGTACTAGGAGGGTCAAACGATATGCCCGATTGGATGAAAAACCAGGAAAGTATGTTGGAAAACCTGCAGATGGACTTGATTGGGGCGCCGGAAACAGATTCGGTTACTGATTCAGAAGTTAGTTTCGAACCTCGCGAGGCTAGCGAAGAAGAGAATGGAGATGATGATTCTGAGCAAGGCAGTAGGATGATTGATTTGCCTTACTTATTCGATGACTGACTATTCAGGGAACATACGCATAGTTGCTTGATTGAGAATTGCCCATCCTGATCCGATGCATAATCCGAATCCAATAGCTGATGGCCCGTATAGGCCGAGATAAGCCAGAGACACCAGAAGTATGGCTCCGGCTGTTTTGCTTGGATCTCTGGTTGAGGTTTCATTAGAAACTACTACTGCGAGAAAGAAAACAATTAGTGACAATAGAGGAGACACTGGCTAATCGCCCCTGAGTTCTTTCAGAACCTCTTCAACTCTATCCATTCCGCGATCGATATCCTCTCTGCCTATCGTGTAGGCGAAGCGGAGATGTCCTTCACCCATCTCGCCGAAGGCGGTTCCCGGAGAGCATAGGACTCCTCCTTCAAGCAGAGCCATCGCTACTTCTTCACTGTTCATTCCTGGAACCTCAATCTTGGGGAAGACATAGAAAGCCCCAGTTGGGATATGACAAGAAACACCGGGCATAGCATTGAGTCTTTGGCAAATCAAGTCCCTTCTGGCCTTGAACTCCTCACACATTTCTTCCGGATAATTCGGAGCGCTGACCAAGGCCTCTAGAACTGCATGTTGCATGGCATCATTACTGCATGCTGTAACATAATATTGCATCTTAGTCAATTGGGCCATTGCATCGTCGTCAGGAGAGAGTAAGTAACCAATTCTCCATCCAGTCATTGCAAAGGTCTTGGAGAAAGACTGCACCATGATTACCTTGTCATAGCCAGCCCCGAGGAATGAAACGTGAGGGGCGTCATACACTATTCTGTCGTAAACCTCATCGGTAATCAGCCATAGATCATGTCTAATTGCAAAATCAACAAGTTCGTCTCTCTGGGCCTCTGTTACATTTCCTCCAGTGGGATTGCTAGGAAAGTTGTACAGTATTGCGACCGTGTTCTCATCCACTCTAGACTCTAAATCCTCGATAGTAGGAACAAAGCCGTTCTCGAATGTACAAGGGTACAGATTAGGCTCACCTCCGCAGATGACCACATCAGGAGGATAAAGTGGGAAATAGGGCTCTGGAATCATCACATTGTCTCCGGGCTGAACTAATGCAAGGAAGATATCGAGCAGTCCGTTAGTCCCACTCATTGTAATACAGACATTGTTCTCATCCAAACTGGGCTCAAGGTGGTGCCACAACTCAGCTATCTTACGCCTTAGAGGAGGAAGTCCAGCAGTAGTTGTGTACTTGTTCTTGCCATCGCTCATGGCCTTGGTGAAGGCTTCGATTGCTACTGGAGGAGGTTGGAAGTCAGGCTCCCCCAGACCGAACTGAATGGAATCGTCTCCAGCCATGTCAAACATGCGTCTGACACCCGTAGGTCTGATGCTGTTGGCTCTGTCTGAGAACCTCACCATGACCTGCGGACGAGTCCACAAGGATTTGAACAAAACCCACTCAATCTGTCTAAATCGCTATTTCTGCCCGTCTTCGTCCAGAAGTTCCGCATCAATTGCTCCACCGGGCATGAAATCTACTGATTTGCTGCCCCGCAAGCGCGAGATGAATTCATCAATCTCACCATCCGATCTCAGCCTAACCAATACTACTGATGCGATCCAAATGGTAAACACCACTCCTACCAGAGCAATCACCAAAGGAGGCACGGAAAAGTTCGTCGAAGATTCTGCAGTTCCGTTTACAGTAACAATGACGGGGAGCGAGACAGAATCTCCCGAAACAGCCCTGACTTCGATAATGTGCGGCCCTTTACCAATCTTAGAGGGGTCGAGAATTACATGCCATGAAAACGGAGTCAGAGGAGATATCTCTTCCAACTCAGTCGAGTAAGTTGTCTCGGCCCATTCTCCGCCGTCAATCCTGAATTCGACTCGGTCAATACTGCCCATCTGACCCCACGAATGTCCTGTAACATTGATTGTGCCATTGGAGTCAATCAGATTCAACAGATGATTCTGAATTGAAGGATCGATTGAGGCCTCGTCGCCCATCTCGCCCAGATGGAATGCCAGTTCAACCGCGGCGAGAGCATCCACCATGCCCCAACCGAAGTCTCTGTTCCAGTAAGGGTCTAAGTCAGGGGCACTTGGCTCGCCTCTTCTCTCAGCAGTCTGCTTCAAAACTTCCTTGATCTGTAGAGGCGTGAGATTCTCATTGGCTTCCATAACTAGAGCGATTACCCCTGTTACCGCGGGCGTGGCATAGGAGGTTCCGCTACCTCTTCCAGTATACGTATTGTCTGAGGCATCCCCTCCGAGAAAGTTGTTGCAGGCCCCACTGGAGACGCAACCCTCGGCTTGGATGATGTTAGTACCTGGTGCGCTAATCTCTGGAACCAGTTCATCTAGTGGGTTTGAGTCTCCATTGTCCCTTCTGGGCCCTCTAGATGAGTAGGAAGCGATAGTGTCGTCAGATCGGTCAACCGTGTTGAGATCATCCGTAGCAGCCACAGTTATTGACAGTGAGGATGCACTCATTCCAGATAGGCCGTCGTTATCCGGTCCATCGTTTCCTGCTGCGTTGGATACTGTCACGCCTGCAAGCATAGCCTCGTCGAGGATTCTGCTGTGCATATCAGTACCATCTGAGCCGCCGTTCTCGTGACTGGTTATCCCCCATGACAATGATATGATATCGATGCCGTAGCTGTCTTCGTCAACTCCTGGCCAAGCGTCGTCCCTGTGATCGATAATCCACTGTAAACCATTCATCGCCGACTCATAGAACTGTTGTTCCAACAAGTAGTTCTCGAATGGTCCCGCACCAACATCAGTCCCAATCCTAACATCCACCAAAGATGCATTCGGGGCCGAGCCGTAGAACTCAGACTGAGAACCGTCAGCTTCGATTCCAGTCGCTGCGGCCATCCCCATGCAGGCTGTACCGTGTTGGTTACCGTCATCGGGATCAAATGAGCCGTCGTCCTCTCGCCCTCCTGCAAGTATACATTGTGGATCGGAGTGGACATAGCACACTGCATCATATCCGGCTACGAACTTTCCAGAGAGGCCGGGGTGTTCGTTGTCCACTCCGGTGTCTGTGAGAGCGATGTTGACTCCATGGCCGCTCACTCCCAAATCCCAAGCTCCGACAGGATACTCTGTCGAATTCTTCGCCTTGACAGCAGGAGTCTGGACATCACCATAGAATACGAGAGAACCGTATCGCTCGACCATAACTACTCCATCTAGTTGTGCAATATCGTATACTTCGCTAGCATCGATTGCCCCAACCAGCAACGCATTCACGACAGGTAATTCGACGTTTATCGCGTAGCCTGCAAGAGTCAGTCTGGCCCGATCCTGTTCAGTCACTTCTCTGGAGTATGATATTCCTACATTCACAGGCCCCTCAGCATACTGTAGCGAATCATGAATTCTGTTTCTGTCGGCATCCAACGCAGACGTCTCCCACCACGGGGCCTGTTCAGACCAAAGAACTGGAGATTGAATAGGAACTGTTTCGGTTTGCCCCTCTTCGATTAACTGTACCCCACCCTGGCTTAGAGGATAGTGAGTAGGAAGGGCTAGGCTACCGGTGCATGAAACTAGCATGAAGACGCATAGCAACGCCTTGACAGACTTGGGTTTCATCGCTGCGCTCACATAGGCTTGGTCTTTCAACCCCACCTAATTTAGAGTACAAAGCATCCGCAAGATTCGATTGGTGGGGGCACTGGGATTTGAACCCAGATCAGCGGGTGTCTTCCG
>CEUN01074723.1_pt1 | contig 15929 bp, 12 predicted proteins | sample 361501 | NCBI WGS metagenome assembly CEUN01 (sample SAMEA2622801, study PRJEB7988) | marine metagenome | biome: marine biome (ENVO:00000447); feature: marine epipelagic mixed layer (ENVO:xxxxxxxxx); material: "saline water (ENVO:00002010), including plankton (ENVO:xxxxxxxx)" | depth 120 m | reverse complement strand
TTTTCAACGATTGGTTCTTTGTGCCCAAGGCCGAGATGCTTGTTAAACCAGTGGTACATTACGCGCCGTGTTACATAGTTATAGTTGTGCCCAAACTGTAAATACGACACACAGAACACATCCTCCGGCTTATCGTAGAGACCATAGAGTTTTTGCAGCTCCGGATATCCTTTGGTTTGAATCTCGCTCGTCCAATCGTTTGCGCCTGTCATTGCAATCGGGCGAGGAGCAAACAAACCGGCCAATTCCACGTTGCCGGTGTCGACTCTCAATAAGTTGCAATTTTCACACGGGCAGCCGCCCTGCATATCGGTAGACACCATGCCTTGTGGAAATGAAACGACTGGTCGATCATCAATAGCACCCAATACGATTGTCTGGGTACCGCCACCGCTACCGCCAGTGATTCCGATACGCTTCGCATCGACGTCTGGTAATGACGTTAGAAAGTCGAGTGCACGGATGCTATTCCATGTCTGAACTCCCATAATGCTCTGCAATCGCATTTCAGCCTGTGCTGAGAAAAACCCCCACTGCTTTGGAGATTCCAGGTCCGGTCGTGCGTTATTGAGGCGATGCGAAACCTCCATTGGTAACTGGAGGGAATCCACGTAACCTTCCATGTCATAAATAAATGTGACGCATCCCATGCGAGCCAGTTGTGCACATCGAGCAAGCTTTGGAAACCGTCCGGAAGCTTCATACACTTCGTCACCGTTTTCTATCAAGCCTTTTATCCCATCGCCGTGATCCTGTAGGCGACCGCCATGCCCATGAGGTGATAGCACAGCCGGGCGCTTGCCGTTGGACTCGGTTGGCCGAAAGAGTAGGCCGCTGACAAAATGGCCTGGATAGCTCTCAAAGTAAACCTTCTCAACGGTAAACCCTTCGCGTTCTGTCTTGCCGAATACTTTCGCGTTTAGAGGTGTGCGGTCGGGCAGTGGCCATAGTCCGTTAGCAACGAGCAATCGTTTCCGTAATTGAGCTTGTCGTTGTTTCCATGAATCTATGTCTTCAGGCACGTCAAACGGAAAGTAATTGTTCAAGTGCCGTAGCTCACCTAGACGTGAATCCGCTGGTAGCTTGCCATCCTCATATACTCGGATTTGCGAACTAGCTGTTAGCGCCAGACTCAGCACTAGTGAAATGGAAAGTAGGGCATTCTTGATATTCATAACGTTCTAATTGCTATCTCCTATTGAGTCCGCATACCAAAAGAGCGTAGCTAAAAAGCCACGCTCTTGATTGGTTCGATTTGTAAGCATCTCTTATTTCAGCTCTTTAATCATGATGTTTCGGAACTGAACAGGATCATTGTGTCCAGCGAAACCAAAGAATCCGCTCTTTAAGTCTTTGCCAGGATGCTGTTTGATTTTCGCTTCGTCTGTTACATCGGCGAGATCGCAGTCGAGAATCACTGACCCGTTTAGCTCTACTTTGATCTTCGAGCCAACTACGGTTACTTCCTGATAATTCCAATGTCCAGCTGGGTAAAGATAACCGCGGTGAGCTGGGACCATGGAATATGCGGAACCGTGGAATTGATACGGTGCAAGCTTCCCTGGGTACTCAACATCTAAAACCTGTAGCTCTGTCATGCCATCAAAGGCTGGGTTGCCTTTGCCCGGATATCGGATTGCGAGACCATTATTGCCGGCTGGAGGAGTTTTAATCTCAAGACGTACGACGAAATCGCTGTATTCTTTTTCCGTGAAGAGATTTCCACCCGTGCCTTTGCGACATTGGATAGCACCATCAACAACATCGTAACTCGCCGTTGCTCCCTGCCAGCCGCTCAGATCCTTGCCATTAAAGATCGACACGAATCCTTTGTCATCAGCGGACTCACGGAGGATGTCCGTTGCTTCATCAGGACTAATCTCGCGTACAAACACATTCCGCCAACTGATTTCACCACCGTGCGTTTGAAGCTGTATCGGGCCTTGTGGGAACAAGGGGCGAGAGCGATCAAAGTAATTCTCCATGATGGCATTATCTACAAGGAGTTTGCCATTCATCCAAACCCATGTGCGTGACCCAATTTGACGAATTCGGAAACTATTCCACTCGCCGAATGGTTTATCTGCTCGTACGAGGGGGTCTTTGCCTTTAGCACCTTTGCTGTTATTCCAAAGCCCGCCGGATCCCTTGTCCGCGCCAATTCCGAATTTAGCTTCTTCGGTGTAATCCCAGATTTGCACTTGCGGGACAGCTTTCAGATAGATTCCGCTGTCCGCCTTAGGTACCGTCTTGTAGTCAATCAGCAACTCGAAATTACTGAACTCTTCTTCTGATGTCAGGTAAAGGCCATGGCCATCATTGACCAGAATACCGTCCTGAACACTCCAGTGTTGATTGACATCTTCGAGTGACTTCTTTTTGTAAGCTGCCTGGTCATCTGCACTCATGCTCCAGAGGTCTTCTGGATTCTTTGTTGACCAGCCATACCAGCCACTAAGATTTTTGCCATTGAAGAGGGCTTTAAATCCCTTAGGTGGAACGTTTAGTTCAGCGGCATCTGCAGACATCCCCTGCACAAACAAAGATGTTATGACTGCCAAAATGATGAATGTTCGTGTCTTCAAGATTCGTTTCCTCATTAGTTCATAGAGAGGTCAAATGCGGTTTGAGTCGCTTAGACTCATGTTATCCCGTTGAAAAGACTGATGCCACTTCCACCGCACATCTTTTTCAAAGAATGATGGTTTCTGCTTGGCGTAGCATTTGGGCTGACCCGTTAGAAAGTTTGCTTTAAGCAAGCAATTCTGTGACCAGTCTGCTCTCTGTCTCAATTAATTTACGGCGACGGCCATTGTGCTCGTATGTTAACTCCTCCGGTCGAATGCCGAATAGGTGGAGGATCGTGTGATGGTAGTCAAAATGATTGACAACATTTTCAACCGCATGATGGCCAAACTCATCCGTTGCACCGTGGGTATAGCCGGCCTTGAAACCGCCGCCCGCAACCCAACTGCTGAAACCGTATGTATTGTGATCACGGCCAATATTGGCTTCATTTTGAATAACAGGCAGCCGGCCCATCTCGCCACCCCAATGCACGACTGTCGAATCTAAGAGGCCTCGCCGTTTGAGATCTTTCACCAACGCGGCCGAGGGCTTATCAACTTTTTTGCAGGACGATGGCAGGCTCTTCAAAATGCCCCCATGATGATCCCAATATTGATTCTGGGTATAGACTTGTACAAATCTAACGCCGCGTTCGATTAATCGTCTGGCAATAAGACAGCGAGAACCATATTCCGTTGTGTCCGGATCATCCATGCCATATAGATTTTTTGTTTCTTCCGTTTCCTGAGACAAATCCATCGCTTCCTTTGCAGCAACCTGCATACGTGCCGCCAGTTCATACATCTCAACGCGAGCTGAAAAATCGAGTTCGCCGGGGCTGTTTTCTATATGTCGCTTATTTAATTTGTCCAGAAGTGAGAGATAGCGTTCCTGAGGCTTGCCGGCAAGCTTCTCTGGTGGCGTAAGATTTAATATTCTCGGTTCCGTCGGGCGGATAACCGTTCCCTGATATATGGATGGAAGATACCCATTGGACCAATTTGCGACGCCTTCAACAGGGAGCTGGCCTGGGTCTATCAGCGCCATGAATGGAGGCAGGCTGTTTGATTCGCATCCGAGTCCGTATGTCAGCCAGCTGCCAATCGTCGGATATCCATTTTGAGTGACACCTGTTTGAAGGGCTTTAATGGACTGACCGTGGTTATTCACGCCGGTATGCATTGAACGAATGAGTGTGATTTCATCGGCAATCTTTGCAATGTTTGGGATCAGCTCTGATAGCTCCATCCCACATTCACCGTGATTAGAGAATTTCCAGGGCGAGCCAAGTACTTTAGAGCTTGCCTGGGCTGCATTGTCATATTTAATCTTTCCAGGAAAACTCTGGCCATCGAGTTCCGTTAGTTTGGGTTTAGGGTCAAAGAGATCGATATGACTTGGGCCACCTTGCATCCAGAGTGAAATCATGGCCTTTGCTTTGGGCTCAGAATCCGGCTGCCGTGGATCATTGTTAAATGTCTTGACGGTTAACTCTGGTCGCTTGGGTGCAGCCGAAAGTGATCGTTCGTTCAGGGCCCAGGCAAATGCAACTCCACCCATGCCTAACGACTGATTTGCTAGAAACCGGCGCCGGGATATCCACTTATCATTGCTTGTAGGCATATCTACTTTCAATTATTCGATATATAGGAATTGGTTGCTGCTAAACATGGCCTGACAGAATAATGCCAGCGCGTGACGGTGCGATAATTCATCCACCATTTCCTGCTCCGGATTGGCTTCAACGAATTCCGCCTTGGTATCTGCCAGAAACTGGAGAGAAATTTCTAACACGTCCGTTGGAATCTCTTCGCTAAATGCTAGCTTCCAGCCAAGTTTCAATTGGTTTTCGGATTCTGATTGGGCCGTGATCAGTCGGTCTGCAAAGGATTCTGATTGTTCAACGACAAAGCTGCTATTCATCATCATTAGAGCTTGGGTAGAAGCTGTCGATTTTGCTCGCTTGGTGCAATTGGGAGCCAGTTCAGGTAAGTCGAATGTCTCCAAAACTGCTAGAGGCCTGCTGCGTCGAACTTGAATATAGATGCTGCGCCTATATTGATCGCCTTTCATGTCGACCACTGCACCTGGCCGACCCGCGTTCAGGTTTTCCTGTCCAATGACCCACTGCCCGGTGCGATCTGCCATGACCGGCACTGGTTCACCGTATGCGCTTGCGCTCAACTTCTCGACAATGCTCAAAATGCTGTCCCGGACAACTTCGGACTCCAATCGTCGTACGGGCATAGCCCAAATCAATTGTTGGAGAGCGTCCTTTTCTTGTCCTTGTGCGTTTCGCTTCGAAGTTTGCTGATAGGCCCGCGATGTCATGATTAATCGGTGCAGGTGTTTGACGCTCCAACCATTTGTCATCAATTCTGTTGCTAGCCAGTCCAGCAGGGCTGGATGAGTTGGTTTGGCCCCCAGAATTCCAAAGTCGCCTGGTGTGTTGACCAATCCCGTGCCAAAGTGGTGCATCCAGATACGATTCGCTATGACTCTAGCAAGTAGTGGGTGCTCACCGCTTGTTAGCCATTTGGCGTAGTTCAGTCGACGGCCACTTGTTGGAAGCGAAGTGTCATTTGCTGGGATAGTAGAATCCGCACTGGACAGTACTCGCAGTTCACCCGGTTGCACCGCTTGTTTCGGTTGGTCAATATCACCGCGGAAAAATACGAACGTTTCCGGAACGGTGGTATCTGCGGGCTCTGTTAGTGCACGTAGAAATCCTTCGGCTGGCTTGGTGCCTCTCAGTTCCGTTGCGCGATCCGAATAGGATTTCAGATCATCAGCCGCCTTTTGGTCATATAAGTAGAGCGACCCTGCTGTGACATTGGCACTTGGGTGCTTTTGCAACAACGCTTCTTGTTCGGGTGTTCGTTTGCCAGCTGGTGTCGCGTGCACTTCACGAAGTGGCTCCCGCACTTCTTCCGGTAGTTTTGCTAGTTCTTTTTCAAAGGTGGCGGCGATGTATTCTGCCTGTTTGGTCTCGCGTTCTTCCAGAATCTTAGCGGCTTCAGCCTCAATCTCTGCTGATCGGGCAACATCTGCATCCGTGTAAAGTGAAATTTGGCGTTGTTGTGGAGTCTTCCAGTTATTCCAGTTTAAGGCGGGCTCAAAGATGGCGCGGAATTGATAGTATTCTTCTTGTGAAATTGGGTCATAGCGGTGGTTGTGGCACTGTGCACAGCCGACCGTGAGGCCTAGCAATGAGGTGGACACGGTCTTAATTGTCGCACTCATTACCGCGTTGCTAGCTATGTTCGTGTTGGGTGAACCTGAACCGGTGCCATCCGGTGCCATTCGTAAGAAGCCTGTGGCTGTGAGCAAATCGATGGTCTCTGCATTCATATTCTTGAACGGTAATGAAGCAAGTTCATCACCGGCAAGTTGTTCTATGACAAAGCGATCATAGGGTTTGTCGGAGTTGATGCTTCGGATTACATAGTCACGGTATCGATATGCTTGGCTGCGTACGGCATCGGCATCGGCCATACCTTCCGAATCTGCGTAGCCGGCGATATCGAGCCAATGGCGACCCCATCGCTCACCGTAAGCATGGTGAGTAAGCAGTTCGTCGATAAGTCGCGAATACGAGTCCGGCCTTTGGTCAGCGATAAACCGATCGGTTTGTTCAGGAGTTGGTGGAATTCCAAGTAAGTCTAGATAAGCTCGCCGGATAAGCCTCGTGCGAGAGGCCCTGTCAGAGAGTCCTAGGCCAACGGCTTCTAGCTTACTTAGGAGAAACTGATCTATGGCATTGTCAGCAGTGCCATTCACCATTGGTGGAGAGGGAGAGGCTATCGGTTGAAAAGCCCAGTGTTTTTTTTCTTGTTCGGTGACGTAGAAGCCACTTGGTAACGACTCCGGCTCATCGTTAAGGACAACAGCACCAGAGTCCACCCATTCCTTGATACGTTGGATCTCCTGCTGGCTTGGACGAAGTTCTGTTCCTTCCGGAGGCATAACACCTGATGTCAGATATTCAACTAACAGGCTTTCATTGCTATTTCCGGGAACGATAGCCGGCCCGGAGTCACCACCTGTTTGAATGAATCGCTTTAGACGTAGATCTAGGCCTGAAGCGAGTTCTTCCCCTTCACCATGACAATGAAAACAGTGCGCTTTTAGCACAGGGCGTACATCATTTTCAAATGACGGCGCATCACGTTCCGCAGACACCTGACTGGCGCCAAACGCTAACAAAACAACCCAAATTAAGCAGTTCCTTCCCATGACACTATTTTAAACATAGACACCGACCTTTTGTGAGCTCAATCATGGACACCTACTTTTTATTTGCCCCGGATTTTTTGATGTTCGGGCCAATCGGCATGAATCAGAAAGAATCTATGCCTGTCCTACATCTTTCGCGGCTTAAATCCACCTCCTTAAATTTCATCGGCAGTCTATGTTTACGAGTGGCACAGTGTAGTTTGCGTGTGCGGATTTTTGCCTGTCTTGAATTCTGGTCGGATTCTATTAGGCATTGACTGTTGAACCTCATTACAATGCGGGAAATCGACTCAAAGGATTCAAATTCAGGTAACACTCCATGACAAATCAAACACGACGTGATTTTGTGAAACAAGCTGGTTCAACAACGGCCATCACAGCTGCTGTGACTACCCTAGGTGCCGTGCACACTCAAGCTGAAGAAAGCACAAGCGAGCTTTCAATTGGGATCATTGGGTGTGGTGGAATCATGACACACCATGTCAAAGGTATCGTGGGTCGCAAGGATAACGTGTCTATTTCCTGGCTATGCGATGTTGATACAGCTCAAATCGAACGCATGGCACAATTTGTCACCAAGGACTTTCAGTCTGCGGCACCAAAACGCACTACAAAATACGAAGATGTCATAGCTGACAAGAACGTAGATGCCGTCATCATTGCCACTCCACACCATTGGCACGCTCCGATTGCAATTGCAGCGATGCAGGCTGGCAAAGACTGTTACATCGAAAAGCCAATTTCGCATGTATATAACGAAGGTCCGGTAATCATCGAGGCTGCTAAGAAGTATGGACGCGTCGTCCAACAAGGCAGCCAAATGCGAAACAGCCCTGTAACGCTAAAAGCAGAAAAGCTACTCCGCGAAGGCATAATCGGCGATGTGCTTATTGCAAGAGCTTGGACTGCTGAAACCAGACAGGTTGTTAAACCGGTTCCAGATAGCACGGCACCGACCACAGTAGATTACGATCGATGGTTGGGTCCCGCGCCGGAGCATGCTTTCAATAAATACCGATTTCACGCTACATGGAGGTTATTTCAAGATTACGGCAATGGCGAGATTGGTGATGATGGCATCCATGACATCGACATGGCTTGCTGGGGACTTGGTGTCACAAGTGTGCCATCAAAAATAACAGCTCGTGGAAGCAGGATGCTGCTTCATGGCCATGCTAGTGACTACCCAGATAACATGGTTGTCACATATGAATACGAGGATGGTCGCCTTGTAATCTACGAAAATTACCCTTTTACTGCCTATGGCCTGCATGGCTTCGATAACGGTAACGTCTTTTACGGTACCGAGGGATACATGATTTTCTCAAGGCGTGGCGCATTTAGCGTTTTTCTAGGACCAAAGAACAAACCAGGGCCAACAGAAGGGCAGGAAATCCGAGGAGAACGTGGTTACGCTGAGCATATGCACGAATTCCAAAATGCTGTAAGAAACCGCACAGGAACCAAAGCAAACCCGCAAACAGCCCATTATTCCTGTGCATTAGTGCATTTAGGCGAAATCGCCTATCGCACTCAAGGACAGGTGGAATTCGATCCTAAAACAGAGCGGTTTATCGACTGCGAACCGGCAAATGAGCTGCTCGACAAGCAGTACCGAGGACCATATCAGCTACCCAAGGTCTAAATCCAAGGAATCTGAGACAGGCATAGATTCTTGCTGATTCATGCCGATTGGCCCGAACATCAAAAAATCCGGGGCGAATAGAAAGTGGGTGTCCATGTTTAACTCGGACAAACATAGACTGTCTATGATTTCCCCGGGATTTTGGTGCGAAAGCTGACGAGTTTGGTGCCGCAGGTGACAAAGAGAGTGCGATTGTCTGGGCCGCCGAATGTGCAGTTGGTAATCGTGTCTTCCGGAGTCTCGGCATAAGCCACGAGTTTGCCGCGTGGTGAAATCACATGGATTCCAGGTCGGGTATCGAGCGTTTCACTGGTCTCTCGGGTCGCATGTAGACCCGCCGCAACATAAAGATTACCTTGAGCATCAATGCACATTCCATCACCGCTACGGCCAGGGTAGAAATCAACGTGCACCTTCTCATTCACTAATGCCCCGTCAGCCGCAATGTCATACACTCGGATATCCCGGTGGAAATCCGCATCGGGATGCGCTTCAATCAGATAAAGCTTTTTGTCATCGGGTGACGTCACAATACCATTCGGCATGTGAACATCCGGCCATGCCAGTACCTGTGTCACACTACCATCCGGATCAATTCGATATACGGCATTCACATTGCCCTCGGTTGGATCTTCAACTCCCGGACGTGATGTAAAAAAGATGCGCCCTTTGTCATCCATGCACAAGTCATTAGGAGCAGCAAACGGGAACCCATTAAACTCGCTGGCAACTACTGTAATCTCACCGGATTCCATATTCGTCCGGGTTACGCGTCCTGCTCCACCTTCACATGCTAGCAAGTCACCGTTTGGCGCAAAATACAAACCATTCGCCTTGTTAGATTGTTCTCGCCACACCGACAGTTCTTTGGCTTTGGGATCCCATTTCAGGATTTTTTCAGCAGGCACGTTTGTGAAATACAAATTGCCATCCGGCCCAAATGCTGGCCCTTCCGTGAAGACTTTGTCATCTTCGATGGTGGCGAGGATTGTGCCGCGGCCAAAATACTTATCGCTGTCTAGCCTGCGGTAATCTTTTGCCACTGAAAACGCACTACTCCACTGGCCGGCGGCCATCGTGGCGCCAAACGCAGCTGATGAAACGAGAAGCTGTCTACGGGAAAGTGATAGTTGGTTAATCATAGCAGTCTCCGTTGAGTCGTTTTAGAATCCACCGAATATCCTATCGCGCGAGCCATCGCTCTTCATCACTATGACGACCCACAATATCTATTTCGGTTTCCAATAGCGCATAAAAAAACAGCCCGTGAAAACACGAGCTGTCTCTTATATGTCCAGTAATTTCTTACTAGCCCCACGGATTCTGCTGCATGCAGATAACCAATGCGAAGAAGGTAAAACCTTCAATAAGTGCAGCGGCAATAATCATAGCGGTCTGGATACCACCAGCAGCTTCTGGCTGACGAGCCATGCTCTCAAGAGCTGAACCGGCAAGCTTACCGATACCCAAAGCAGCACCAATAACGACCAGTCCCGCTCCGAATGCGCCGGAAAACTCAATGGCAGCACCACCGCCATCTTGAGCCAACGCCGGGCTTACCATAACGAGCAAGGCTGCTAACCCAAGGGAAGCAATTTTTGCAAACTTGTTCACAGAATATCTCCTATTGTTTCAACGTCAAAACGTAGCTCATCAAATAGGCTGATCAATGCCTGGAGCTAACTCGGTTAACCGAAAACGCCGGAAAACACCGGCGCTATTCGCCGAGGATTCCTCGGCGAAACCCCTAAATTAGCTATCCTACCTACCACCTGTCAACCGACCCAAATCGGAGAATATTGGACTAGGGGGAAAAAGTCCTTTAATCATAAAAAATACGTTGATTTAGGCCTAATTCAAGAGCTTTCTCTTGAGCTGATCCACCAAAACAGCCACTAGAATCAGCGCCCCATACACAACATTCGCGGTATAGGAATCAACACCCTGCATGTTTAAGCCATTTTGAATGACACCGAGAATCATGGCTCCGATAAACGTGCCAAGGATCTTACCTTCACCACCCAACAAGCTAGTGCCACCAACCACCACAGCGGCAATCACCTGAAGCTCAAAGAATTCGCCTGCCTTGGGTCTCCCGCTAGTGAAGTGAGAAGCGTCCATCACTCCCGCTAAGCCAGCGGAGGCACCACAAATGGCATAGACAATAATGATGACCCAAAATACCGGCACACCTGATAGCCGGGCAGCCTGCTCATTTCCACCGACAGCATAGATGTAACGACCCAATGCTGTATGGCTCATTACAACGTGAGCGATAACAAATAGACACAACATTAACGCAATTTGATTAGGCACCCCAAGAATAGTGCCGCTATAGAGTAATTCTGCTCCGGTTGCCTGGATATCAACGGGATCTGCACCGCCAGCCAAGATGAACGACAAACCGCGGGCAACCATCATAAGTGCCAGCGTCACAACAAACGGGGGGATTTGAAACCACGTCACCATAAGTCCAACAAATACACCGCAAGCTGTACATACGAGTATTCCAAGCAGGAAAGCGGTTATGATTCCGAGAGCCGAAGCGTCTGCATCACCAAACCAACTCCTAAGAGTCACTGCGGAAATCAACGCGGAGAGTGCCATCAAGCTGCCGACTGACAGATCTATACCTGCGGTAATAATTACCAGAGTCATTCCAATGGCCATGATGGCAACGGGAGCGTTTTGGTTGAGAATCGCAATCAGATTCTCCGCGGACAAGAACGCCGATCCCATTCTGCTCTTGGGCTTATAAGGGCGGATGTCTTTGAATGACTTATGATTCGACGCTAAGCCATCCAGCGTCGCCTGCTTCAGAACTCCCCAAGTGCTAAAACAGAAGTTGTGCGTCGCGATAGCGTTTATGCGCGTATTGCTAACACCCAACTTTTCAAGCTCAATTCTTGCGTCGCGGGGATTTCGCACACGTATGACGGCTTTTACAGAGGAGCCTCGTTCTGCGATTTGATCTTCAATTGCTTTCACGAATTCATCATCTGATTTCGTTTGGCGGGCCACAATCGCAACATGCAGCTCCTCGCCTTTTAGATCGTACAGACCATTGGCCAAAGCTACTCCGGCAGATGCATCACTAGGGTGCTGCTCTTCCCATGTTGCCCAAGTAATCATGCCGCACAGCAACACTAGGACGAGGACCATCCCGTAATCACGAAACAAGGAAAAATCTTGCGGTAATTTCATTCGGCTAGGCACTTTCACACTTCAACAGCAACTTCACCTGTAGAACCTGTTGCCAGTTTCATAACATCTTCCTGTGTGGCGGATGCCGGGTCCATGATTTCACCTGCAATCCGGCCTTCGTGCATAACCAAAATACGATCACTCATTCCTAACACTTCAGGCAACTCTGAGCTGATCATTAGAATGGCTTTCCCTTGGGCTGCCAATTCGTTCATTAGCAGGTAAATCTCATACTTCGCACCAACGTCAATTCCACGGGTTGGCTCATCAAAAATTACAACCTCAGCATTTTGTTGCAGCCATTTTGCCAGCACCACTTTTTGTTGATTCCCACCAGACAATGTTTCGGCAGTTTGCGAGCCACCAGTGACTTTGATTTTTAGTTGGTCGATATAACTGCCAAAGGCTGACCCTTCTCTCTTTCGGCTGACAAAACCACGAGCGGAAAAGTCCGATAGATTCGCCAGTCCGAAGTTTTCTTGTACCGTCTGGCCCAAAATCAGTCCTTGTGATTTGCGGTCCTCTGTCAGTAAACAAATCCCATGTTTAATCGCCTGACGCGGGCTCTTTATTTCTACTTTTTTGCCGTGAAGTCGGATCTCACCCGAGTCGAGCTTGTCAGCACCAAACAAAAGCCTGGCTGTTTCCGTTCGGCCAGCTCCCACTAAACCTGCAACACCAAGAATCTCTCCTTTACTCAGTGTTAACGAAACTCCTTTCACAGCAGGTAGCCGGTGCAACCCCACAGCCTCAAGAATCACTTCGCCGGCCTTGGATGCTGCTTTGGGAAACTCATTTTCAATGCTCCTCCCAACCATCATTTCGATCATCTGATCGCGGGTAACTTCATCAATGGTTTGATTACCAACATGCTTGCCGTCACGAAGTACCGTTATACGATCTGCAAAAGCCTCAACCTCATCCAGTCGATGGCTAATGTAAATCACTCCAATTCCCTGATCCTTCAGTTCCTTAATTACTGCCGCAAGACCTTCGACTTCTCTTGGAGTCAGCGCCGCAGAAGGCTCATCCATTACAACTATTCTCGCTTGCTGCGAAAGTGCTTTTGCGATTTCGACAATTTGCTGTTGTGCAACGGTTAAGTCGCGGCAGAGTGCTTCTGTGGAAACCTCTATTCCGATACGGTGAAAAAGTTCTGTTGCCGCTGCACGCTCCTGGGATCGATTAGTAAGAGAGAACATCGAGTGCTGGCCCAGGAATATGTTCTCGCGGGCTGTTAAAGCTGGCACCAGGTTGAATTCCTGGTAAATGATTCCGACTCCCGCTTGTTGAGCGGCCGCCGGCGATTCCATTCTTACTTTTTCACCATCTATATATATGTGTCCGGAATCCGGGATATGCGCGCCGGCTAGAATCTTGATTAAGGTACTTTTCCCAGCACCATTCTCACCGAGCAAGGCTAGCACTTCACCTTCATGCAGAGTGAGATCAACATTATCGAGCGCACGCACGCCAGGAAAGGACTTGCTAATCCCCTTCATTTCCAGAAGAGGTGGAGGTGCGCTATCATTAGACATATGAGAATTCAATTCTCGTTTTAGTTTTGCAGTTCCGGATCCTGCTCAGCATCGGCCTTCTTATACAGGGACGTCGGAATTAGCTCGATGGGATTAAACTCCTCTCCTGCCTGATAAGCCAAGATCTTTGTCATAATCTCCGTTCCCATTTTCTTTGGGAATTGAATCGGGTCGGCGTAAATCTTGCCTTCGAGAATTGCCTGTTTTCCTGCCTTGGCCCCGTCGAATCCAACAATGCTGATTTGGTCTGTCTTTCCAGCTTCATCAATAGCCTTCCAGGCACCGAGTGCTGACGGGTCATTGATAGCAAACACGCCGACCAGATTTGGATGTGCTATAAGGTTATCAGCAGTTGCCTTGTAACCAATCTCTTCGTCGCCACCACCATTGATTTCAGCAATCACCTCGATTTTGCCTGTTTCACGCCCTTCGTTATGAGCATTTATGACTTCCATGAAACCTTCCACCCTCAGCACACATGAGTTCGCTGGCTTGTAATCCAAAATGATGATTTCACCGCCTTGATCTCCCAGTACCTCAACCATGGCCTGACCAGCAAGCGTACCACCCTGTCTGTTATCTGTTCCAATATGACCGGCGATTTCCACATCTTCTGCGACACATTGCAAATCACAGGTAAAAACCGGAATTCCGGCGGCATTCGCTTTCTTGATAGCTTCCCCAATGGCAAGCCGATCGGTGGGATTGAGCACAATTGCAGATACGCCCTTAGCAATAAACTCATCTATGTGATTTGCCTGCTTGCTGACATCTGTATCAGCGTCGTTTGCAATCAAGTCATAGCCTGCATCATTAGCAGAAGCCTCTAGGCTATCCTTAATCACAACAAAGAACGGGTTCTTGAAGCTCATGGCCGAATAGCCAATGGTTCCTTTTGATTCACTGCCATCATTTGTGTCGGTTGTTGAGGAATCCGAGCCAGCATCACTGGACGTCCCGCTTGCACCCTCATTCGTTGTTTCAATACCTGAATCTGATGAACATCCGGTAAAGGAAATGAGAATCGCGAATATCGATAACCATGCAAACGTGCGCATCGTAGATACCTATTACAAAAACAAGTCAATTGAAATGAAAACCGCTCAACCGCGTGCTTTTAGCTTATTCTCTATAGCCACAGATTACGACACCCTAATGCGGAAGCCATAAGTTAACTGCAGTCATACTGTGATTGGGATATACTAAACAGCCGACAACATATTTCGAATTCCACACGAGAAAAAACGCATGACGACACGTTTATTGACCTGCCTATCAGTACTTATGTTTTTCTCAACATCCATTATGGCTGAGAACTGGCCTAGCTGGAGAGGACCACTAGGCACAAGTATTGCCCAGCCGGGTGACTATCCAACACAATGGATGACCACCGGTGATAATACCAAGAACCTGAAGTGGAAAGTACAAGTGCCCGGTAAAGGCAGTTCAACACCTGCTGTATGGGGCGACAACATCTTTGTCACCTACAACCTGCCCGATGGCAAAAACTCACTGATGTCACTGAACAGAGAGGGCGAGAAACGCTGGTCGGTTGAATTTGGTGCAGCGACGCCTGGCAAATACGGGATTGCCAGCGGAGCAAACCCCTCACCAATCACCGATGGTGAAAACGTATACGTCTTTTATAAGAGCGGTGATCTTGCCGCGGTCGACTTCAACGGCGACATCGTCTGGCAAGCCAATATTCAAACTCTATTTGGCGAAGATACGAGTGACACCATCTGGTGGGATATGGGTACATCCCCCGTACTAACAAAGTCCGGTATCGCCATTGCGTACCAGCGGTCTGCTGCAAAAGGCGAAGGTGATGAGCAACCACCGGTTTACTCGGATAATTCCTTTGTCGTTTCATTTGACAAGAAGACCGGAAAAGTAAACTGGAAACAGGATAGAAATCTAAAAGCACCACGAGAGTCCGCTCAGAGCTACACGACTCCGCTGGTTGTCGAAGAAGATGGTAACGAGACCATTGTGGTCTTGGGAGCTGACTTCGTTACTTCACACGATGCACAAACTGGCAAGGAAGTCTGGCGATTTGGTACGCTCAACCCTAACCACGAGGCGTATTGGAGAAGCATCGCTTCAGCCACTTACTCCGATGGAGTCGTATTTGCTCCATATGCTCGTGGCGGCAGCCTAACAGCAATCAAGGTCGGCGGCTCTGGTAATGTGACAGATTCCCATATGCTGTGGCAGGTAAACGGAATTAGCTCAGACTGTGCTACCCCCGTTGCCAATAACGGCAAGGTCTACAGTGGTACTGACCGTGGCCAATTAGCATGCGTGGATGTTGAGAGTGGTGAAATCGACTGGCAGATCGATGTGGAAAAGAGTGGTAAACGCTACAAATCCTCTTTGACAATGGCTGGCAACCTAATCTATTGGCCACGGGAAGATGGTACCGTCTTTGTTGTGGATGTCAGTGGTGAACCAAAGGTAGTCGGCAAAAGTATCATGGAAGAATCCATCGTTGCATCACCTGTTCTCGTTGATGGCCTCGTGATCATTCGCACACTGGACGGACTCTATTGCATGGGCAAATAGTTCCATCTCATAGCTCTTCAGGGACGACACGTGCAGGCAATCAGCGGACCATCTGTTTGGACGGGAGAAGAACTCTCTATTCGTGATGACGTTCACTATCAATTTAGTGAACAGGATGTTGGTGAAATCCGTGAGGCGTTGGACGACTCTCCAAAACTCGATGGGCCTGTTTA
>CEUN01434674.1_pt1 | contig 15970 bp, 11 predicted proteins | sample 361501 | NCBI WGS metagenome assembly CEUN01 (sample SAMEA2622801, study PRJEB7988) | marine metagenome | biome: marine biome (ENVO:00000447); feature: marine epipelagic mixed layer (ENVO:xxxxxxxxx); material: "saline water (ENVO:00002010), including plankton (ENVO:xxxxxxxx)" | depth 120 m | reverse complement strand
ATAGTCGAGCACTACCGCGAGTTCCTGATAGGTCGCGACCCAATGGCACGAGGCGCCCTCTGGCAGGAAATGTATAGAAGTCAGTACTTCGAAGGCGGAAGAACTCTCACGGCCGCTATATCCGCGATAGATCTCGCACTTCACGATATTGCTGGTAAGAAACTCGGCGTACCCGTATACGAACTTCTCGGCGGCAAACACCGCCACACCGTTCCTGTCTTCGCCACTACGGCCGGCCCTTATGGACCCGACATGATCGAGCAGGCAAAAGAGTTCATGGCTCGAGGAATCAACGCCTTCCGATTGTCGTACGACAACATGGATATACAGAGCGGTGGATTGTTTGAGCCACGCGAGTCGATTGCAAACTCGGCGGAATGGCTAATCAAGACTCGTGAAGCACTTGGCAATCACGCCATTATCGGAGTCGATTACCACCACCGACTCTCACCGGCTGAAACAGCTTCGTTCTGCCAGATGATGCCAACCCACACTCTCGATTTCCTCGAAGAGCCAATCCGTGATGAATCCCCGGAAAGTTACGAAGCTCTACGGAAATTGACCGACGTTCCGTTCGCTATTGGTGAAGAGTTCGCTTCTAAATGGCAGTTTCTGCCATACATTGAACGCGGAATTACACAGTACGCACGAGTAGACATTTGCAATGTGGGGGGATTCACTGAAGCCATGAAGGTCGCCGGATGGGCAGAGGCGCACTACATCGATCTAATGCCGCATAACCCGCTCGGGCCAATCTGTACGGCGGCTTCGGTCCACCTTGGCGCAGCGACCCCGAACTTTGCCTGGCTCGAAGTGAACATGGAACGGGCAGAAAATCCAGACTACGATCTCTTCCCGGAGCAGGTCGAATTCAACGGCAGCGGATACGTTGTGAACGATCGCCCAGGCCTTGGTGTGGATGTCGACGAGAGCAAACTCACCGAACCGTTCGCGTTCTGGGAAGCCCCACACCCACACCGCGCCGATGGCTCGCACACCAACTGGTAAATCACTCTCAGTCGTTCGTTCCTCCTTCCTACACCTCTCATTGCGAGGGATGAGGAACGAACGACTTGGCAATCCGCGTAGCGACAAGTCTCTCCATGCACTGCGAACGAGTGCGACACCGCCATAGTTCCCTTGTCACCTCTGGATATCGTGATCGAATGTCCTGACTCCCTGAATGTGAAGGAGTTACAGGGTGGACCCCCTAGGACATTAACGCCTAATCCCCTAAAGACTCGTTCACGTCACATTCCCAAAATGACAATCTGGTTCTCGCCATCCAAATTGCCTGACTGTTACATTGGGTGCATCCGAAAATTCGTATACAACACTAACGAACTAAAGGAAGGTAAACAACGGCAATGGCAGTATCTATAGATCTCTCTGGGAAGCGTGGAGTCGTATGGGGCGTCGCAAACCAGCGCAGCATCGCCTGGGCAATTTCAGAACGACTTGCCGAAGCTGGCGCTGAACTTGCATTCACCTATTTGAATGAACGGGTCAAAGAAGGGGTAGAGAAAGCCACCTCAGCTCTGGGTACCCCGTTACTGGTCCAGTGCGATGCAACCGACGAATCCCAAGTACAGGCGGTGTACGACCGCATAAAAAACGATTGGGGAGAAATTGATTTCGTCGTTCACTGCATTGCCTACGCTGAACGCGATGACCTCGGTGGTGATTTCTCAACAACCAACCTGCAAGGCTTCCGTACTGCTCTGGAAACCAGCGCTTACACGCTAATGCCAGTGATCGGAAAAGCGGCTAAGCTCTTTGGCGAATCAGGTGGATCTGCGATCACACTTACATTCGATGCGTCACAGCGGGTCTACCCCGGCTACAACATCATGGGTACCGCCAAAGCGGCACTTGAAAATGAAGCCCGGCAATTGGCTGTTGAGTTCGGACCCAGCAATATACGGGTGAACGCCATTTCAGCCGGGCCACTCCCAACTCTTGCCGCCCGTAGCATCCCAGGCTTCCGAGACATGACACGTGCTCACCGCGAGCGAGCCCCACTAGGTCGAAATATCAATCACAAAGAAGTCGCCGACACAGCTCTGTTCCTTTTGAGCGACATGTCTTCCGGCATCACAGGATCCATTGTTCCCGTGGACGCCGGTTACGGAATAATTGCGCTCTAAAAGCGCACTTCCGGGATAAAAACATATGACTGAAACTCCCGAGGCGCTAACCGAAGGTCTTTCTGCAACCCGCACATTGGTTGTAGAGGGGCCAAACCTGTACAGTCCTACCGGCAAAAATGAGCATTCCGTCCTGTCTAGCCCGGCAATGATCATGGAAATGGAACTGGCGTGCGTGGACGCTATTTTTTCTCAGATCGGCGCAACTGTCGGGTTTCACGTCGATGTAAAACACGTAGCTCCCACACCTGCGGGAGAAACCGTTGAAACTACCGCAACACTTGTAAAAATCGACGGTCGTAAACTCAAATTTGAGGTGGAAGCCCGCTACAACGGCACAATAGTGGGCACCGGTTTTCATCGGCGCGCAATCGTGAAGTTCTAAACGACGCTCGCGCTCTACCGGTCAACGCTTACGCGCAAGTTCGAAAAAACTCGTAAGACTACCGGACTAATTTTCGCCGTTCGGTATTGACTCACCGATCAAGTTGATCAATGTAGATACCTCGTTGTTCTACTCGATTTCCGTTGTTGGTGCCACGGATCGATTTCGCTGGACAATCAACCGTTAGAAATTTGGCTGTCACAACCCGTTGTCAACAGCTAGAGAGAGTCTTAAGGGTTTGATCTATCTTCAGTGTCAGACCGCTTTAAGAGACCATCCTGGCCTCGGATGTTCAACATCGCCTTGATAATGTCTTCTCTAGTCACGATCCCGACGACGTAATCACCGTCCATAACAACCAGTTGGTTCACCTTGTAATGATCCATGAATTTGAGCGCTTCGTGAACCGGCTCGTAAGCTGAAATCACCCTCAAACTATCAGGATTCATGAGTTCGCCGAGCGAAGTCTGAGCGGCATGTTCCGGCGGAACAAAATCAAGGTCACGACGCAATATGAATCCGATCAACTCACCTTGGCTTGCGATCGGCATCGACGTCATAGGGTTGCCGGGAAGCCCATGGGAGAGCAGTTGTTCAACTGACCAGCTGCTCTCCAACATTGGCGGCATGGGTCGAGCAGCCCGCTTTAATTCAAAATCGAGTTTCTCGAATTTGTGAATCGCATCGGGATCGAGGCCTTCCTGCTCTCCTTCGATTTCTCCACGGGCAGAAGACATTAGGAACCAGCCTATAAAGATGACCCAAATCCCACCCATCAGATCGCCGTTGAGGATTTGCCACACACCCCATCCAATCAACAGGTAGAACACTATGCGCCCAACCCGGAACGCAACGCGTGAAGCCCTCTCGGTGTCACCAGTAAATCCCCAAACTGCCGATCGAAGAACTCTCCCACCGTCCATTGGGTATCCGGGCAACATATTGAATCCGGCAACGAGGATGTTCATCCACCCTGTGAAGAAGATCACGCCGTGTATCAACTTCACCTGATCTTCATAGATGGGTCTGAAATTAACCCACCAGAGAACAAGCACGATCCCAATAGCGAGTGAGACGGCGGGACCAGCGAACGCAATTAGAAACTCATTACGCGGACGAGTCGCCTTACCTTGAATCTTCGATACCCCACCGAACAGTAGAAGCGTAATTCCTCTTACTCGAAGCCCTTGAGAGACAGCAACCAGCGAATGCCCGAGCTCATGCGCAAGCACAGAGGTGAACAACAAAATCGTGGTCAATACGCCGGCTATCCAGTACTGGGTCGTAGACCAGAATCCGAAGAACGAAGGGTAAGCGGCCGTGGCCAACGACCACGTGATCAATGCAAACGCGATTAACCAGGTGGCGTTGATATCCACCGGTATTCCAAATATTGAGAAAAGTTTTATAGATCCGCGCAAGTCGATGAAACTCGATTCACAAAAGCCGCCAAAGTGATCAGTGATCGCAATTCGCTGTGGACGTAACCCTATACCCGTTCGCAGCTCATAGTCGCCCTATTTGCTAAAAGATACGAGATTCATGGGGGTTTCGGCTTTACGCCGACACCGGTTCCACGAGAGGACTATCATGCTCCTATCCGAAAAACCATCACCCAAACTCGATTAATCCGATGCCTGACCTCAACCATAATCCGGAATACTCTGGATGAGTTTCTTGAAGCAACCATTCTACGGTTGGTGGATTGTAGGAGCCGGTGGACTAGTCCAGTGGTACACCTCCGCCGTTTTCTGGCGAGGATTCCAGGCTTTTATCCCTCCCATACTGAACACGTTTGGCTGGAGCAGTGGCGCTACGGGAGCAGCGATTTCACTCCAACGTAGCGAGAGCGGGATGATCTCGCCGTTCGTTGGTGCTCTTCTTGACCGTTACGGACCTCGAAAAGCGATGGCGTTCGGTGTTTTCGTGACCGGAGGCGGATTCATATTCATGAGCCAGATGCAAACCCTCTGGCATTTCTATCTTGCAATCGGTCTACTCACACTGGGCATGTCGTTCGGTACGTTCATCGTCTTTGTCGTCACTGTCGCCAATTGGTTCGTTCGGAAGCGAGCTAGAGCACTAGCGACGCTCATGTCGTTCTCAGCCGTTGGCGGTTTAACGCTTCCGCTTCTCGTTGCTTCCATTGAAACCTTTGGGTGGCGTGAAATGCTCATGGCGACTGGAATTGGTTTCTGGGTAATCGGGTTCCCGACAACGTTGGTAATGAGGAAACGACCTGAAGATTACGGGATGGTCCCGGATGGTAGTCCAGGAGAAGATCAACCAAAAACCGGAGAACGCAAAAGTAGGTTCACACGAACCCGCGAGTACTCGATCACGATGCGTCAAGCGATCAAACTCCGGTTCTTTTGGCAACTGGCAATCGTCACCAGTCTCGGCCAATTGGTCAGCTCTACCAACCTGTTTCACTTCAGTGCGTTACTCGAATATGGAATCACCACCGCCCTTGCAGCTTCAGCAGCAGGAGCAGTCGCGATAGGCGACCTCGCCGGCCGAGCAGGGGTCGCTGTGGTTGGCGACCGATTTGATAAGCGAATGATGCTTACCATCGCCATGGTCATGCAAACCCTCGGTGTCGCTGGACTTGCCGGGATTAATGCCGAAATACTCGGAGTAAATTTGGGGCTTTGGCCTCTTCCGTTCTTCGTGATTTTCTTCGGATTAGGCTTCGGAGCGTCCATCCCGCTTCGGCTTTCGATTCTTGGCGACTACTTCGGCAGGGGAAGCTACGGATCAATCGTAGGACTCACCAGTTCCGTGAACGCGTTATTCGGCGCAGGCGGACCGCTTATAGTGGGTTTGATCAGAGACATAGAAGGTAGTTACCGACTCGGATTTACGATGCTCGCAGTCGTGCTAGTAATCTCGATCCCAATGGCAATGGCGTTAGAACCGTCGAGTCGAGTGGCGGCAAAGGCGCGACAGCTAACGAGTAAAAAGTTACGCGAGCGTAATCCGTTCGAGTCGACATCCAAAAGCTAGTGAACCAAAATCCAGCTAACTCGATATCGGGCTGGATTTGCGTGAAATGTTGATCGTGCGTGCAACAAAATCGCCGTGCGTGCGACTCACCAGCACTGCGACCACAACTTCGCCTACTTTAGGCGTCCCACCCTGGAAACGAGTGTTCTCGTCCACTCGGAACACTTCACCGTCGATCACCCAACGGTTACCGTCAATTGCTTCGATCACCCCAGACAAGGTAGTTTCAATCACCACGTTCTGTTGATCATTTCCGTCTGATCCATCATCGGGATCAACCTTCACCTGGAAATTGATCGAAATGATCACTCCAAGGTTTGAATCGATTGAATCTCGAATAAACAAGACCTCAGGAATTACCGCCGTGAGGTCTTCTTGCTTCTCATTACCGATGTTCATCAGTGCGTTCAAAGAAGCCAACGACTGAATCCGGCGACCGTTCAAAAAAGCGACTGAGTTCCGGCTTACCCACAGGTCGAACAAGTCACCATTCGCCAACTCAACAACTACAAATCGATTGTTTTCAGAAATCTCGACTACCGTTCCGCGAGACTGAATAAAATTATCGGATACGATCGATAGTTTTTGGATCTCACCTGTTTCCAGCACATAGAACACCATATCGACGCGGTCCCCCCGCTCAACCTCTAGCAGCGAACGAATCAGTCGACCGTCTTTTATCAGGTTCTCGCCGAATGGAGTCTCGGGCACCTTGAGATTGATCACCCGGGTTTCAGTTGATCGTCCTGACAGCACAGTTAACGTGCCCTCCAAAACGTTTATTTCAGTAATTATTCCAGATGCCTTTACAACCTTTGGCGACTCGATAGAAATGATCGTCGCCACGTTGTACAAAGTGCCATTTCTGCCTGTCACAGAGTAAGCACCGTTCACGATGTTCATACCCGTTTCAAGCGATTCGAACTTCACTCTTCGGTCATCAACAATTACCCAGGTTTCGTCCGTCACAAGAACGTTGAACACCTGGGCACTGTCGGTCGTCACTTGCAGTCGCTCTGGGGCCTGACCAACGCCGGTTATCGTTCCTGAGAACTTCACATTCCTGCGCGCCACAACCACCAGACTGCTCAATTGATCCGATTCCGAGCCGACGATGGTTGCGGTTACAACCAGATCCCCTTCGCTCACATCACCCAAGGTGGCGATTGCGCCATTCCGAACAATCGGTGCGTCATCGGAAACCGTCAGTGTGATAATTTCGCCATCGGTCGGCTGAATCGCTATCGCCGAACCTTCGACATCTACTGATTCAACAACACCCGAAATATTCTCCTCCTCGGTTGGCACTGAAGACCTAGCGCGAATCGCGAGTGCTCGGAGCGTGATAGCAGACCCTGTTATGTCAGAAATCGAGTTGCCGTCGGTCGATTCGAATTGGATATCTACGGACTGCCCAGTGTCCAGTTCAGTGAGAGCGGTGACTCGACCATTCAGAGTAATTTCGGTTTGGTCGGTCACTTTGGCAGCAGCTTTAACACCTTGTTTCTCATTTGCCGCAATTACGATTCCCTGGGCATCGGCAAGAGAGTCGTCTATCTCAACCAAAGTAATCACACCATGGAACGCTCGTAGTGACTCGAGCTCCAGAACAGCTTCGAGTTCTTCGACCAGTCGAGGGGGCTTGACCTTAATGGACACAGCGGTACGGACTTTGTCTCTAATCGAGTACTTTATGTCCAACTCACTGCCCGGTTCGATCAGAGCACGAACGTCGCTCAACAACTGCGGGTTTATGGCAGAACGTGAAATCTCACGCAGCAATGCGTTTGGAAGGTCTACCTTGGTCTCGTCAGGGTCATATGTCAGTTCAACCGAGAACGGATTTGTGTCTCGCCCTCCTTCGGGGACAACCGTGAACGAACGCAGTCCGATCTCTTCTACCAATCCGCCGGAAACCCTCAACAGGGGTTGTTCTTCACCTCTGTTTCGTGCCGCAGATTCGTAAATACCCTTCAACTCGTCGAATCTGCTTTGTATTTCGGATAACTGAGATTGCGCCTTTTCCAATGTCTCTTTGTCAGTTCTGTCCGAATCGATCACGCGCATGATCGCCCTGGCGGCATCGTCAAGAGCCGAGAGATGCTTACTTCGAGCCTCAATCGCTATCTCAGCAAGGCGATCTGACTCAGCTTGATCCGCCGCTTTATCGCGAGCATCCTGGATTCGTTCTACCGTCTTGCTAGTGAGTTCGAAACCAACGGCCGTAAGAATTCCACTCGACCTGTCGAGACGAGCCACCATGGTTATGCCATCACCAACGAGAGGTGCATCAATACCGGCCGGCACCAACACGTTTACTACGCCACCATTCCGCGTTTGGATCGAAAGCTCGCCCTCTGATAACCCTGTAACCACACCAACCACGTGTTTGGTGATCGGTTGTCCATTGGCAACTCGAACTAGAGTTCTTAGTGCCACGAGCTGGTCGTCATCGTTTCGAGTGGCGGTGGAAACCACTCGATCGCCCTCAGCTACCTCTAAAACATCGGCCTTGTTAGAACCGATTCGAAGATCCGAATCCGCAGTGAAATTCAATGTGACCAGCCCTGAGTTAGAAGCAACAATAATTGCGCTCGGAGGACGAATCTCGAAAGCGGTACCAAACACTCCTTCGATGTCTGCTGACCTCACATCGGCACTAGCCGTACCAGCGTCGATCCAAAATATAGTAGAGGCAAGCGCCACCAACACCGCGACATGAACGCGGAGCACAGAAAAGGATATCGGTCGTTTTGATGTGGCCATCTTCATGGCTGATTCGTCAGAACAGGGTTCGTTGCAACGATTAAATATTGCGTAATTCGTCGTTACATTTGTGTTACTCGTAATGCTTCTGAAATTACGAATGAAATTCCGTAGGATAGAGGCGATCATGGAGTCTGCTCCGGTGGGATCGAAATAATCGCCAACGACGAGTTGATTTGACTGCCTTCAAGGTCGCTCGCCACCACGTCTACGAAGTTGGGTCCTGGATCGAGAGTCAGCGTTAGCTCAAACGTCCCATTCGCCTGCACCTCGACAATTATGTCATTTACACTCACGATCGCGTCCGCTGAAGTAACTCCCCTCAAAAGAACCGTTTCACTCCAAACGATGCTTTCATCATTCAATCCTTCAAAATCGAGGGCCAGATTGAACGTCCCGGACGAAACTGCAGTCGACACGGCAACGGTCGGTATTTGAGTTGGCCCAACGGTAGGAGCCATAATTACCGGCGTTGGCACCGAAGTTGCCGTCGGAAATGGAGTTGGCGACGGCAGTAGAGGTGTTGCAGTTGGTGTAGCCGTCGGAATCGGAGTTTTCGGAATCGGAGTAGATGTTGATGTTGGTATTGCAGGTACCGGAGTATAGCGTGGTCGACTCTCGACGCACCCGGCTGCGGCGATCACTAAAACAGCTACTGAAAAGGCCACCTGTCCGTAGGTCCGAATCCTGTCAGGGAACGGCAGATCAAAATTCACTGTGATCACCCGGAAACTAGCGAGCGGTTATCGAGGGGAAGCGAAAGCGTAAATATGGTTGAGTGTTCGCCCGTTCCATTTGCCTGTTGCGACTCAACTAGCAGTTCACCACCGCAACGATTAGATAGCGTGCTCGCAATGAACAATCCCAAACCTGAACTTTGCTTTTCTGCTCTGGCTGAGAGCTCAGGAGTCCATCCACGGTCAAACACGTGATCAAGATGAGATTCGGCTATACCCTTGCCGTCATCCCACACACGCACCAAGAACGAATCTTCAGTTCGTGTCAGGCGTACCTCGATGTGTTTATCAGCGAACTTGGTAGCGTTGTCGACCAGGTTAGTGATCATGTGATCGAAAGCTGATCCGTCACCGTACACAAGACCGAACTCGCTTGGTTCACACCACCATACGAGATCCTGTCCTCTTTCTCTCGCAATAGGGCGGTATCGGTCCGAAACGTTGCGGACAATAGCGGCAACATCAACCGGTTCGACTGCGGGCTCGGCTCGCTGATCCTCCAGATCAACGAGTACCCGAACATTCTCGATCATCAGCCTGAAGTTAGGAGCCTGGTTCTCGATTTCATCAAGCAACTCTGCAACCATGTGAGGGCTGACTTCGCCCGTTTCGTTCAAGAGTGCTCGAGCCTCTCTTTGTTTACCGAGAATTCTCCGAAGTGGACGTCCAATGTCGTGGGCAAAAGTGTCGAAGTAGTCTTGGGTCACCTGGCTCCATGTGCGGTCGTCAGAAATACCTACAGGATTTTTTCGTGCGCTGAACTGGTACACACCGATTGTCGTTACTGCTCCAACGATGAACACTCCAGCACCGATATACGCCATAGGTTCGATATACCAGAGTGTCCCTGCCGAAACAGATTCACCAACAAAAATGGATAGCACGATCAACAGCAGTCCAATTCCTGCCACTACCTCGCTCGTCCTTATTAGCACTCTGAGCATTCGCCAGTTCAATCAGCTTCGTTCCTGTTCATGAAGCTTGTATTACAGCTGAATCTAGTCCTCAGGACTCACCATTCGGTAGCCCCGATTCCTCACGTTGATAATCAGTTCGTTCGCACCAAATTGTCTGTTGACCGCTTGTCCGAGAGAAACTTTCAGCTCTCGAATTCTTACCCGTAACGAAGCCCTTGAGTCTTCGCCGTCGGAGAATCTTTCCAAACGCGAAAACGGCACCAATTCGCCTTCCGACCTGTACATTGCTGAAGCCAACTCGTTGAAAATCTCGAGTTTCATACCTTGGATTTCTCGAATAAGTTCTTTTTGACCGTGAGAAACTGCATAAACCGCAGCGTTCTCTGGATCCAGCTCAAACAACGAACCGATCTTGATATTTCCAGGTGCGCTCCCGATCAAACGACGCAGACGCAAAACTACCTCTTCGGGACTCGCTAGCTTGTCAATGAAATCTACCGAAGCACTAACGCTCAAACTGGCACTCACTGCGGTATCTCGATACGGCCCTTGCGTGTATTGCGTGAACATTAGAACGGGCATGCTTCCGTCACGATCAACAATGCTCTTCAAAATAGACAGTCCCTTGAATCGATCAGAGTCGTATTCGCCAAAGCGCACATCGAGCAGAACAGCTGAAGGGCGCTCGGCCTCCATCGCGAACAAAGCCTGAGCCTCGTAGTCCTCTCCAGTGATGTGTTCACCTTCTGGAGCAACGACTACCGGCTTGAACCCATCTGTTTCGAGCTTGCGCAGAACCGATCGCATCAGGTCGGACATGTGCTCGTCGTCAACAACGAGTATTTTCTGGCCACCACCAATAATTTTTGAAGTCAAAACAATTCTCTGCGGTTGCCCGTACAGTTAGGATATCGACGCATCATCGTCAGTGGCAAAAATCGATCCTGTCGACTGTATCACTCACCAACCGTTTTGCGTCTCCCTAGCTATAACACTAGACACCGACAATTCGTTACATTTTCCGGCAACAGCATTCCCTAATAGTTGCGCCCATACAATCTACCGCCGTCACTCTGTTTTCGCGGCGAAATAGGCTATCTTGGGGTCATAAACCGCTTTACGGGGTCGACTCAATCTTTAGGGAAAGCTATGCTCCTTTGGTCGCACTTTTCCACCCTATTTATTGAGATATATCTGCCTATGACCGACCAGTTCGTCCACCTACACAACCACTCTGAGTACTCAATGCTCGACGGTTTCAGCAGGCTGGACGATATGGTGAACCGGGCGGCAGAACTCGAACAGCCAGCGATAGCCCTAACTGACCACGGTAACCTCCACGGCGCCATTAATTTTTATCAGTCAGCAACACGCGCCGGCATCAAGCCCATCATCGGTGTTGAGGGATACGTTGCAGGCGGTCCTCGCAGCGAACGGAACCCGCAAAAACGTTTCCCGTTCCACATGACACTGCTCGCGCAAAATCGCGCCGGCTACCAGAACCTGATGAAGCTTGTAACCGCTTCGCACATCGAAGGATTTTACTATCGACCTCGAATGGACCGGGAGATTATCGAAAAATACAACGAGGGAATTATCATCCTCTCCGGCTGTCCATCTGGTGAACTCGCCCGTTACATCAAGAACGGAGACATGGAAGGAGCCCACGAGACTCTCGAGTGGTACGGCAACGTCTTCCAAGATCGCTACTACCTCGAAATGATGATGCATGATCACGTGCCAGAACAGGCCGAGATCAACGAACAAATCATCCAACTGAGTAACCAGACCGGTCTGCCAATGGTCGTTACGAACGACTCGCACTACGTTCGACGTGAAGATAGTGATGCGCAGGACATCCTAACCTGCATCCAGACAAACTCGAACGTAAAAGACCCCAAGCGTCTTCATATGGAAGATACTACGTACTATCTACGTTCAACAGCAGAAATGTATGCAGAGTGGTCGCACCTTCCTGAAGCGCTAAAAAACACGGTCAAAATCGCCGAATCGTGCGAACTAGAACTCACGTTCGGTGAGACCCACGTCCCACGCTACCCCACTCCGCAAAACAAACCTTCAATGGAGTATCTGAAAGAACTTTGCTACCAGGGACTTCACAAGCGTTTTGACAACCCAACAGATGAGTACAAGGAACGTCTCGATTACGAGCTGTACATCATCGAAGAAACCAAATTTCCCGACTATTTCCTGGTTTGCTGGGACATATTCAATTTCGTAAACGAGCGCGGTATTCTCTCCGCCGTGCGAGGCTCGGCTGCGGCTAGTCTGGTTCTCTACTGTCTAGAAGTAACACAGATCGATCCGTTAGAGGCCGATCTCTTCTTCGAACGCTTCCTCAATATCGAACGACGTGAGATGCCCGATATCGACATGGACTTCGCGGACGACCGTCGTGAAGAAGTAATCAAGTACTGCATCGACCACTACGGGCGTGACCACGTCGCTCAAATCATAACGTTTGGAACCCTCGGTGCGAAGGCTGCGATTCGTGATACAGCGCGCGCGCTCGCACTACCACTCGATCTCAGTGACAAGCTCGCCAAAATGGTGCCACCAACACTCAATATCAAACTCGCTGACGCTATTGAGGAATCCGCCGAGCTCAAATCAGAGATTAATCGAAATCGCGATGCCCGCGAACTAATAGATATGGCTCTCAGGATCGAGGGCTCTGTTCGACACGCGAGTACTCATGCCGCTGCGGTAGTTATTTCTGAAGAACCTCTAACTGATTTCGTACCACTCCAACGATCAACCAGCGGAAAAGAAGACTCGAGTCCGACCACGCAATACTCAATGCATCCCGTAGCAGATGTTGGTCTGCTCAAGATGGACTTCCTCGGTCTCGCCAACTTGTCGATCCTTGATCAGTGCGTGAAGCTCATCGCCGAAACAACCGGCGAGCACATGGGCGTTTACGACGTCCCGATCGACGATCAGAAGGCTTTTGAAGTCCTTGGAGAAGGCGACACCTTCGGTGTGTTCCAGCTCGAATCTGAGGGAATGCGCAAGAACATCAAACAGCTGAAACCAACTACGATCAACGACCTTGCTGCGATGATCGCTTTGTATCGCCCTGGTCCGATGGAGCACATTGGCACGTTCATCGAGGCGAAACACGGTCGAGCCGAAATTTCATACCCACATGAAGACCTACGAGAGCTGCTTGAACCTACCTATGGCGTCCTCGTTTACCAGGACCAGGTGATGCTGATCGCCCAGGCGTTTGGCGGTTACACCCTTGGTGAAGCCGACATACTGCGTAAAGCGATGGGAAAGAAAAAGGCCTCGGTGATGCAGGCCGAGTACGAAAAATTCTCTAAAGGCGCACTCGAAAAGGGATACACAAAGGAACAGGCCGACACGGTATTCAAGCTCATGGAGCCTTTCGCGGGCTACGGATTCAATAAAGCGCACGCTGTTTCCTACGCTTACATTGCCTACTGGACGGCCTACTTCAAAGCGAATTACCCAACTGAGTACATCGCTGCTGTTCTGGATTCTGCTTCCGGCAATCCTGAAAAGGTCGCAACAGCGATTCGAGAAGCCAATCGACTCAATATTTCTGTCAAGCCTCCGAGCATCAACTACTCACGATCAGGTTTCACGATTGAACGAGATGCTGATGGAAATGACGCTATCCGCTTCGGAATGGCAGCAGTAAAGAACGTCGGTGCCGGCGCTGTCGATCCCATTGTAGAAATCAGACTGTCCGCGGGTTTGTTCAAAGACATTGAAGATATTTGTCGAAGGGTCGACTCAAAATCTCTAAACCGACGAACACTCGAAAGTCTCATACGCGTTGGTGCGTTCGACGAATTTGGCGGAAGGGGCAACCTACTCGAATCGGTCGATCGAATTATTTCTGCTGTGCAGCGCCAGACAAAGCTTAGAGATTCTGGACAAACCTCGATGTTCGACATGCTGGGTGACTCAGTCCCAACACCAATGGTCGAAATCGAAATTTCTGGCGAAGACGACACCACGGATCAGGAACGAGTGATTTGGGAGCGAGACCTTTTGGGCGTCGAGCTCACCCAGAGTCCGTTCACTCGCGAAATGCGCCAACAGCCCGACAATATTGTCGTATTCGCAGACGATATTACAGGTGACATGTCTGGCGAAAAGAAGGCTGCGCTCGGTCAGGTAAACGGCATTCGAGAGCTGACCACCAAGCGTGGCGACAAATTTCTTTCTTTGAACCTAACTCTTCTCGATGGTGACATCGAAATGGTAGTCTGGCCGAACATTCTGGAACAAAACTCTGGACTCTGGGAGAATGGGAATTTTGTATCTGTCACGGGAGAAGTTCGCGAACGCTTTGGAAGAGTTTCTCTATCTGTAGAAACGGCCAACCAGTATCTGCTTAAAGGTGAAGGCCAGGCTGAGTCGCAAGCCGAGTCAGAACGCAATCAGCCTGCACCAGTGGTTCGAGCTGGTTTCAACGAAGCAAGTGAGCCTCGACCGGTACTGAACGACCCGATATTAAGTAAAAGCACTGGCACTATCAACGGCTCAGCGTCGACCGACGCTTGTACCCCAACCGATTCAATAAACGAAAATACGGTTCGACAGTACATCGAATCGATACCCGAGGACACTCCGCTGACAACAGAATCTGCCTCTCCTACCGACACCGATCACTCCATCGATACGCAGAGCGGTGGCCCCGTTTTGGTGCGCGTAAAAGAAACAGGTGACGCTGCCGACGACCGCTATCGTCTCGAGGACATCATGCGATTGTTCGTAGAGTTCTCAGGATCAGATCAGGCGATTCTCGAAATTGAAACTGGCGACAAAATCGTTCGACTGGAGATGCCCTTCAAAGTTCAGTCAGGAACTCCGTTGAAGAGCCGCTTGCACGAGCTTCTCGGAGATGGAGCGGTACGCTCCGCCGTGGTTTAATTCACGCCACAATGAAATGCAGTGGGAAGTACTAACAACCGCTCCAAACCAACTAATCGCTGAGTCATGGTGCAGTCTAATTCGCTCTGCGGGCATAGACTGTAAGCTCCAACCTGGAGACGCCGTTGGGTTTCTCGGAGTGTCCGTATTTCCGGTGCGATTGATGGTTAGTGCGTCCGATGTCGAATCAGCTCAGGAAATATTAGACACTTACGTTACGATCGGGACAGATTCGTCAGAGCTTACCGAAAAACTCGATTAATCGAAGCCGCAGTAACTAACGATTCGCTTCCATTTGGAGCAGTCGAGCTTTCAAAGGCAATCCCGCACCTCCAAAACCGTGCAAAGTTCCGTTCGCGCCTATAACTCGGTGACACGGAACCAGCAAAGCAAGTTTATTTCGCGCCATGGCCTGGCCCGCACCACGTGCAGCCTTTAAGTTACCTGCCTGCTCTGCAATCCAAACGTAACTGCGAGTTTCTCCGGGAGGTATGGATCGGCAAGCATCCCACGCTTTCCTGAAAAACGGAGTTGCCGTACGTGTATCGATCGGAATACCAGCAAGATCAATGTCCTCCCCAGCGCAGTAGGCGGTGATCAACTTTCGACCATCGACAAGCTCTTCTGGTACATGCTCTGCTTCATTAATCTCAGGCTGAACAACGTCGAGTGCAGCTTCAGGCGTCGATTCAGGCAAACTCGCACGGACGATTCCTTGCTGACTCCCAACAATGGCGACCCACCCCATGTCCGTTTCGAACACGTCGTAAGTTAGTTGATCAGTTTTTGACTGGGTGATCATTTATACGTTCCTACTTTTGCCGAGCTAGGGACCGATTCCACCAAGTTGTCTGATCCTGTGTACAACAAGCGCTAGTGCTACCTTGCGCCATGCTCGGGTCAGTTGTTTTTCATAATCATCAGGCCGATCTGTACTTCCGACAGGCCCAGAATACACTCGTCGTTGGAATTCGATTGCAATGTGTGTCGCAGGTTCCATCGCATCGACAGTGCGACCACCGAGATTCGTGGCAAATTCGATCGAAGTTTCGTTAGGCCGTCGCTTCATGCCCAAAAGCCACG
>CEUN01028497.1_pt1 | contig 16002 bp, 11 predicted proteins | sample 361501 | NCBI WGS metagenome assembly CEUN01 (sample SAMEA2622801, study PRJEB7988) | marine metagenome | biome: marine biome (ENVO:00000447); feature: marine epipelagic mixed layer (ENVO:xxxxxxxxx); material: "saline water (ENVO:00002010), including plankton (ENVO:xxxxxxxx)" | depth 120 m | reverse complement strand
CAACAAAATTTAGCTGATTTAAATAATGATAATTCAATTAATGTTCAGGATATTATATTGATAGTAAATATTATTCTTAATAATTAATTATAAAGTTATAAAAAATTTAAACACCTTTTGTGTCAGGGTGCCAAATGTATTTGTGTAGTTGAAGTTGAACTCTAGCTGCTATGCCATCCTTTAGAACCCATTCTGATAGAGTCTTAGGCTCCAATACATCATGCACTGGTGATAGAAGTATATTTTTATTGCTTAATTTATATTTATTAATTTTATTTTTTGCCCATTTATAATCTTCATGATTTCCTATAACAAATTTAATTTCATCATGAGTTTGTAAATCTTCTAAAATACTCCATTCATTTTTTTTATGCATATTACTTGTTGGACATTTAAAATCAACAATTTTAATCACTTCCTTTGGAACATTTTTTATAGGTAAGGATCCACCTGTTTCTAGCATCACATTATATTTTTTTTCTAACAAAATATTCATTAGATCAATACATTCCTTTTGAAGAAGAGGTTCTCCTCCTGTAATCTCTACTAAATTACAATTATATTCTTTTATTTTATGTAGAATTGTTTCAATACTCATATCCTCACCCTCATAAAATGAATAATCAGTATCACAATAGCTGCATCTAAGATTACAATAGGTTAATCTAATAAAAATACAAGGCATACCACTTTTAGAAGATTCTCCCTGTATGCTATAGAATATTTCGTTAATTTTTAACATACATTAATTTATTACATTTTTTTTATTTATTATAATAACTCTCTTTGTTAAATATTGTATCATTCTTTAACTTTAAGGGTATTAATTTATATTACTTGTAATCTATGAAACATCCTAAATTATTTATTCCTGGTCCAACCCATGTTCCTGATCATGTATTAAAGGCTATGGCACAGGGTCAAATTGGTCATAGAACTCCAGAAGTATCTGTTTTAATAAAAGAAATTATAGAAGGTATTCAAAAGGTTTTATATACTAAAAACAGAATACTGTTAACATCAAATCCTGCAACAGCTTTATGGGAAATGGGTCTTGTTAATTCAGTTTCTAAAGGTGTTCTTCATGCTGTTAATGGTGCATTTAGCAGTAAATGGGCCATTGTTTCAGAAAAACATAATTATAATCATGAAATAATAGATTATGAATGGGGAAGAGGCATTGATATAAATGATTTAGATAAATTATTATCAACTGGAAATTTTGATACATTTGCAATGGTACATAATGAAACATCAACGGGTACTATGAGCAATTTAGATGAAATATCTAACTTGCTTTCTGAAAAATATCCCGACATTATTTGGTTGGTAGATGCGGTTAGCTCAATGGCTGGAATTAAAATTAAAGTTGATGATTTAGGTATAGATTTTATTTTATCTTCAACTCAAAAAGCATGGGGCCTTCCAGCAGGATTCTCTATTGCTTCAGTATCTGATAAGATATATCAAAAATCTAAAACATTGTCTAACAAAGGATATTATTTTGATCTAATGACTTATGATAAATCGTATGCAAAATATCAAACTCCAACAACTCCATCTATTCCTCATCTTTTTGGATTACAATATATTTTAAATAGAATTAATGATGAAGGTCTTGAAAATAGATGGAAAAGACATATAGAAATGGCAAATTATACTAGAAAATGGGCCATAAATCATGGACAAGCTTTATTTCCTGAATCTGGTTGTGAATCATATACATTAACCTGTATTGAAAATAAACAGGATTGGGATGTAAACCAATTAAATGATAGATTATTAGAAAAAGGATTTCGTATGGATAGAGGTTATGGCACTCTGAGAGGCAAGGCTTTTAGAGTTGCTCATATGGGTAATATACATATGGATGATTTAACAGAGTATTTAAATATAATTGATGATTTATTATTGGAGATTAAATAAATGAAATATAAAATTTTAATTACTGACCCTATATCTGATAGTGGTATTAAGATTTTAAGTGATAATAATTGTGAGATTATAGATAAAATAAATAGCAAAGATAAACTTGATGATGTTATTGATAAAGTAGACGGCTGGATTATTCGAAGTGGAACACAAATTTCAGGTGATGATATTAAAAAAGCAAAAAAATTGCAAGTTATTGGTAGGGCTGGAGTCGGTGTAGATAATATTAATATTAAATCTGCCACAAAAAATGGTGTAGTGGTCATGAATGTTCCTGATGGTAACTCTATATCTGCTGCAGAACATACTATGGCAATGATTTTAGGTTTATCTAGAAATCTTCATTTAGGTCATATAACATTACAAAAGGGTTTATGGGAAAGAGCTAATTTAGTTGGCAATGAAGTAAGAGACAAAACTTTAGGTGTTGTAGGTCTTGGTAGGATAGGTAGAGAAGTAATTGAGCGTGCTTTATCATTTGGTATGAATATTCTAGGTTATGATCCTTATGTAAATAAAGATTTATTTAATAATGATAGAGTAAAAATAGTTGACATTGATGAATTAACAAAAAATAGTGATATTATTACATTGCATGTACCTTTAAATGATTCCACAAAGGATTTATTTGATTTCAATCGAATGAAAAATATGAAAAAAAATGCTAAAATCATTAATGTTGCACGTGGTGGAATTATTAATGAATTAGATTTGGCTCAAGCACTTAATGATAATATTATTTCAGGTGCAGGGATTGATGTTTTTTCAACCGAACCACTTAAAGCTAGTCATCCTTTATTATCAGCTAAAAATATTTTATTAACACCACATTTAGGAGCTTCTACTTATGAGGCAAAGGAAGGTGTGTCTTTAGCAGTATGTCAAAATATAATTGATTTATTAAAAAACGGTAAGCTCAACAATGCACTTAATGTACCAATATCTGATATGGCTATTTTAAAAGAAATTCAACCTTATTTAGATTTATCGGAGCTAATGGGTTATATTCAATCACAGTTAATAGATGAACCTGTGGTTAAAATAGAGATTAATTGTTATGGCTCTATTAATGAATTAAAACCAATTAGCATTGCATTTATAAAGGGTATTTTATCAAAGATAGTAGATGATAGAATTAATTATATTAATGCACTTTCAATTGCAGATGAGAGGGGTATAGAATTAGTAAATACATTTAATCCACAAGTAGATAAATATGCAAATTTGATTGATTCTTATGTTTATACTAAAAATAAAATTATTAATATAGGTGGAGGTGTATTTTTTGGTAATGAGTTTAGAATTTTAAAATTTATGAATCATGATATTAACTTTAATCCTGAAGGTTTTATGGTATTGTCAAGGAATAAAGACATTCCAGGAGTAGTAGGTAGAGTAGGTACAGTATTAGGTGAATCAGGCATTAATATTGCAGAATATATTTTAAGTAGACCTTATAAAAAAGAAAATCCAATTTCTATTATTAAAGTTGATAGTAGTCTAGATAAAAATTGTTTAGATAAGTTAAATAAAATTGATGAAATTATAGAAATTCGACAATTTAAAATCTAAAATTGAAATGAATAAAAATATTAAAGATTGGGAATTAACTGTAGGCTTAGAAGTTCATATTCAGCTTTCAACAAAAACAAAAATGTTTTGCAAGTGTTTATCATTATATGGTCAAGAGCCTAATTCTCTAACATGCCCTACATGCCTTGCCATGCCTGGCACATTACCTATAATCAATAAAGAGGCCATTAACATGGCAATTAAATTGGCTCATGCATTAAATTTTAAAATTAATCAAAATACTAGTTTTTCAAGGAAAAATTATTATTATCCAGATTTACCCAAAGGTTATCAAATTAGTCAATTTAATGATCCAATATGCAAAGATGGTTCATTAGAAATTGAACATAATAATCAAAAATATAAGATTGGGATTACCAGAGCACATCTTGAAGAAGATTCTGGAAAATTGATTCACCATTCAGATAATTTTTCTTTCGTAGATTTAAATAGGGCAGGCTCTCCATTAATTGAAATTGTTTCAGAGCCAGAATTACATTCTAGTGAGCATGCAAAATTATACTTAGAAAAATTAAAACAAATTATTGAATATATTGGTATATCTGATTGTGATATGGAAAAAGGGAATTTACGTATTGATATTAATGTTTCTGTTAATAAAAAAAGTGATTTAGAGCTTGGCACACGAAGAGAAATAAAAAATTTAAATTCTTTTAAGTCTGCTCAAAAGGCTATTGAATATGAATACAAAAAACAAATAGAGTTGATTGAAAATGGGTACAAAATTGAGCAATGCACTCTATCATGGGATGAGAAAAATAATATCACAAAAATAATCAGAAAAAAAGAGGATGCTCATGATTATAGATATTTTCCAGAGCCTGATTTACCTCATTTATATATAAGTAATGCAAAAATTAAAGAAATTGAGAAAACTCTTCCAGAGTTACCGGACAAAAAATTATCTAGGTTTTTAGAATCTTATAATGTTAAAGAACAAGATTTAAAAACAATAACTTCAAATAGTGAATTAGCTAACTATTTTGAATCAATAGTTGATATAACTAAATTTCATCAAGAGACAGCAAACTGGATACTTGTAGAAATTTTAGGTTACCTTAATAGAAGTAATAAATCTATAGAGGAATTACCTATTAATAAAGAAAGAATTGCTGAACTTATTAATTTATTTAGTGAAGGAAAGCTTACTAATATTAATGCAAAAAAAATATTTACAATCATGTTATCTGATGATAGAACACCTGTTAAAATTATGAATGAAGAAAAAATGATGGTTGTAGAAGATACTAATTTTTTAGATGATATTATAAAAAATGTTTTTGAAAATAATTCTACCGAATTTGAAAGACTTAAGAATGGTGAAAATAAATTGGTAGGTTTTTTTATGGGACAGATTATGAAAGAAGCTAAAGGTAAGGCTGACCCTAAATCAATTCAGAAAATAATTAATAAATATACACAGGATTAATTATAATGGCAGATTTTTGGTTCTTTTTTGTCAAAAAAATAAATTTATATGGAACGAGATTGATTCAGTATTTTAGTATTTTACTCAAGAATATTATTTATGGTAGTAGAAAAATATCAGAAAATAGTTTAGATAAGATTGAAATTAAAAAAATAGAGTGGGAATTAAAGCATAATCAAGAAAAACTTGGTGCATATATTTATAAATGCAATAAATCTGATGGTGCTTTTGATTTTTCTAATGATATTTACTTTAATGATCTAATAGATAAAATTAAAGAAAATAAAAATTTTATCGATCAAAAAAATAAAAATTAATAGGATTGAAAAGTAGGGTCATTTAAACATAAATTATAAGACTCAGGTCATTTTAAATTTTGGAGATAAATTTCGTTTGTTAAAAAAGGGTTATAAAGTTATCATTATTAAGGATGGGCAGTTTGATTTGAAACAATTTCATATCAATAAATTTACTGGCTCTATTATTTTATTGATTATTCCTATTATATTTGCAGGATTTCATTTTTTAGTTAATACTTTTAGTACAAATTCTGTTCAAAATAAAAATAAAATTATAAAACAACAAGTTGATAAAATAAATGATTTAGAATATCAGAACAAATTTCAAGCAGATGAATTAAAAAATTATGAGGTTATTATTGAAGACCAAATCAAAGATAATAAAAAGAAATTAAATAAATTAAATGATGTTCTAGTTACTAATCAAAAAAGATCTGATGAGTTAGTTAAGGTATTATTTGATACAAAAGGGTTATCAAGAGAAAGTAGAAAAGCTGGTAGCGGAGGTAAGTTAACAACAGATACAGGAAAAATAAAATTTGACAATTCTAGTATCCAAAATTTATATGATAAATCTTTTCTAAATAAAATATCAATAGATAAACTATTTAAACAGGCAAATATAGAAGGTATTTATTTAAGTAATATATCAGATAAATTTTATTCTAATATTAAATATTGGAGTGCAATTCCATCTAGAATGCCTATGGATATTAAAAGAGGCATTTATATATCTTCTTATTATGGGTATAGAAATGATCCTTTCAACGATAAAAAACAATTTCATGCTGGAGATGATTTTTCAGCAAAAGTTGGGACTCCGGTAAAATCAACTGGTGATGGATTTGTATCTAAAGCACAATTTGATTCTCGTTTTGGTAATTTTGTAGAAATTGATCATGGATATGGATATAAGACAGTTTATGCTCATATGAAAGATGGCCTTCTTGTGAAAAAGGGTGACAAAGTTAAAAGAGGGCAAACTATAGGGCTTTTAGGTAATACAGGCCGTTCTACAGCACCACATCTTCATTATGAAGTTAAATACAAAAACAAAACTACCAACCCTCGTCCATTTTATACTTATGATAAAAAACTTGAAAAGCTTATTTATTATAGATAAATCATTTTAAAATGTTACAAAATATTAAACAAAAAGATTATAAAATTGAATCAGAAAAGCCTCTTAAAGGTTTAAAGTATTTCGTAGAAACTTATGGCTGCCAGATGAATGAGTATGATTCCGAGTTAGTAGGTAACATTCTTGGAGATTTAGGTTATTCAAAATGTACTAAAATTGAAGATGCAGATGCAATTTTTCTTAATACTTGTTCTATTAGAGAAAAAGCTGAAGAGACCGTACATAATAGATTAGATAGCTTAGCTTATCTTAAAAAAAAGAAGAAACATCTTTTGATTGGAGTTTTGGGTTGTATGGCACAAAACCTTAAAGATATATTACTAGAATCAAAACCTTATGTTGATATTATTCTTGGGCCTGATTCATATAGGAAATTACCTGATATTATTAAATTTAGAAATTCTAATATTAATCACATTGTAGATACAAAATTATCTAAACACGAGATTTATGATGATTTATTTCCAAGCAGGAAAGATGGTGTTAATGCATGGATTTCGATTATGAGAGGCTGTGATAAATTCTGCACATTTTGTATTGTTCCATTTACAAGAGGCAGAGAAAGAAGTCGTAGTATATCTAGCATTATTAAAGAAGCAAAACACACATTAAAATCAGGCTATAAAGAAATAACACTACTTGGTCAAAATGTTAATTCTTATTCTACAGCCGAAGGAGATTTCCCAGTCTTGTTAGATAAGCTTGGAAAAATTAAAGCAATTAAGCGAATTCGTTATACATCTCCTCATCCTAGAGACATTAATGAAGATTTATTAAAAGTTATGGTTAAATATGATAATATTTGTAATCAAATACATCTACCTTTACAGGCTGGTTCTTCAAGAATTTTAAAACGTATGAATCGTACATATACTAAAGAAGAATTTTTAAATTTAGTAGATATGATTAAAACATATATTCCTGATTGTGGTCTTTCTACTGATATTATAGTTGGATTTCCAGGAGAAACAGATGAAGAATTTCAGGAAACCTTAGAAGTAGTGTCAAAAGTAAAATTTGATACGGCTTTTATGTTTAAGTATTCATCTAGACCAGGAACAAAGGCTGCTAACTATACAGATCAAATTCCTGAAGATGTGAAACAGGAAAGATTGCAAACTCTAATAGAGTTTCAGCAAAAAATTAGTTTAATGAATAATCGCAAAAAAATTGGTTCAAATTTTGATGTAATTATTGAAAAAGATAGTAAAAAATCAGCAAGTCAATGGGCTGGTCGAATAGAAAGCAATACTTGGGTTATTTTTGATAAAATAGATGGCTATCAAATAGGTGATATAGTTAATGTCAATATTTTAGATGCTCGAGGAATATCATTATTTGGTAAAATAAATTAAAGGAAATCTGTTATGAAGCTGATAAAGTATGTAATTAATTTAATTATTTTAACTGGTAGTTTAATTTTTCTAAAAACATTATCTGATTTAAATGAAAATTTATTAATTAAAATTCCTTTTTTAGATGATAATATGGGTCAAGGTTTTCAGCAATTTGAAGTATGGGTTGTTGTATTAGGTATGTTAACGGTAGGTGTGCTGTTAGGTTTTTTTATTGCATTATTTCAAATTTTATCTCAAAAAGGTGAATTAATGTCAGTACGCTCTAAACTAAAAAGACTTCAAATAGAAATTGACAATCTTAGAAATGAATCTATAGATGAGGAAATTATATTAACGGATTCTGAAGATAATGAGGCTAGATAGTGACCATTTATAGTTATATCATTGTAATTTTATGCTTGGCATCTATTGGTTTTTTATTTTTTTATATTTTCAAATTAAAACCTGGAAGAGGTTCTGGCACTAAAGAATTATATTCTGAAGGTTTAGATATGATGATTAATGGCTTGCAACGTTCTGCATACAATAATTTTAAAAAGATTGTTGATTTAGATTCTGATAACATTAAAGCCTATCTTAGGTTAGGTCAAGTTTTGAGAGAAAGCGGAAATCCTGAAAAAGCATTAAAAATTCATAAAGGTTTAACTATTAGGCAAAATTTAACTTCTTATGACTCATTGGAGCTTCATAAAAATATAGCTTTAGATTATTTTTCTCTAGGGAAGACTAGGAAAGCAATAGATGAAGCTTTAAAAATTTTAAAATTAGATTCAAAAAACACATGGGCAATTTCTAAATTGATAAATTTTCATATAAAGTTAAATGAATGGAATGAAGCGACAGAATATTTAGAAACATTTCAACGAATCAATAAAATCAATGATGCACATAAGTTGGGTTTGTTTATTATTCAACAGGGAAGAATTCTACAAAATAACAATAATTTTAATTCAGCCAGACAAAAATTTGAAAAAGCATTAGCCATAGATTCCACATTAACAGTAGCTTATTATTTCATTGCGGAGACCTTTTCAAAAGAAAGTGATAAATATTTTAATAAGGCAGAGAAAATAAATGATAAAGATAGTGAGGAGTATAAAAAATTATTTAATCAAGCATTGGAAAGTTTATCTAATGCAATTCCAATGTGGGTTAAATATTCAAAATCTAAACCTAAGCAATCATGGATGGTGATACATCTTTTAAAAGATGCTCTTTTTGCTTTGGATCGCTATGATGAGTTAGAGCATATTTTAAAAGAGATTATTGAAAATGATAATAATAATTCGGAAGTAATTGCCACACTAGCTGATATGTATGCACATAAAGGAGATTTAAATAATGCACTTGATATTGTTAATTCTAGTGTAAGTAATGATTCTAATTCATTGATTATTAAATTGATTAAATTAAAATTATTATCATTAAGTGGAGAAAATAACATTTCTAAAAACTTAGATGATATAATACATTTTCTTGTCACAGATGAAGGCTATCATAAATATAAGAATACGCCTCCAGATGAGGATATTGTTTGGATTTATGAAAATAGTGATGAATCCCAAAAATAAATTAATTAATTATTTTTTATTCCTATTAGGATTATTGACGATATCATATGCTGTTGATATTCAGACAAGTATTAATAAAGCATTAAAAGATAGTCTGGTCAATTTAAGCGATGTAGATACAAAATATATTAATCAACCAGAATATTTATTTTTAAGTGCACTGATTGATACTAATGGTGAAAGCTCACTTGAAAAGTATAAAAATTTTTATAATAAATTTCCTAGAAATCCTTATGCTGATAATGCTGTATTTGAAGTAGGTTCATATTATTATACAAAAGGTTATTATGTTAAATCATCAAAATGGTATAAAAAAATACCAATTTATTATCATGATTCAGAATTTTTAGAAGCATCAGTAGATATGTTTTTTAAAACTCTTGAAATTACAAATGCATCAGATTCAATTTCTTATTATAGAAATGTTTTTGCTAAATTACATCCTAGCATTAGTAATGATAAAGCACCTATTGAATATAAATCGAAACTAGAAGAAAAAGATTCGAAATATAATGTAAAATATACGATTCAAATTGGTGCTTTTAAGGAATACCCAAGAGCAGAAGCTAGAATGTATATGCTAAGAGATATTGGATTTGGTGTTTTAATAGAAGAAGCTATGATTGATAATGAAAAGTTTTTTGTAATCAGAGAAGGAATTTATTCTACAAAAAAAAGTGCTGAAAAAATTGCTTCTAGAATTAAAGCACGAACTGGCATTAAGTGCATGATTATTGAATTATAAAAGGAAGCGAGAGTGCTCTGGTGAGTACCACGGCCTTCAAAGCCGCTGATTGGCGTAAGTCAATGGTCGGTTCGATTCCGACACGTTTCCGCCATTTAAAAAAACCTCCTCTAAAAGAGGGGGTTTTTTTGTTTTAAAAAGAGACTATTTTTTGTATATTTAATTATAAAACAACAGGAGTTCTTATGAAAAATTTTACATTTTTATTCAATTTTTTTATTTATTTAATATCATTTAGTTTTATTTGTGCTGATGATTATTATAATACAACCACTTCAGAATTAGATACTATATATTTTAATAATTTTGAAAATAATAATGGTGGTTTGTATGATTCTGATTTTGATTTTGTAACAGATGACCCTAATAGTTCCTCTTTTTGGAATTGGAATCACAGTAGATATATAAATTCAGGCAATACGGATCTCCTTGGAGATTTTGTATGGGGTACAAATAATGGGGATATGTATAACCCAGATGATGGTGAACAAGTTGATAATAATGTTTTATATGAATTAAGAACCCCTGTAATGGAGCATACAACACAACCAATTAATATTCAATTTAACTATTATATTTCCTCTGATGGTAATTATGAGTCTTTTTATTTTTATATTTCTCCACCTGAAGGCAATAATTATGCAGAACTTGAACGTTTTTATAATTGGGAGCAAGGATTTAATAGCTGGAACACTTACGCTCTTAGCAATTATACTTTTGATACTGATTTTTATTTTGAATGGGAAATGAGAGATGATTATTCTTCAAGCTGTTGTCGAGAGGATGGATGGTATATGGATAATCTATTGATAACTCAAAATAAATACACCATTATTCATGAAGGATATGAAAATACAAACAACACCATTCTTCCTTACTATATTCGAGCACAAAAGTCAGATTATTTTAATTGGTTTGATGATGATTTATATATTATTTACAGTATTAATGGAGGTGCAGAAATAACAGAAAATATGCAACTTGAAGATAATAGTTATGTTTTCCCAATTGACCCTCAAAATGTAGGTGATCAGATTAGCTATTATTTTTATGCTATTGATGAAAATGGAGATTTTCAATATGTAAATAATGATGGCGATAATTTTTCGTTTGAAATTTTAGAATATGATGGAGATGTAGAGTTATCTGAAGATACACCGCTTGTTTTAGTAACACCAACAAATTTGAGTTATGATAATCCTATTTATCTCAAAATGAAGTGGGAAGCTCTTTTTGATGAAGATGTCACCTATACAGTTCAATATGGATCTGATACAGAATTTAGCGAAGGTAGTTATATAGAGAAAAAAGGTTTAACTGATACCGAATTATATAATCCTGTAGATTTTATTAAAGGTGAATTATATTACTGGAGAGTGTATGCACTTACAGAGCAAAATGACACAATTTGGGCAAATAATGGAGAATATGCACAATTTGGAATTTCTACTCTTCCATCAATTGTAAGTGGTGTATTAGATATTCCTGCAAATAGGACTATTATTCCTGAGAATAACCCTTATTTTTTTGAAGATGCATCAGTTGAAAATTTTAAGTTTGACACCTTAACAGTTAGACCTGGAGTTGTATGCGAGATGGATCAAGATTTAAATATTAATGGCCATTTAATTGCGGATGGAACTGAATCAAATAAAATTACATTTAGAAAAACAGGTAGTGGTCAAACAATTTACTTTTTACCACAATCTCCTGAATTAACTTTAGATTGGGATAATGATAATTTTGATTATATATCAGGTCAAAAGTTTTCTCATTGTATTTTTGATGGTGTTAATATTGATGATTTAGGTAGAAAGGGTGTTTACATTAAAAATTGTGATTTTATTAATAACGGATGGGGAAGAAATAGAATTGCAAGAGGATATGTTGAGGATTCCCATTTCACAAACACATATTCACTTCATGTATGTCCAGCTCCTGAAAATCGTGAAACAAGAAGAGATTTTAAAATTTTAAGATCATCTTTCAATAGTAATGATATTGGAAATTATACTGGTGGAGATAATAGTAACTATCAGTCGAGTTTTACGGTTGAACATCAGGATTCAGTCTTTGTGTCCCATTGTGATTTTATTGATAATCAAACAAGAGGAGCATTTATAGACGGAGCTAATCTTAGCATAGATTCTTCAAGATTTTCTAGTAATTCTCAATATGGGTTAGATATTACAAATACCTATTGGTCAAAAATTCAAAATTCTGAATTTATTAATAATAATTACACTGGATTTACTGCAGGTGGTGGGACTAATGAATTTTATAATAATATAGTTGAAGAAAATGGTTGGCATGGTATGACTGGTTCTGCAAATTGGATAGTTATTAATAATATTTTTCACAATAATGCCTACACAGGTTTGGATGTTAATGGTAGTGGTACATTTTCAGATAATCAATTTGTTAATAATAATCATGGTGGAGCACGTATTCAAGAGGGTGATGTAGTATTTGAGAATAATCATGTACTATTTAATGTTGGTCAAGGTTCTTCAATGAATACAGCAGGAGTTGTTATCAAAAAAAGTAATTATTATTATGATAATGATGATTATAACGATGTCATATTTAGAAATAATATAATAAATGGTAATGAGTCCACAAATTCCTGTACCAGCTATGACCGATCAATGGCAGCGGTTACTATTCAAGCTAGTGGTGTCATGGTTTCAGATAATATAATAACAGATAATTCTGGTTATAGAGATTGTATGAGTGAAAATTTAAATCAATGTAATACAGGAGCAATGCTAGATAATTCTGGTGCTGGTTATAGCCCTGATAGAAGTGCTGTCAATAGCGGATCAGGCCTTTCAGTTAGGGGAAAACATGTTAAAATACTTAATAATACAATTGAAGACAATTCAGCCACTGTAAAAGCTTACTGGGAATATAATAATGTAATGGTTGCTGGAGGCGGGTTATTTTTAGAAGGTGAAAATCATATTGTTAGAGGGAATACAATTAAAAATAATAGTATAGAAGCAGAAAATACCTACAGAAATGGAGGAAGTAGTTCAGATACAAAAAGAAGAAATTCTGCGGCAACTGCTTTTGGAGGAGGAATATTTTCCTCCGGCATAACGGGTTTTCAAGGTAATCATAATACAATAATTGATAGTAATTTTGTTGAAGCAAATAAAATTATAAACAATAATTATTTATCAACTCACCTTAGAGGTGCAGGTATTTGCTTTATCACTGATGATTCAGGAATAGAAGTAACAAGAAATTTAATTAAGGATAATACCATCATTGCTAATGTTTATCGTGACTTTACTGATTATTATAAGGGGATTGGTGTATACTTTATGGATTGGAACAATAGTTCAAGATTTTCACAAAACACAATTTTAAATAATAAAATAACATTTGGAGAGTCCGATGAATTTGGTGATTTAAGCGATTACCATAGAGATCAAATAGCGAATTACTCACAAGGTGGAGGTTATTATGGGACAACCAAAATAGATTCATGTACAATATCTAACAATGCTGCAGGATATGGGGGTGGAGCATATTTCCCAACATATCAAAATGCATCCAATAATGATGATTGCAATCAAAGTTTTAATGGTGATAGATATACTATTGATTCGGCATTTGATATTAATTATTCAACCATTACAAATAATACAGCCTACTATAATTATGGAGCATCATATTCTCCTTCAGCTGTTACAAACTCTATTATAGTTGGTAATAAAGTTATATGGGCAGGTGAGTTTAATATAAATGCAACTGGAGGAATGTATTCAGATGTCTCGTATGGTAAAGAACTATCAGATTTAAGGTTTTCTAATATATATGATAATACTGGTTTTGAAATCAGAGTTAATTCTGTTATAGATGTAGATGGCACATATGTATGGTGGGACACAAGAAGTGACCAAGTGGGAATAGATGAAAATATATATGATGCATTTGAAAATCCTAGTTACGGCACAGTTACTTATCAACCATTTCTTACATTTTCTAGTGATAGAACTCCTGGTCAGATTGAAGAGTTTAATGAAATAAAATTTTATACCGACAATACTTATCAAATGGAATTAGATAGTGTAATAGGTGTCAACCAAAGATTTTTTATAGAAATGTTAGTTGTTGATGGTAATGAAAATTCAATTGATATGTCAGCAGTTAAAGTTGAAAATTTAAACAATGGAGACTATATTGGACCTATAGTTGTTGAAACAGATTTGAATACTGGAATATTTAGAGGAAGTGCAGTTACAACAGAAAATTTATCTAATTTTGTATTGGATAGTATTAGAGTATCTGATGGTGATGTTATCAAAGTGTCTCCTTATGATTATCCAGATGTATTTTCTACATTAACCATTAGTACATCTGCCACTGATTTAATTCAAGGTGATGTTAATGGCGATCAGATTGTAAATGTTCAAGATATTATTACTTTAATTAATTATATTCTTGGGATAGTAGATGAAATTGATTTTTTTGCATCAGATATTAATCAAGATTCATATATAAATATTATGGATGTAATAGGTATTATTAATATTATTTTAGATGATTCAGATAATCTTTTAAGAGATAATAAAAATATTATTAGTAGTGTTAATTTAAATATTTCAGATTTTATATCTTCAAATTCAAATACATTTTCTATTCCACTTAATTTTGATGTTGAAAATGGAAGTATTGGTGGTATAGAGATTGAGTTTGAATATCAAAATATGGAATCTTTTGAGTTATCGGTTGATAATGAACAAATTGATTCATTTTGCAATTTAATTGATGAAAACAAGTATAAATGTCTAATTCTATCACTTAATGAAAATCAAATTGATAGCAATGGATTAGTTAATTTGAATCTTGATTTTGAATTGAATCAAAATAATGGAATGTTATATATAAATGATTTAATTGTTTCTGATAAATATGGTAAAGAAGCATCATTAGAAGTAGAGAATTTAATTATAGAATTAGCTGTTGCACCAAATGAGTTCAATCTTGGTAATAATTATCCAAATCCATTTAATCCTTCTACAACCATTGTTTTAGGGGTTCCAGAAAATGTTACTGCTGATATAAGTATCATTAATATCAAAGGTCAAGTAGTAAGAAATTTAATTAGTTCGGCTCAAATTAAAGCTGGATATCATAAAATAAATTGGAATGGTAGAAATAATTCAAATCAAGAGCTACCAAGCGGAGTATACTTTCTTCATTTTTCATCAGATAAATTTTTTGCTGTTGAAAAAATGACATTGTTAAGATAATTAAATTTAGGTAAAAAGTAATGTATCGTTTTATTTTATACTTAATTCTAATTTCAGGATTATACTCAATAAACAGTATTTATTTTGAAAATGCTAGTGGTATAGATGCTTGTCAATTAAGTGACAGTATCTCTGAATCTGAATGCTTGGAGTATGGTGGGAATTGGAATAATAATCAGTGTGATACAAATAATCAAGAAGTCTGTTATAACCTTGGAGGTCAATGGGTTCCATCTAATCAATTTGAAATTTTTAATTCAGATAGTCTTAAGTTATTAATTTCAATTGATAACGATGTTCCATTCTCTGCATTTCAGTTTTCATTAACGCTTCCAGAGTTAGTTGATTTTGAATATAATTATATAGAGTTAACCGATAGAGCTGTAGATCATAATGTAAATGCCACTTTATCAGGTAATATTTTAACAGTTATTGCATTTTCATTAACAGGAGAGGCTTTTCAAGGTAGCACTGGTTCAATAGTAGAAATAAATTTTAATAGTTGTTTTGGGCCAACAGGATACTATCCTCTTGTTTTTGAAGATGTAATTCTAACAGATTCGAATCTTAATAATTTAATTGATGAGACTAATCAAGGTATTTTATTAATTAAAGATAATCAACAAGATATAGATTTAAGTTTCTCATCTAATTATATTAATTATGGTAT
>CEUN01149926.1_pt1 | contig 16022 bp, 11 predicted proteins | sample 361501 | NCBI WGS metagenome assembly CEUN01 (sample SAMEA2622801, study PRJEB7988) | marine metagenome | biome: marine biome (ENVO:00000447); feature: marine epipelagic mixed layer (ENVO:xxxxxxxxx); material: "saline water (ENVO:00002010), including plankton (ENVO:xxxxxxxx)" | depth 120 m | reverse complement strand
GGTGGCAAGGCGATGAGCGTGCTTCCGTTGGCCGGCTATGTCATGCATTCGAATGCAGATATCCTTGAGAAACAACGGGCCATGGCGCGTGCTTTCGGGCTGCCGTTCATTTGGGGCACCTCCGCAAATCTCGACGGCCGCTCACTCTCGGTTGCGCGCGACGCGAATGTGCCCGCGATCTACATTGAGTATCTCGGAGGTGCTGAGCAGATCGAAGGAGTTGATGAGCTGACTCAAGGATGCCTTGGCGTCATGCGATATCTCGGGATGATTCAGGGGAAATCGCCCCTAAAGGAGCAGGAAGTTATTGAGGATCCTCGCCCCGGTTCAGGCCACATGCAGGTCTGCAATCCAGCTCCAATGGCTGGCATCCTGAATCGCGATGTTGAGTTGGGGCAGGAGGTTTCGACTGGTGATGCGCTTGGAACTGTAACCGCAGCCGACAATGACACGGCCACCGTTCATGCGGAGCAAACGGGCAAAGTCGTCGTCGTGCGGGAGGATATGAACGTCAACAAAGGTGACGCCATTTGTGTAATCGCTGAACGAGTGGGCGAGTCATGAGCATCTGGCAATGGGAGCACATAGCCGAAGGCGTTCCTGAGCCGGCTCGGGTGACGCTGGGAGAAGGGGGCACGCCGTTGGTTCGCTCAAGGGCCATCGGCCCCAAGGCGAATTTTGCCGATCTGCGATTCAAACTGGAACAGAACAATCCAAGCGGATCCTACAAGGACCGATTTGCCGCGTCGGCCATTTCTCACATGGTTACGAATCGGCAGCATACCTGCGTTGCCACATCCAGCGGTAACACTGGAGCGGCTCTCGCTGCGTATTGCGCAGCCGCGAAAATCAAATGCCGGATCGCTGTTGTGGAAGGCGCGCCTGCTTCCAAGCTGCAGCAGATGCTGGCCTATGGTGCGGAAGTCTTTCGCGTGAAAGGCTTTGGTCTGGATCCGGTCGTCACGGAGCAGACCTTCGAACGTCTTCAACTGCTGGGGAAGGCAGATGGGCATGCGCTGCAGATCAGCGCCTTCGCATACAGCCCGTTGGGAATGACCGGTGTGGGAAGCATGGCGATGGAACTGGCCGATCAATGCGCTGATGTTTCACATGTGTTTTCGCCGGCGGGTGGAGGCGGTCTCACTGTTGCTGTAGCGCGGGGATTCAGCCGGGGTAATTCGAGGCCAGCTGTTCACTGCGTGCAACCGGATGGGAATGATACGATTTCCAGTCCATTGCGTGATGGCAGCGATAATGCGCACGACGTGGATTGCACTTCACAGATCAGCGGGCTCCAAGTTGCGAGCGTGATTGATGGGAATGAAGTGATTCGTGAATGCCGCGCATCAGGAGGCACCGGCCACCTGGTTTCAGACGAAGAAGTTTGGGCAACGCAGAAGCGTCTGGCGGAAGAGGAGGGGATCTTCTGCGAACCGGCAGGCGCCGTCTCAGTCGCAGGTGCGCTTGCCTCGTTGGAGCGGGGAGATATTGCCGGGCAGGGGACCGTGGTGTGCTTGATCACGGGAAGCGGATTCAAGGATCAGGCATCCGTTGAACGCATGAATTCCGCCCGCGATTGTCCCACGATTGAGTGGCGGGACATCTCGTAGACTCTCCGGGGTTTGGGAGGCGGATTGTCCCGCTGCTTGGGCGACTTCCGTGCGAAGTCCAGAATGCGATCGGCGAGTTCCTTCATGTCGGACAGCCTGGCCCGCCCGCGCTGATGTTCGATGACCTCATTCACCTCATGCGCGCGATCGGCGATGTCTTTCCGGTTGGCCCTTCGGGCGAGCTTGGGGTCGTTCAGGGACGATATCGTGTCAAATGGCGCGGCGCTGACGAGGTGAAATGTGAGTCCGAGGAGAAGTGCGGCAGCTAGCAACTTCATGTGGGGTTCCTTAGGCTGGATCTTTGGATGGACGCGAGTCAGTCGAGATTCACCAGATTCTGTCCTCGGAGAAGATAGCGAATCCCGGCTGTTTGGCTCGTTTTTTGTCCAGAAATCCAATCTGCTACCAGTTTTTCTGACGACGAAGCGTTAGAATTTTCGTTGGAATCAGTGCGTCCGATGCTAGATTTTCAAAAATACTCAACGACCATGCTGACGATTCCAGGTTCCAAGTTCAAATTATGCGACGGAGTATCCCGGCGAAATTTCCTGAGCGTTGGCGCGTTGGGGCTCGGCGGACTGGCCCTTCCGGGGCTGCTGAAGTCCGAAGCCAAGGCCGGTGTTGGGAAGTCCAACAAGTCCGTCATTATGATTTTCCTTCCCGGTGGGCCGCCTCATCAGGACATGTGGGATCTCAAGATGGATGCGCCTCGTGAGATTCGTGGCGAGTTCAGCCCGATTTCCACGAACGTCGATGGGATTCAGATCTGCGAGGAATTTCCCCGCATGGCCAAAATGGCCGACAAGTTTGCCTTCATCCGTTCGATGGTCGGCGCCAATGGCGGGCACAACGCGTTGCAGTGCCTCTATCCGCGTTATAGCAGGAATGGCGCGCCGACCGGCGGATGGCCTTCGTTCGGTTCCACCGTATCGAAGGTCATGGGCGCGAAGAACGACGGCGCACCCGCGCTCGCCGGACTGCAACCTGTGTGTGGTCATCGCCCGTGGGGTGATCCCGGAATGCCGGGTTTTCTCGGCACCGCTCACGCGCCTTTCAAACCGACCTTCGATGGCAAAGCCGATCTTACGTTGAATGGCACTCTTGATCGATTGGGCGACCGGCAGTCGCTCTTGAGTTCTTTCGACAATTTCCGGCGCGATGTCGACAACAGCGGATTGATTGACGGACTGGATTCTTTCGAACAGAACGCATTCGGAATTCTCACCTCCAGCGGACTCGCTGAAGCACTCGACTTGGAGAAGGAAGACCCGAAGTTGCGTGATCGTTACGGACGGGGCAGCGCGAAGAGACAGGCGGACGGATCGCACAAGTTGCTCGACGATTTCCTGATGGCGCGCCGCCTGGTGGAAGCCGGTGTGCGTTGCGTGACTCTCGCCTTCAGTCGCTGGGATTGGCATGGCGGTAACTTCAGTCGCGGCCGCCAGGACTTTCCCATGCTCGACCAGGCCCTGACGGCATTGGTTGATGACCTTGATCAACGCGGGATGCTGGACGACACCTCGATCGTTGTTTGGGGTGAATTCGGCCGTACGCCCAAAATCAATTCCAAGGCGGGCCGCGATCATTGGCCACGCGTTTCGTGCGCCGTCCTTGCCGGCGGTGGCATGAAGACCGGGCAGGTGATTGGATCCACCGATCGACTTGGTGGAGAAGCCGCGAGCCGGCCCGTCAAATTCGGCGAGGTCTTTGCCACGGTCTATCACCAACTCGGTATCGACGTGAACCAGGTCACGATCGAGGACCTCAGTGGCCGACCGCAATATCTGGTTGATCCCGGCATTCAGCCGATGAAGGAATTGATCTGATTGAGTTTTCCAAAGCGCGCGTGGCTCACCGCGCGCGTTTCCGTTTAGAGACACGATGTTAAAGATTTACGGCAAATCGAGCGGCAAACTTTGCGACGGGTATTCGCGTCGTGAGTTCCTGCAGGTCGGCGCGATCGGCATGGGGGGGCTTTCACTGCCGAACCTGCTTCGAGCCGAATTGCAGTCCGGTGTCGGTAAGTCGCATAAGGCCGTCATCATGATCTACCTTGTCGGTGCGCCTCCGCATCAGGACATGTATGACCTGAAGGAAGATGCGCCTCGTGAGATTCGCGGTGAGTTCAATTCCATCCCGACGAATGTTCCCGGCATCCGCATCTGCGAACATTTGCCTCGCCTCGCCAAAGTCATGGACAAGTGCGTGCCACTTCGCTCGGTGCATGGCTCACCGAATGGCGCACACGATTCCCACATCTGCTATACCGGTCGTAGTTGGCAGAACCCGCCTCCCGGTGGCTGGCCTGCGATTGGTCCGGTGATATCGAAGGTGCTCGGGCATCAACACGAATCGGTCCCCCCGTTTGTGGGACTCGCGCCGAAAGCCGGACATCCTCCCTATGGTTCGCCGGGGCATCCTGGATACCTTGGCACGGCGCATACAGCGTTTCGCCCCAGTGGTCCGGGCAAAGACGATCTTAGTTTGAGAGGAATTGACGGCTCGCGCTTCGATGATCGCAGAGGCCTGTTGAAGAACTTTGACCAGCTTCGACGCGATGTGGATGCGAGCGGTGAACTCGACGGCCTTGATTCGTTCCAGCAACGTGCACTCGGATTGCTGACTTCAAGCCGGGTTGTTGAGGCATTGGATCTTTCCAAAGAAGATCCGAAAATCCGCGAACGCTACGGCAAGGGTTTCACCAAGAATTATGGCGACGGCGCGCCGCGGAATCTCGAACATTTCCTCATGGCCCGGCGGCTGGTCGAGGCCGGTGCCCGTTGCGTCACGCTGAACTTTGGGCGATGGGATTTCCATTCCAGCAATTTCAGTGAAGCGCGGGATACGCATCTGCCATACTTCGACCAGGGGCTTTCGGCTCTGATTGAGGATCTTCATCAACGCGGAATGCAGGACGATGTTGCCGTAGTGGCGTGGGGTGAATTTGGCCGCACGCCAAAGATCAATGGGAACGCCGGACGCGATCACTGGCCGCAGGTGGGTGGTGGATTGATTTCTGGGGGCGGCATGAAGATGGGGCAGGTGATTGGCGCGACCGATCGTCTTGGTGGAGAGATCGCCGAGCGTCCCGTTCATTTTGGCGAAGTCCACGCTACCCTGTATCACCAGATGGGCATCGATCCTCACGCGACCATTTTTGCTGACCACGCCGGTCGACCGCATCCGATCGTCGACTATCAACACAAATTGATGCCGGAACTGGTCTGATTCCCCAGCTCAAACCCCGAGATAACACGCTTTCGCAAAAAACGATTTCGATTTAGAAAAGAGACAACCATGACACGAACGATCCTTTCCCTCGCATTGGCGATCGCCTTCGCTCCCACCGTCGGGGCCGAGTTGGCCATCGCGAAGCTGGAATTTGAATCCCTTCCAATGAGCAAGAATGCGAAGCAACTGCACCTCAAAGGCGCGGACGATCGCATGCAGTTGCTGGTGAACGCCTATCTGAAGGATGGTCGGCGCGAGGATGCCACCCGTGCGGTGAAGTATGAGGTGGCTCCCAAGAATGTCGTGACTGTCGACAAAGCCGGCTTCGTTCGCCCAGCAGGAAACGGGACTGCGACCATCACGGCCAAGTTCGGTGAGATCACCACCGTTACGAAAGTCTCGGTGGAAAAATTCGAAACGCCACAACCCATCAACTTTGCCAACGCGATCGTGCCGATCTTTACCAAGGCGGGGTGTAATGGCGGTGGTTGCCACGGCAAGTCCGGCGGCCAAAATGGTTTTCGTCTGTCGCTGCTTGGGTTCGAACCGCAGGAAGACTACGAATACCTCGTCAAGGAAGCCCGCATGCGACGGATCTTTCCGGCAGCTCCTGATCATTCACTCCTGCTTCGCAAAGGCGCGGCCGTTGTGCCCCATGGTGGCGGCAAAAAGATCGAAGTTGATTCTCACGATTACAATCTCCTCCGACGTTGGATTGCACAGGGTATGCCCTTTGGCAATGCCGATGATCCGACCGTGACGCGCATCGAGGTGTTCCCTCGCGAACGCGTCATGAAGCCCGAAGCGAAGCAACAACTGAGCGTGTTCGCACATTACTCCGACGGTCATGTGGAGGATGTCACCCGCGCCTCTCTCTTTGAACCCAACGAGAAAGAAGTCGCGGAGGTGGATGAACACGGTTTGGTCAGCATGCACAAGCAACCCGGTGACGTGGCCGTGATGGTTCGCTACCAGGGCAAGGTTGCCGTCTCTATCGCATCGCTTCCGTTGGGTGCGCCGGTCAAACACCTTCCGCCCGAGCAGAACTTCATTGACACCTTGGTCTTCAAGAAGCTGAAGAAAGTCGGCATGCCTCCCAGTGAGTTGAGCGATGATGAAACCTTCATCCGTCGCGTATCGATCGACGTTGCCGGCCGGTTGCCGAACAAGAGCGAAGTTGAAAAGTTCCTCGCGAGCAAGGATCCGAAGAAACGTGAAAAGTGGGTGGACTCACTCCTCGCCAGCACGGATTACGCCGACTATTTCGCAAATTATTGGGGCGCGCTCCTGCGCAATCAACGCACAGTCGTTGGCGGGCGCACTGAGCCCTATATGCGTGGCACCTATGCCTTCCACTCGTGGATTCGCGAAAGCCTGCATCGCAACAAGCCTTACGATGTCTTCGTGCGCGAGATCGTCGCGGCCTCCGGAGACATTGGACACAACCCCCCGGTCGCCTGGTATCGGCAGGTCAAGACCTCCAATCAGCAGCTTGAGGACACCGCTCAGCTCTTCCTGGGCACGCGCCTGCAATGCGCCCAATGCCACCATCATCCTTTTGAGAAATGGAGCCAGGCCGATTACTACAGCTTTGGCGCGTTCTTCTCCCAGATCAGCCGCCGGCCAGGATCTCAACCGGGCGAGGAAATGATCTATGCGAGCCGGCGTGTTCCCACCGGCACCAATAAGAAGAACAGCCAGAAGGTCATGCCTGCGGGCCTCGGTGCAAGTCCCGTCACGCTCACTGCTGACGATGACGCCCGCCACGTTCTCGTGGACTGGATGGCGAATTCTGAGAACCGATTCTTCGCCCACGCCCTCGTGAATCGCTATTGGAAGCACTTCTTCAATCGCGGCCTCGTGGAACCTGAAGACGACATGCGCGAAACCAATCCGGCGACCAACCCGGAATTGCTCGATGCATTGGCCGACAACTTCATCAAGTCCGGTTTCGACCTGAAGAAACTGGTTCGCTCGATAGTGACATCATCCACGTACCAGTTGAGTGCGATTCCCAATAGCCACAACGCGAAGGACAAACAATATTTCTCGCGCTACTACCCGAAACGTCTCACTGCTGAGGTTTTGCTGGACGCCATCAACAGTCTCACGAAATCGGAGAACAAATGGACGGGGCTTCCGACCGGCACCCGCGCAGTTCAGCTTCCCGACAACTACTTCAATTCGAAGAGCTACTTCCTCCAGGTTTTCGGACGTCCCGACAGCGCAAGCGCCTGTGCCTGCGAGCGCTCTCAGGACGCAAGTCTTGCGCAGAGCCTTCATCTCCTGAATTCGAAGGACATCCAGGCCAAGCTCAGTGCCGATGCCGGTCGCGCTGCGGAACTCGCATCGAACGACAAACTCAACGACGAACAGAAAATGCAGGAACTCTACCTGTGGGCCTTCTCACGGAAACCGATGTCGCACGAAGCAAACGTTGGGATCGAACACGTGGAGAAAAAACTTAATCGCGCGAAGGAAGCCAAGTCCGATATCAAACTTGCCAGGCGCGAAGCTTACGAGGACATCGTCTGGGCATTGATCTCCAGCAAGGAATTCCTCTTCAATCACTGACCCATTCCACTCGTAGATTCGGACGTGAGTCCGCTCAATTCAGTTGGATGCTCCAAGCCCGATGGCGCCAGCATGGTTCTGAGATTGTGCCAATAAATTTGTGGGTAATGGACGGCCCAGCGGGAGTAGGCAGGGGTGAGAACGCTTCGAGTGGAGATGGTCTGCTTTCGGAGTTCAGTATCAGGAACACCAACCAACAGACCTATTGACAGTTTTCCCTCCTGCTTGAGCGCCACTCGAAGAACTATTCACGCCTCGTCTTCAGCAAGGACGATCAGGCAGTCGTCTCCGTTCAACTGGTAGGTCTTCTTCTTGTCGGGAACGAGCTGCACGCCGAAGTTCTCATCTTTCTTCAGCTCCAGTTCCTTGATCTTTATGCTGAGGCAGATTTCGTCACGCTTCAGGGCGATGGCCATGCAGTCCGCAAAGCTAAGGCTCTCGGGCATGTCGTCGAAGTACACTGACAGCGGTTTCAGATAGATCTGCGACCCATCTTCATCGAATAACTGCTCGTATACATTGCGCATGTCGGGTTCTTCGCTCACTTGGGCGATCAACATGCTGATGAAGCGATTGCTGATGATGAAATCCTTCACACCTGTCTGTGCTATCAGGCTTCGATTGGACGAATCCATGACTTTCGTAATCAGGCGCGTGTTGACGGTTTCTTGCGCATGTTCGGCGAGCACACCGCGCAGAAGCAGCAGGAGAAGAATTGTGTATGCATCCGCTTTTTCCGGATCGGCCTGTTCGCCACCGATGATGATGATGTTGTCGCGAGTGCCAGGTTTGGATTCGAGAATCGTGTCCGGCAGCAGTGGATCTTTCTGGTGTAGTTGGATGGTGAGTTGCTCGAGTTCCTGGTTCAGCTGTTCAATTCCGCGAACGGTTTTCGGACTCGGATCCTTGATAATCACGTCGATGCGTGATCCTTCGACTACGTATTCAGCGTATTCGCGAACGATGACTACTCCTTTCAGGTTCCAGCCGATGATCAACTCGTTTTCGATCCGTTGCTCGAGGCGAAGTTCGTGCAGGGGATGCTCGTTCGCCTTCGCAATGGCGCGACGCTTGAATTCGATCGTGGAATCGTCCTGCGCAAGAATGAGCACGTCATCGTCGTCGGCCAGTTCGGTGTTCGTGTCTGGCTTGATCAACAGTTGTCCGTCGGAACGGCGGATCCCCATCAGCACTCCGTCGGGAAAACGATAGAGCACTTCGCAAAGGTGATCCCCCGCCAGTTCGCCTGGTGAAAATACATCTCGCAGCCATCAAAGGATAGGATCTCACCATACGCGACCGATAGACCGACCGAACGACTGGTTTGCACCAATACCGAGGCCAGGATTTCGTGATGATGGCGGTCGAAGATTTCCGCCACGATGTAGAGTTCGCGATCTCCCGGATCACATGCAGAGGTGAGAGCCGGAATCGCCTTCACGGTTTGGGCATCACTCAGGTTCTTTTCCTCCCGAATGATTTCCACCACCCGTTGCGGCTGCCAGCTGAGGATGAGCGTGTGTTCGTCTTCGATCACCCGCGACCGACCCTTCTTCAGGGCGTTCATGCGATCGATCAAGGCGGTGGTGATAAACGCAATCAGTGCGTAAAGAAGCACGATGCCAACCACTCCGGCGAGCACTGCGGGGATCTTCAGCCACGGGGAAGACTCAATATCCTGAGCCATATTCCCCGGATCGGTCATTTGCAGGAAGGCGATGAAGATCTGGCCCGGGGTATCTTTCTTCCATTGTGATTCCGTCCCCGTGGAAGCGATCCAAGCGCTCAGCGCCCCGACGGCCGCGTAGCCGATCATGAAGACCACCATGAGCAGCGAGAAGATTCCCGCGCCTCCCTCCGCGATGAAATTGTCAAAACGATAGCGCAGTCTTTCCCTGAGATTCGGCTTCTTCCTATCGATTGTGTGGAATGCGTTCCGTGGTTCTTATCCGCGACCGGTGCAGGCCCGCGGGCCGGGGAGTGCAAGTGACGATTCGAATTCCGGGCGAGCGGCCTTGCGGAAAAACAATTCAATGCTTGGCACTCAGATGCGTCGAATGCATAACCCTGTCACCAATTATGAAATTCACTCAACTCTTCGTCGCCTGCCTTCTCTTCACTGCCACCGTTCGTGCCGAACTCAAGCTCGGCCTTATCGGTCTGGACACCTCACACGTGATCGCCTTCACCAAGGTGTTGAACGACAAGAAGAACAAGTCACATGTCCCCGGCGCAAAGGTGGTCGCGGCCTTCAAGGGCGGGAGCAAGGACATCCCCAGCAGTTTTAATCGTATCGATGGTTTCACCGAGACCTTGAAGAAGGACTTCGGTGTGAAGATGTACGACACGATCGAAGAGATGTGCAAACACGTTGATGCCGTGCTGTTGGAGAGCGTCGATGGCCGTCCGCATTGGAAGCAGGCGCGCCCCGTCATCAATGCCGGCAAGCCGCTCTTTATTGACAAACCGATGGCCGGGTCGCTCCGCGATGTCCTGCGCATATTCGATCTTGCCAAGAAGAAGAAGGTCCCGGTTTTCAGCTCCTCATCGCTCCGTTATGGGAAGGGAACCCAGGCCGTTCGTGGCGGATCAATTGGCCGCGTGCACTACGCGTTGACCGGCAGCCCGGCCGGTCTGGAAGAGCATCACCCCGACTTGTTCTGGTATGGCGTGCATGGCTGCGAATCCCTCTTTGCCGTCATGGGTACGGGTTGCCAAAAGGTCCAACGCAGCAAGACCGCCGACGGCAAGATCGAGGTCACGGGTTTCTGGAAGGGTAATCGCTTTGGGATTTTTCGTGAGCGTCGCGGTTATGGAGGTATTGCGATCGGCGCCAAGGGCAAAGACGAAACGGTTGGCAAGTATGACGGCTATGCTCCGTTGATCGCCGAGATCGTGAAGTTCCTCAAGACGGGCAAGGCACCGATCGATCCTCAGGAAACCATAGAGCTGTTCGCTTTCATGGAAGCAGCCGATGAGAGCAAGCGTCGTGGAGGCGAGTGGGTTGAGATATCAGAAGTCCTTGAGAAGGCGCGCGGTAAGAAGTCGAAGAAGAAGAAGTGAGTTTGGAACCCGGTATTGCGCAGTCAGAACTTCCGCGTCGAGAACGCGTAACAGTGTGTGTGGTCGCGAGGCCACGAGTTCAGCTGCTCTCACTGATACTGCTGGCGTTGATACAATGTCAGGAAGGGCAGGGGGCCTCGGAAGGCGCGGACCACTGGACCTATCAGGCCTACGATCGGCCGGAGATTCCGGTCGTCCGCAGTGGATGGATCGCAAACCCGATCGACAGTTTTATTCTGACGAAGCTCCGTGATGCGGGGATCAAGCCAGCAAAGCCCGCCAATGCCGATACGCTCATCAGGCGTATCCAGCTCGACCTCATTGGTCTTCCTCCAAGCGTTGAGGATGTAAACGCCTTTCGGAACTCGCACGCGGTTGATCCGCAATTCGCCATTCGCGCGCTCGTCGATCGTCTGCTCGCGTCGCCACATTACGGCGAGCGTTGGGGGCGCCATTGGCTCGACCTCGCACGGTACGCGGAGACGGATGGATTTGAGCACGACGCTGTTCGGCCACATTCATGGCGCTATCGGGATTACGTCATCGATTCGTTCAACGCCGACAAACCCTACGATCGATTCGCACGGGAGCAGATCGCCGGGGATGAGTTCTGGCCTGGTGAACCACAGGCGTTGATTGCCACGGGGTTCAACCTGCTCGGACCGGACATGGTTGATTCGTCAGACCAGGTTCAGCGCCGGCTCAACACGCTCAATGACATGACGGACACGACTTCATCGGTCTTCCTTGGTCTGACGCTCGGTTGTGCGAAGTGCCACGATCATCCCTTTGAACCTGTGTCACAACGAGAGTATTACCAGGTGCAGGCATTCTACACGCCGGTGGATTTCATTCGCGATCGATCTGTGCCCACGTCTCCTGAACGCCGCAAGTTTGAGGCTGACGTTCGGCGGTACGAGTCGCATCCCGACGTCAGGAAGTTCCGGCGTTTCGATGCGATCGCACGTTCAAGACTCGAAGCCCGTCAAGGCAAGCGCAAGTTCTCCACCAGGGAAATCATTCGCTCACTCTCAAGTGCGCAGAAGAAAGAGCGCATGGCTCTGGAAAAGAAGATCAGCGGACTCAGAAAGCCCTATCTGCCAAAGGCCATGACCATCGCTTACCCAAGGGGCGACTGGAAACCCACCCATGTGTTGCATCGCGGAGACTACAAGCAGCCACGCGATGAGGTGGCGCCCGCTTTTCCGCATGTGGTTGGCTCAAGTCCTGCCAGTGCGCGCAGCCGTCGTGAACTGGCGGATTGGATAACCACGCGGTCGAACCCCCGCACCGCTCGCGTCATCGTCAATCGAATCTGGCGCCATCACTTCGGACGCGGACTTGTTGATTCATCCAGTGAATGGGGAGTGAACACGCCTGAGCCCAGACACCTTGATCTCCTGAACTGGCTGGCGGACGAATTCATCCGTCGTAATTGGAGCGTCAAGGAGATGCATCGTCTCATTCTCATGTCCGCGACCTATCGTCAGTCCATCCTTGCCCATGAATCCGCATTGCGCCTCGATCACGAGAACAGACTATTCTCACGCTGGTCCCCACTGCGACTTGAAGGGGAGATCGTAAGAGACAGCCTTCTCGCTCTTGGCGGAGAACTGAATGCCACCATGCATGGACGTAGTGTTTTTCCGCCGATCCCTGCCGAATTGTTTCGTGGTGCGAAGGGTTGGACGGTGAGCAAAGGACGTGAGAATCACGTGCGCCGAAGCATCTACATATTCGCACGACGCAATCTTCGCTTCCCGTTTCTTGAAGTCTTCGATGCACCGGATAGCAACCTCAGTTGCGCTGAACGGGAAACGAGCACCACTGCTCCGCAATCACTCACCCTTCTCAACGCTGACGATGTTGTAAACGCAGCCAACAAACTGGCAGGGATGATTGAACGTTTGCACGACGAGACGAATCGCCAGGCCATGTACGCCTACCGGCGAATCCTCGGACGCCCGCCCACCTCTGAGGAGCGAGCCATCGGCGTGGAGTTTCTCGCCACATCACCGCTTTCCGAACTCTGCCGCGCGTTGTTCAACGTCAATGAGTTCGTCTACGTGAATTGACGATTCATCTTGGATGAGGAAAAAGCCGTTCCAGAGTATTGCCGTTGCGCTTGTCGCGTGTCTGTTGCTGATTCCTGACAGCCAGGGCGCGGGTTTTCTCGAATCCCTAGAACTGCTCCTGGACAATTCCAGCCAGGGCATCACTGAGGAGTTGGATCAACTGCCGCTTCACGGGACCGTGACCACTTCTGCGCTTGGCTTTCGTTCCAGTCCATTGCCCCAGCCAGACAGCGAGCACTGGGTTCAGGTGGATTTGCGTCGGGAAATGCCGATCGATTCAATTGCCCTTGTGCCAGTCGGTCAACGAGTGACGGCCAATGGTGTCGAGCAAATTGGGTTTCCACATCGGTTCAAAGTGGAGATTGGGCTCGACGCCAATCTGTCCGATGGCATCACGGTGTATGAGAGCGGTCAGGATGAGCCTTTTCAGAATGTCCTTCCCTGGTTGTTCGAGTCGAAGGGGACAATCGGTCGTTTTGTGAGAGTCACCTGCACGAAGGCACGTTCGGTGAATGACGAATGGATCTGGACACTTGGCGAACTGGTGGTCTTGTCGGGTTTGCGAAACGTGGCGCTGAATCGAACAATCACGCACTCCGGCGGAGCCACGCACAATCCGCCGATCTGGCGCGCGGAGAACCTGACGGACGGTCGAAGTATTTTGGAAATTCCCCGGGCTTGGCCCAACCATAACGAGGTGTTGGAGTTCGAGCCTTCGGCAGAGTCCAACGCAGTGAAGTGGGTCCAAGTGGATCTTGGGCGATCATATCCGGTCGATGAACTCCGTATTTTTCCGGTCGACCACGTTGGAGGAACCGGCAGGCACCCGGGAGCAGGATTTCCGCCCAGATTCGTGATCACGATTGGCTACGATCCGGAGTTTCGCGAAGCGGTGACCTTGTTCGATCACCGGCAAACGGATTATCCGAACCCGGGAAATAACCCGGTCACCATCTCCGGCAGTCGCCAACAATTTCGCTTCGTTCGGTTGACCACCCACCATCTCTGGGCCAATGAACCATTGTATTATTTCGCACTCTCGGAATTGCAGGCCTATTCGGAAGGCCTGAATGTTGCGTTGAACAAAACTGTTGGCGCCTCTGATCCAATAGAAAGCGATTCGCTCGCCCGACTGACAGATGGGCATGCCAGCGGACATCTGGTCGAGTGGCCGGATTATTTGAAGGGCTTGAATCGAAGGCGCGAACTGGGCGTTCAACTCCATCAGTTGAATATTGAATTGAACCAGGCCCGTCGCTTGGTTTTCAGGCGAGCTGCGACGGGTGGCGCAGTGCTCATGATTTCATTCGTGATTTGGCTGGTCTCGTTCCGCAGGCGTCAGGGCAGGGAGAAGGAGCGGTTGGTGACGGATGTGCGCGAACAGATTGCCAGCGATCTGCACGACGACCTGGGCAGTAATCTTGGAAGCATCTCAATGCTGGCCGATCTCGGTGGCAAGGGTGATGACCCTTCGGCGGAAAACACCTTCGGTGAAATCGGTGAATTGGCACGTGAGACCGCCGAGTCGATGCAGGACATCGTCTGGTTGTTAAAAGAGAAGAACTCTACCCTGCGCGGATTGGTTGCCCGCATTCGAACGACGATGGAACGCAGGCTGAAGGATATCTCCCATGAACTGACGCTTCCTTTTTCGCTGGAAGACCGATCGCTGCCAGCGACCTTCATTCGGAATCTGTTTCTGTTGTTCAAAGAAGCTGTGAACAACGCGGCAAAGCATTCTGACGGCGATCACATCGACACGGCGATCAAATTGGACGATGGGCACATTCTGATTTCCGTGACGGATAACGGGCGTGGTTTTAACAGCGAGAATCCCCCGACTGGCAACGGACTTGGCAATCTGCGCGATCGCGTGGCTTTGATTGGCGGCAGTCTTGAGATAAACAGTGTGCCAGATCGGGGCACGACCGTTTTGATTTCGGCTCTTCTGCCTCGCTGAGCCGTGCATCGCGTTGAAACAAGCGTGTGGTTGATCGAAGATGACGCGAGATATCGCAAGAATCTCTGCGCCGCTGTGGATGCGTGTGAGTCGCTCAAATGCGCTGCCAGTTTTCGTTCCTGTGAAGATGCGTTGGAGGCGCTCTCCTCGGAGCCGTCACCCGATATCATCCTTCTGGATATCGGCCTGCCAGGCCTGAGCGGGCTCGAAGGGATTCCGCGATTCTGCGAACTCGTGCCCGATGCGAAGATCATCATCGTCACGGTGTTTGATGATGATGATAGGATTTTCAACGCGATATGTGCCGGTGCGACCGGTTACCTGATGAAAAGCGCTTCATTGGATGAAATCGCCCGGGCAATCAATGAAGTGCGGGACGGTGGGGCTGCGATTAATCCACGAATTGCGAAACGCGTGCTGGGTTTCTTCAACGAACTCAACATCGAACCCAAAGACTATCGATTGACGCACAGAGAAAAGGAAATTCTACAGCTGCTGGTGGAGGGACTGATCAAGAAGGAGATTGCCGTTCGTCTGAACCTGAGCTTCCACACCGTCGACATGTATCTGCGGAAGATTTATCAGAAGCTGCAGGTTCACAACGCCACCGGCGCAGTTGCGAAGGCGTTGAAGGAGCGTTTGGGGTAGTTTCCTGTCAGTCAGGTGATCCGTGACACCGATTTATCGGTAGTCCAGCGACTCCCTGCGGCTTGTTGCCGAAGGACCAGCGCTTCTCCTGGAAATCGTAGCCATAGCGATCGAAGGCATCGCCATCCGGCACGATGACGTGTGCCCGCTTGGATTCGCCGTGTGAAACGAGGCATGTTCCCTCGCTTAAGGAAAACACCTTGTAATTGTCCACTGCATGAAAGCCCTTCCCGCGGGCTGCACGTTCTTCCAGAAGCCACACCAACACCTTGGACCAATTGCACCCCTCTTTCGCAATCTGGTCCAAAGCAACCACCAGATGCTTGCACAAACGCCCCGGGATCCCTTGTGCGACGCTCGACCGCGCTGTCTGCCAAGCAGCTGTGCGTTGAGAGATTCATCTCGTATCGCTTCCTTTTGTCCTTCTCCGATTTGAGCGTCCGATCGATTTCCGGCAGGCCGAGGTCGGTGGTCGGAAACTCCAGCCCATCATCGTCTTTCACGCCCTCGAAAACGGTGTGTTCGTCCGACTCCGGACACTCCCTCTCGATCTTCATGATCAATTCGCTCAGCGCCGTGTGCTCGTCCGGGTCCGTCTTCCCGTCCTCAAAGACGTTCAACAGGGCTCCTTGCAGGACGTCGCCGGGCCAGATCAAGCAGGCTTCTTCGTTGTCGTTCAGGAATTCAGCGAGGTCAAAAACCTCTTCGTTCGTGAGTTCGTCGTCTTCGGTGATGCGCCGGATCAAGGCGACGGTCTCGTCCTGTGGACTCGTAGGCAGGTCGGTAGAATTGGCAGTCGCTGCGAAACAGTAGGGGGCGGCGAACTGCAACGCGAAGCATTCAGCAAACCAGGGGTGATTG
>CEUN01181719.1_pt1 | contig 16056 bp, 15 predicted proteins | sample 361501 | NCBI WGS metagenome assembly CEUN01 (sample SAMEA2622801, study PRJEB7988) | marine metagenome | biome: marine biome (ENVO:00000447); feature: marine epipelagic mixed layer (ENVO:xxxxxxxxx); material: "saline water (ENVO:00002010), including plankton (ENVO:xxxxxxxx)" | depth 120 m | reverse complement strand
CCTCTCTTTGCGTCTACTGCGGTTCTCAAGCCGGGAATCAACCCTCACACCGTGCTGCAGCCGCACGGCTGGGCACGTTGCTCGGCGAAAACGGGATCCGGCTGATATTTGGTGCGGGTAACGTCGGTCTCATGGGCGTGGTGGCCGACGCCGTGCTCGCAGCAGGAGGTGAAGCCGTCGGCATCATTCCGCACCACCTCAATCGCATGGAACTGGCGCACGATCAGTTAACGGAGATCCATGTGGTTAATTCGATGCATGAACGCAAGCAGCGAATGTTCGAGCTGGCAGATGCATTTGCTGTTCTCCCCGGTGGTCTTGGAACCCTGGATGAGACGATAGAAATTGTCACCTGGCGTCAACTCCGGCTCCATCAAATGCCCGTGATACTAATCGACCATCGGGGATACTGGGAGCCGTTTTGCGACCTCGTCGATCACGTGGTCAGGGAGGGATTTGCGCATCCTTCTGTCACGACCCTTTTCACAGTCGTAAATGATGTCGACGATGTGATTCCCACGATTGAGGCGCAGCCTCAAGCCGAGATACCGGCGAAGTCAGACTACCTTTAGGCGCCGGTCCATGGACCGTTACTTTTATCGCCGGGACACGGGTGATATCTTCCGGTGCGTCAACATACAGCCCAAACAAATGAGGGGCGGGAACAAGATATGTCAAAGATCAAAGTAGAGAATCCAGTTGTCGAGCTGGACGGTGATGAAATGACCCGAATCATCTGGGCATTCATCAAGGACAAATTGGTCCTCCCCTACTTGGATCTTAAGCTTGTCTATTTTGACCTCGGTATCGAAAGCCGCGACGCCACAGATGATCAAATCACCATCGATGCCGCAAATGCGATCAAGGATGTCGGCGTCGGAGTCAAATGCGCAACCATTACTCCCGACGAGGCCCGCGTTGAGGAGTTCGGTCTCAAGAAGATGTGGCGTTCACCAAACGGCACCATCCGAAACATCCTCGGCGGCACAGTGTTCCGCGAGCCGATAATATGTAAGAACGTGCCACGGCTGGTACCGGGATGGACCGACCCCATCGTCATTGGAAGACACGCGTTTGGCGACCAGTATCGGGCAACGGATCTCGTGGTACCGGGGCCCGGCAAACTGACCATGAAGTACGAGCCCGAAGATGGCGGTGAGGCCACCGAGTACGAAATCTTTGACTTCCCGGGCGGAGGGGTTGCGCTGGGTATGTACAACCTCGACGAATCCATCAAAGGGTTCGCACGGGCCTGCTTCAATTACGGTTTAGCCCGAACCTGGCCCGTTTATCTTTCAACCAAGAATACGATCCTCAAGGCCTACGACGGCCGGTTCAAGGATCTCTTCCAGGAGATTTTCGATTCCGAGTTCAAAGAACAGTTTGAGCGTGACGGGATCACCTATGAGCACCGTCTCATCGACGATATGGTTGCGGCAGCCTTGAAGTGGAGCGGCAAGTTCGTATGGGCGTGCAAGAACTATGATGGGGATGTCCAATCCGACATCGTGGCGCAAGGCTTCGGCTCGCTAGGCCTCATGACATCCGTCCTTATGACACCCGATGGCAAGACAGTCGAAGCGGAGGCTGCACATGGGACGGTCACCCGTCACTATCGCCAGCACCAGCAGGGCAAAGAAACGTCCACCAATCCCATCGCCTCGATATTTGCGTGGACCGGCGGTCTTAAACACCGTGCTGCGTTGGATGGCAACACAGACCTGGCGACGTTCTGCGAAACCCTGGATCAGGTCTGCGTGGACACGGTCGAAAGCGGATTCATGACCAAGGACCTGGCCATGTTGATCGGTCCCGACCAATCCTGGCTAACGACCAATCAATTTCTCGATAAGCTGGACGAGGGGTTTCAGGCCCGAATGGGGTCTTAGGCTGCGGCCCGGGAGCTAATCTCTTCTTCAATCGCTGAGAGAGCCTCATCTGCTTTACTGCCGTCGGGGCCGCCGGCCTGCGCCATATCGGAACGGCCTCCACCACCTTTTCCGCCGACAGCGTGCGCCCCGCTCTTCACCAACTCCACGGCATCAAAATTCGCCTCCAGGGTCCCGGTGACGCCGACGACGAGCGATGCCTTGCCTTCGTTCACCGCGACAATTGCGTAGATTCCCTCGCCCGACTGCTTGAGGTCATCGACCATGACCTTGAGATCCTTTGCCGAAGCACCATCGACGCGCTGGCCTATATAGCGAATGCCTGCAACATCTTTTGCTTCGGGACCGGCTTCAGTGCCGCCCGTTGCGAGTTTGCGGCGTGCGTCCGCCAGTTCCTGCTCGAGGCGCTTACGATCTTTTATGAGACCACGCACCCGCTCTGGCAGATCAGACGGGCTCGCCTTCAGCTCTGCCGCGACCTCACGTAGTGCCTGTTCTTCGGCGTGGACGTAGTCAGCCGCAGCCAGGCCCGTCAGCGCCTCCACACGGCGCACCCCGGCAGCGACGGCGACTTCACCAATAATCTTGAAGAAGCCAATGTCGCCTGCCCGGTCAACATGCGTGCCGCCGCACAATTCGACCGAGTTGGGCGCCCCTTCGTCGCCACCCATCCTGACAACGCGGACTTCGTCTCCGTACTTTTCGCCGAACAGGGCGAGTGCGCCATTTTCGACCGCCTCGTCCGGGCTCATCAGAACTGTACCGACATTGGCATTGCAACGGATATTGGCGTTCACATCCGACTCAATAGCTTGCAGTTCGCTTTCGTCTACTGCCTTTGGATGAGCGAAGTCGAAACGCAATCTGTCGGGCGCCACCAGTGATCCTTTTTGAATCACATGGTCGCCCAGCGTGCGGCGAAGCGCTGCATGCATGAGGTGCGTTGCCGAGTGATTGGACCGCAAGCGCTGACGCCGTTCAGCATTCACCCGCAACTCGACAACATCTCCGACGTTCAGTGTTCCGCCCTTTACCGAGCCTTTATGCGCGTGGACATCGCCCAGATGCTTCTGAGTATCGGTGACGACCACCTCGGCGCCCTCAGCCGTAAACATGACACCGCTATCGCCCATCTGGCCGCCGGATTCCCCGTAAAATGGTGTCTGATTCACGACTATCACAGCGTCCGCGCCATCCGGCGCGCTTTCAACTTCCGAGCCATCCATAACTATGGCCTCGACCCGCGCTTCCGCGGTATCGGTCTCATATCCGAGGAATTCAGTGGCGCCCACCCGCTCGCGCACTTCAAACCATAAGGCATCCGTGGCGACATCTCCGGAGCCCGCCCAGGCCTTGCGAGCTTCCTCCCGCTGACGTTCCATGGCCACATCGAAGCCGTCTGTATCGACATCGATCCCGCGGTTGCGGAGCGCGTCCTGGGTCAGGTCGAGTGGAAATCCATAAGTGTCATAAAGCCGGAACGCGACATCTCCCGAGAGGCTGTTTCCCTCACTGATGTTCTCTATCTCCTCCTCGAGCAACCTCAAACCACGTTCCAACGTTTGCCTGAAACGCGTTTCCTCAAGCTTGAGGGTCTCGGTGATCAATGGTTCCGCTCGTCCTAGCTCAGGAAAGGCCTGGCTCATCTGCGCCACCAGTTCGGGAACCAGGCGCCAGAGCAACGGATCCTTACAACCCATCATGTGCGCGTGCCGCATCGCACGCCGCATGATTCGACGGAGCACGTATCCGCGGCCTTCGTTGGAGGGCAGAACGCCATCCGCAATCAGGAAGCTTACCGAACGCAGGTGATCAGCAATAACCCGATGTGACACGGCGTGGTCCGCGTCAGCAGACTGTCCGCTCGCTTCAGCCGAGGCCTCAATAAGCGAACGCATCAGATCGATATCGTAGTTGTCGTGTTTTCCCTGCAGCACGGCTGCAATACGTTCGAGTCCCATGCCCGTATCGATCGAAGGCTTCGGAAGATCGACGCGTTGTTCTTCGGAAATCTGTTCGTATTGCATGAACACGAGATTCCAGATTTCCGTGAACCGATCCCCATCCTCTTCAGGACTCCCGGGAGGCCCACCCTCTATGTGTTCACCGTGGTCATAAAATATCTCGGAACAAGGTCCGCAAGGACCTGTTGGCCCCATGGCCCAGAAATTGTCGGATGTTGGGATACGGATGATCCGGTCTTCCGGCAATCCCGCAATCTTCTTCCATAGATCAAAGGCCTGATCATCTTCCGCGTACACAGTGGCAAGCAGCCGATCTGTGGGCAGGCCGAATTCCTTCGTGATCAGGTTCCAGGCAAGTTCAATGGCAAGGTCCTTGAAGTAATCGCCGAAGGAGAAATTCCCCAGCATCTCAAAAAAGGTGTGATGCCTTGCAGTATACCCAACGTTATCGAGATCGTTGTGCTTCCCACCCGCCCGAACACACTTCTGAGACGTTACGGCACGGTTGTAGTCGCGGGCCTCAACTCCGGTGAATACATTCTTGAACTGCACCATCCCGGCATTTGTGAACAGAAGCGTCGGGTCGTTGTGTGGCACAAGTGGACTCGATACGACGGGTTCATGCCCATGTGCCGCAAAGTAATCGATAAACGCTTTGCGAATATCGGCTGTCGAAGTCATCACTACACCTTTCGCCGCATCCCCATGTGCGACGTCTTCTCGGAAAGTTTTAGCCGGCCATGCAGACGGCTCAGCGAAGTTTGTAGCCTTGCGTCAGAATCCTGTCCAGCAAGTGACGAATTTCCATTTCAGGCAATCATTCCGCACTCCTCTTGTAATAAGCATTGTCCGGCCGGAATGCCAAAAGAAAGCGGCGCGTTCGATAAACGCGCCGCCGTCCAAAGGATCGTGGGGAGATCCTTATGCTAAGTATCTCGTGATCAAACCCCGCCGGCTGCCGCTTCCTCCTCTTCATCATCGGCGACGGCAACCGGTTCTTCCATAATGGTATCGGCAATGAGACCTGCGTTGCGCCGAATCTCGGCGTCAATGGCTTCCGCCACCTCCGGGTTCTCCTTGAGATACGTCTTGACGTTCTCACGGCCCTGGCCAATCCGCTGACCGTCATAGGAGAACCACGAACCCGATTTTTCAACGATGCCGGCACGGACGCCGAGGTCTATAAGTTCACCGGTGCGGGAAATCCCCTCCCCGTACATGATGTCGAACTCGACCATCTTGAACGGCGGCGCAACCTTGTTTTTGACAACCTTGACCCGGGTCTGATTGCCGACGACTTCATCGCGATCCTTGATGGCCCCGATGCGACGAATGTCGAGGCGCACGGATGAGTAAAATTTAAGTGCATTCCCACCGCTCGTCGTTTCCGGATTACCGAACATGACGCCGATCTTCATACGGATCTGGTTGATGAAGATCACCATGCAGTTGGAACGGGAAATCGACGATGTAAGTTTGCGAAGGGCCTGGCTCATGAGTCGGGCTTGAAGGCCAACATGAGTGTCGCCCATTTCACCCTCAAGCTCAGCCCGTGGGACGAGGGCCGCAACTGAGTCGATGACTAGAACGTCGATGGCGCCAGAACGAACCAGCGTATCGGCAATCTCAAGCGCCTGCTCCCCGGTATCGGGCTGCGATATCAGCAAATCCTCGATGTTGACGCCAAGCTTTCTGGCATACACCGGATCAAGTGCATGTTCGGCATCGACAAAAGCACAAGTGCCACCCTGTTTCTGTGCCTCGGCGGATACGTGAAGGGCCAGGGTGGTCTTTCCTGAACTTTCCGGGCCGTAAATTTCGACAACCCTTCCCCGTGGAAGACCGCCGATGCCCAGAGCGATATCCAGTGCGAGAGACCCCGTCGGGATTGCCTCAATCTCGACGGCCTGCTCACGTTGACCGAGCTTCATGACCGAACCTTTTCCGAAGGCTCTCTCAATCTGGCTTAGCGCCGCCTCAAGTGCTTTTTCCTTGTCCATTCCGCCATCCACGACGCGAAGTGCCGATTCGCTCATTGTTCAGATTCCTCTCTTATTTCACACAGGGTTTCCGCTTGCAAACTCGCCAGGTTTTCGTTGCGGTGCGTCATCTCTTACCCTAGTGGACTGCCTGTCCCGATGCTGGTCGGATCAAATGTACCTATTTTGTTCTCATGTGCAAGAAAAATTATAACCCGTTGTTTATTCGTATAAATTTGTACCTTGTTCACATTTTGTCCAGGGTAAACGGGAACTCTAGCAGAATATGCAAGGAACAGAGCTGTAATGCCGTGCTGGTGTGGGCCCAGTTGCCCTAATCGAGCGCGACGCGGTGTCAGCTCGACATTACCTCTTTCACCTTGACGGCAAGCGCCTTGAGATTGAAAGGCTTGGGCAGGAAGGTGAAGGGGATATTCGGGTCGAAATTCTGGCCAAACACCTCTTCGGCATATCCCAAAATAAAAATTACCTTCATCTCGGGACGAATGGGGTGAACCCGCTTGACTAGCGTCGGACCATCCATGTTCGGTATGACGACGTCGGTGATAGCAATGTCGACTTGTTGATCACTGTTCTCAAGGAAATCAAGCGCAGTCTCGGCCGATTCAGCCTGAACCACGGAATACCCTTTGTTCTGAAGCGCTCGTGCCGCGAACAATCGTACCGGTGCTTCGTCCTCAACGATCAGGATCGTTCCCTTACCCGTGAGGTCACGAGGATACGACCGCTCGACGCTGGCTGCTGGTAGGACTTCACCCTCTTCACCGACATGACAAGGCAGATAGATGCGAAATGTCGTCCCCTTACCCGCTTCACTTACCGGAACGATGGCGCCGCCGGTCTGATTGAGGATTCCGTAGACAGTTGAGAGTCCCAGACCCACTCCGGCCCCTACCTCCTTCATTGTAAAGAAGGGTTCGAAATTTTTGTCGAGATCCTCTTAAGGGATACCGACACCTTCATCGACCACTTCAACAAGAACATAGTCACCAGGTGGCAGTGCCTCCTGTCCCGTGTGGGTATCCGGCCACACAACGGAGTTGCGCGTCTTGATTGTCAGCGTGCCGCCCTCAGGCATGGCATCCCGTGCGTTAACGGCGAGATTGATAATCACCTGCTCGAATTGGCCCTGATCGACCTTCACGAGGCCCACATCCCGGCCCAACGTCAGTTTCAGTTCGATATTCTCGCCCAAAAGGCGACGCAGCAAATTCGACAGTTCCGCGAGAACGTCAGATAACACCAGCACTTTCGGCTGCAACGCGGTCGACCGCATGGCCGAACTTGGGAAACAGCCCCCGCTCGCGCCAATCGAAAATCCAGGTGAGAGACCCGAGTTTGCATCGGTTTCCATGCCGATGCCTGCGGCACAATCACCATCCCACCTAGCGAATTCCCTGTGGCGGGCAGGCGCACGCGCATTCTTTAAGGACCAACGTGCTGCGCGTGTCGGCGATCTCGTGACTGTTGTGGTCAACATCGACGAGACTGCAGATATCTCTAATTCGACAACCCGGACCCGCCAGTTCTCGGAAGACTCAGACATAACCGGTTTGCTCGGCTATCAAAGCTCACTCGGGCGGGTGCTACCACAAGCCCTGACGTCTGGAACCGACATCGTCAATCTGGCGAATTCGAACAGCAACAGGGGGACTGGTACGGTCGAACGCGAAGAAGAGATCTCATTCCAGGTGGCTGCAGTGGTCACCCAAGTTCTGCCGAATGGAAATATGGTGATCTATGGTCATCAGGAAATCCGAGTCAATTTCGAGATCAGGGAACTGACCGTTGTAGGCGTGGTCCGGCCCGAAGACATCATGGCATCAAACACCATTCAACACACGCAAATCGCGGAAGCCCGCTTTGCTTACGGCGGACGCGGTCAGTTAACGGATGTCCAGCAACCGCGCTACGGCGCCCAAGTACTGGATATTATCCTGCCCTTCTAGCCCCACTTGATGCGTGTGTTTGACGACGGCCGGTGCCGAATGCGCCGGCCGTCTTCCTTTTCACCGAACTGCTGACAATCTCAATTGTCGCGGTAGGTCCGCTCTCGCTTTTCGTGGCGCTCCTGCGCCTCGATACTCAATGTCGCAATGGGACGGGCATCCAATCGCGAGAGTCCAATCGGCTCACCTGTTTCCTCGCAATAACCGTAACTGCCGTCTTCCAGCCTCTCCAGTGCGTTATCGATTTTGGAGAGGAGCTTGCGTTCCCGGTCGCGCGTTCGCAGTTCCAGAGATCGCTCTGACTCCACGGACGCACGATCTGCGAGATCCGGCTCCTGAAGACTATCCTCTTGAAGATGCTGAAGAGTTTGCGTCGATTCTCGCACTAATTCATCTTTCCAGCTCAGCAGCTTGCGGCGGAAATACTCCCGCTGCCGAGCGTTCATGAAAGGTTCGTCATCACTAGGCTTGTAACCCTTGGGCAGGCGGGTCGCCATTGCACCTCCTATAACCTCAGAACAACCGTTTTTGAGCGGCGCGGAGTATATGAAGGTGAGCGGTCCGCAAGCAAGTGCGGAGGCCAACAATATTTGCCTTTTTTCGGCCGGAAGCCGAAATTTATCTATGAAAGCTGATCTAGCTTGGCGAGTCCCACGGAGGCTCGAAGCTCGATCTCATCGAGAACGACGCTGAGTCGCGGATCATCGAGCGATTCGCGTTTCTCTCGAACCGCATGAACCAGCAGATCAAGTTTGTCTCTTGGAATAGCGCCAACGAGCAAGCCCTGGCGGATCTCTTCGAGCCCCGCGAGCAGGCCTTCAGCCCGCTTCAGCGCTCGCGACCGGCCACTGGTGGCATCGCCCACTTCCTGGAGTGCAAGCAGGGCGTCAACGGCAACAAGGGGCCCGTGGAGCTGACGGCAGTAGTCGCCGTCACCTCGTTACCGTGTGGCACCGCCACGCGCAATCAGGCGCGCAAACGTCGGAACGATACAGCCTTCGCAGCCGAAGTTGCTCCAGGAAAGGTTGCCAACTGGAATGTTGAGCACCTGTGAGATCGATTGCGCCAGTTAAGCACTCGCCTACTTACCAAGCACGGTAATCACAAACGGCGGCACACCTTTCTGAATGGCTTCCGCCTGGGCTTTTATGAACTCAGTTGCAAACCCCGGGTGCTCGGCAAACGTATGCTTTGCACCGTCGGGCAGTGGTCCAATCCCGGTCGCTTCAATATGATCGACCTCTTCATCTATTTGATCTGGGGTGTTGAGCTGCAACGCCAATCAGTAGTGCTGTTCGGCCGAGTCGAAATCCTGCGACGCTCCGAATTTCAAGGCATCTCCGGGTTTGAATGCTCCCTCACCGACGTCAGCTGTCGCTGCTGAAGAGCTAGTCATCGCCATGGGATCTGCTGGCTCGAAGGGTATTGATACTGTTGGGCGAATTCATCCATCGCGACGTCGAATTCGGCCCAGTGGAATGACGACGCCATCAAGCAGATATCGAATGCGGATGTTGGAAGGCCAGTATCTTCGGCACTGTCCTTCACCCAACGAATTCCCAGTCCTTCGTTCGCCGCGAGACCTTCACTGCGCATAGGATCGCTAGGTTCAACGGCAGTGGCGCGACACTCGAGCCGGGCCATCATACGGGTCCAAATGCCCGTTCCGGCACCGATATCCGCAAAATCAACGTCATGGGGGATACTTCAGTCAGCGACAATATCGCCAGCGCGATGGCCTCGGAATAACCCGGTCGATGCCTAGCATAGTCTGAAGCGAGGTCATCAAAATTTCCATGCTTGTATGCAACAGCTGTCGCCATTTCTGTGGTCCCGCTCAAAGATTCAATTGTGTCCAATGTATAGACGCATCAGCCTTAAAAAACGGTAAGCGAGACCCGCGAGATATGGCCCAGGTGGGGGTTTCCGACTGGTCATCATCAAACAACTGTGGGATACAGGGCGCCAGCGAATGCAGCCCAGCAAGAAGCCATTAACCCGCACCTTTCCGCATCATATCTTCATGAGAAACCTTCGATGACCGGTGACCTCCCTCCTATTCCGATCCTCAACCTCGAAGCCCAGCACAAACGGCTGCGAACCGAGATCCTGAGTGCACTGGAAGATGTTTACGACTCCATGGCTTACATCCAGGGACGGCACGTCGGTGTGTTCGAAGAGCAGTTCGCTGCCGCACATGGCATCGCGCATGCCGCAGGTTGCAGCAACGGGACTACGGCGCTGTCACTTGCATTGGAAGCGGCGGGTATCGGTCCCGGAGACGAGGTCATCACCGTCGCCTATACGTTCATTGCGACGGCGGAATCCATCCTGCATTTGGGTGCGACTCCGATTTTCGTGGATATCGAGCCGGGTACCTACAACATTGACCCTGATCTCGTGCGACAGGCGGTAACGCCACGAACCAAAGCGATCGTACCAGTCCATATCTACGGTACCCCGTGCGAGATGGGCGCATTACAGGACATTGCGCGTGAACACGAGCTCCTTCTGGTCGAGGACTGCGCACAGGCACATCTTGCGAAGTACGATGGGAAAGCGGTTGGGACGTTCGGGCAGGTGGGCTCTTTCAGCTTTTATCCCGGGAAGAATCTGGGTGCATGCGGAGATGCCGGGCTTGTTGTGAGCGAGGATGACGACACGATAATTCGCGTCAAAAAGCTGCTGGATCACGGCCGCGAAACGAAATATCTGCACGATATCGTGGGATATAACCGACGCATGGACGCTATGCAGGCTGCCATCCTGGGCGTTAAGCTGCGCTATCTAGAAGAGTGGACAGCGCGCCGCAAAGAAAATGCCGCAATCTATGATTCACACCTTAAACCGGTGGGTTTTCAAGTCATCGAACCGCCGGCAAATGTAGTCCCAGTATACCACCTCTACGTCATTCAAGTATCGAACCGAGATGAACTCGCTGAAGCGCTAAAAGCGAACAAAATTGGATTCGGCGTGCACTATCCAATACCATTGCATCTTCAGCCTTCACTGGCCCAATTGGGTTACGAGCGGGGCGCTCTGCCGGTAACGGAACAGGTTTCTGATCGGGTCATCAGCCTGCCAATGTGCGCCGAGCTCACGCGAAAGCAGATCGACCGGGTATGCGATGTCGTCATCAAGCACGGGCGCCCTTGAAGAGAATCGGAGAAGTTTGGTTTAGGCTGTAGGCCGAGCCGGCGATATATGGCTCCTCAGGCCCGTCCCGAGTAGGTCGGCCACCCTCAATTGATATGCCGTGGGACGAATAATAGCTATGGCGACGGAATCAAAAAGGTAGTTTGTGCGGGTTAATGCTGCGAAGCATACCTAGCGGAGTCCCGATGCCACTTTGCCGCTGAAATTACGTCTTTGTTAACCATGTCCAGCGATGTTATTGAAGCCGATGCACCATGAATGTCGGTGAACGTCGCCAGCATCACAAGCAACAGATGAAAACTGACGTCGCGCGATGGCGTATTAAATCAGAGATCGAATGCCTCCAAGCCTACCTATGAAAGAGCGAGCAACGCTACCATGGCGTAGCAGGGCAGCACGCGGTCCGGGGCGATTCGTATTCGGATCGAAGGCGGAAACGCTCGAGCGTTTGCACCCACTGATCGAGGGAGCAGACATCCTCGACCTGATGTACTTCCGCGCAGCGGATTGGGCGTCAAACAAGGCCTCAATTCTCAGCGATATCGGTCAAAGATTTGGTCCCGCACTGTTGGCAATCAGAAGCAGCGCGATCGGCGAAGACAGTGCCGACAACACAATGGCCGGCGCCTATCACACTTGCCTCAACGTTGATAATCGAAGCCCATCCGAGGTTGAAACCGCCATCAGAGAAGTCATCGCGTCATATTCGGGCAACCCAAATGATCAAGTGCTCGTTCAACCGATGCTCGCGGATGTGGCCGTCAGCGGCGTGATAATGACTCACGATGTTCAACGGGGCGCACCGTTCTACACAATCGAGTACGACGATGAATCAGGAAAAACGGACTCAATAACCGGGGGCACAAATGTCACTAAAGGTGTCTTGATCTTCCGAGATGCCGATGACTCTTTGGTCATGTCTGACCGTGTGCGGGCAATGATTGGCCTGGCCAAAGAGCTAGAGGACATTTGCGGCCCAACGCCGCTGGATATCGAATTCGGAATCGGACATGACGAGCGTATGTACCTGTTTCAGGTTCGACGAATTGGCCTGCAAAAGAATTGGCTTGCAGGCACAGAAAACCGCGTGTCGCGCCGCTTGGAGTATATCGAATCATTTGTCGAGGGCCGATCACAGTACCGACCTGGAATCGCGGGTAACCGGACAATTTTGGGTGTCATGCCTGACTGGAATCCCGCGGAAATCATTGGGACGACCCCTCGCCCACTAGCATCCTCAACATATCGCAACCTTGTCACACGCAAAGTCTGGCGTGAAGCAAGAACACGGATGGGGTACCGCCGCCTCCCATCCGAAGAACTCATGGTGATGATCGGCGGCCACCCTTATATCGATGTCCGTAACAGTTTCAATTCGTTCCTTCCGGAAGGATTGGACGACAGTATCTGCGATCCGCTGGTGGACGCTTGGATTGACCGCCTTGATGCGCACCCGGAACTGCACGACAAGGTGGAGTTCGAAGTCGCCCAGACCTGTTTGAATTTCACATTCGATGAGGAGTTTTCACAGCGCTACGAAGGCGTGCTTGGCGCGGAAGGTTTCCGAACTTTTAAGAACGCGGCACAACACCTGACCAATCAAAACGTCACACTCGCTGATGAGGGCACACTGGCACTTTCCCTTGACGTCATCGATCGACTGACCACGATCCAGGGACGACGTCAAATGCTCCCCGAGAAGCGCCGCGGCCTGGAGCCGTTGCTCTACGCAACGGATCTTCTGGAGGAATGCAGGCAGATGGGGACCCTGCCGTTTTCGATCATTGCTCGGCATGCATTTATCGCGGAAGCGCTTTTACGATCTGCCGTACGGAGAGACGCCCTTACTCAGGAAAGACTGATCACATTCCGTCGAACGATTCGCTCGATCACCAGTGAGTTGACGGCAGACTTCAACGCCGTCTGCCGGAATGAAATGAACCCAGCCGCATTTCATCACAGGTATGGACACCTGCGACCCGGCACGTATGACATCACATCGCTAAGATATGACGAACGCGATGACCTCTTTGCCGACAGCTTACCGTTCGAGGAAATGGATGCCATCGACTTCAGCCTCTCGACGGGTGAACGCCGCGCTATCGACGCTTTGTTGGCGGAATCAGGGCTGGAATATGTCGATGCGGAATCCTTGTTCGAATATGCCAGGCGAGCCATTGCCGGACGCGAGGATGCGAAGTTCATATTCACGCGCAATCTGTCAGATGCCCTTTTGGCGATCGGCACTTGGGGAGAACAACTGGGTCTCAGTAGAGACAATCTATCCTACATTGGACTGGATGAAATCCTTATCGCCGTGACCAATGCGGTATTGGAGGATGTTGACGTCCATTTCATGGACCTCGCCGAAGATGGCCGCCGTTCAGTTGCGCTCTCCGAAGCGATCAAATTGAGCTATTTGATCAGGGACAAGCGAGACATCTACGTCGTACCGCTTCATAGAAGCGCGCCAAATTTCATCGGCGATTTGCGAGTCGAAGCTCAAACGGTTCTGCTGGACTCATTCGCCTCGACGAACGCCGACCTCTTCGGAAAAGTCGTGTGCATCGAGAACGCTGACCCAGGTTACGATTGGATTTTCGCGAAAGGCATCAAAGGTTTGGTGACGAAGTTCGGTGGCGCCAATTCGCACATGGCTATCAGATGTGCGGAATTCGGGTTGCCAGCCGCGATCGGTTGCGGTGAGCGCACATTCGAGCGTCTCGTGAGCGCGCGTAAGATCGAACTGAACGCAGGTGAAAAGATCCTGCGGCCAATCGACGCGACTTGAGCGAAAAGCCCACCCATCCGCCGGTCCAGCGGGTCGGCCTAACAATGCGCATCACAAAGGCGAGTGGTTATGAGGAACCGCGCGACTCCCTGGCGCAGGACTGGGCTCAGTTCATGTCAGCCTCTCTCCCCGAAGTCGCGTGGATGTCCGTTCCCAACACCGGCTCGACCGCCGCATCGGTGGTAGAAGACTGGCGTCTTGATGCCCTCATTCTCACGGGTGGAGATGACATTGGCGAAACACCCCTTCGAGACGAGACCGAGCGTACGCTTCTCCATCACTTCATTGATAATGGTATGCCGGTGTTCGGCGTGTGCCGAGGAATGCAGCTCATTCAGTCAGAGTTTGGGGGCAATCTGAGGCCTTGCAGTCTAGATGAGCACGTGGCGAGCAGGCACGAGGTTGAATTTCGGAGTGCCTCTCCATGGCCCACCCCGAACCAGGGGGCGGTGAGCGTTAACTCGTTTCATACGATGGCGGTTCATCCTGATGATCTGGGCGAAGGCCTCATCCCACTTGCCATCAGTGCGGACGGGTACGTTGAAGCCCTATACGCCTCTAACATACCCCTACTGGCCGTCATGTGGCATCCAGAACGCGAAGCATCGCTTCGGGAGCACGACCGATCGCTTCTACGTCGTCTGTTCGGTTTTGGCGAAGATGCGGAGCTCTAGAGTGAAGGGCATTATTCTTGCAGCGGGTCGTGGATCGCGAATGGGATCGCTGACCGACACCAAGCCAAAGTGCTTGACTGAGATTGCGGGTAAGACACTTTTGGACTGGCAAATGTCGGCCATGCGTCACGCCGGCCTTCATGATCTGGTCGTCGTGCGGGGGTACCGGTCGGAGGAGTTGTCCGGAAACAGGTACGAAGTCGTGGATAACCTGCGTTGGAATGAAACCAATATGGTCATGTCTCTTGCGGCGGCCTCTGATCACCTCGAAAACTTCGTTTGCACCGTTTCTTATGCCGACATCGCGTATCATCCAGATGCCATCAGAGCTTTGCAGTCTTCAAACGAGGATCTCGCGATCGCGTACGACGAGGACTGGGTCAGTCTATGGAGCGAAAGATTCCGGGATCCCCTGGAAGATGCCGAAACGTTCCGACATCGCGACGGGCAGCTACTTGAGATCGGGAAGAAGGCGAATTCTCTCAATGAGATCGAAGGACAGTACATGGGCTTGTTGAGATTTTCGCCTCAGGGATGGGCGCACATTTCCGCGCTGTTGTCCGCGATTTCGGCAAACGACCGCGATCAACTCGATATGACCTCACTGCTCGCGCTGTTGCTCGAACGAGGCGTGAGAATCGGCACCGTTCCCGTGTCAGGTCGATGGTGCGAGGTCGACAGCGAGAGAGACCTCGAACTCTACCAGTCACGTATCAAGCAGACGGTTGGGGGTCATCGACCCTGGCATCACGACTGGCGATGGGATTAGCCAGCCCACAGAATGCACCTTAGGTCTGCCACTAAGACAAGGGTGCTCCGTCTATGAACACCTGATCCACCTTGTCGTCGTAGAAACACAACATGCCTTTGATGGCGCCGCATTCCGGAAGAGGATCCGGGTAACTCCACACCAGATCCTTGATCAACTCGTCGCCCGATTGCATCGACCAATAGCCTGCGGTGCCCTTGTAAGGGCATGAAGTCTCGGAGGACGACGGGACAAGATTATCCATCATCACGTCTTCGGCGGTTATGTAGTCCCGAGTATGGAGACCGGTTTGGAACAAGAGCACGGGACGGTTTGTGTCGGCGAGCGTCACGCCTTTATGCACGATCCGAACGGATCTGGAGCTTTTGAGCGCGTCGATGCGCACGTGTGGATCCCGGGCGTGGACGAAAATCTCCTCTTCTTCCTCGAACCAGCGGTCCATCTTGTTCCAGTAAAACGCGACGTAATCCTTGATCTCAAGGGCCTCGTCATACGGCGTCTCATAGCTCCATATCACATCCTCTGACGTTTGATCTCCGACGTTCAGAGTCCAATACGATGCCTTGCCCTTGAACGGGCAGTAGGTCTCACTCTCGGTTCTCGCCGCGAGGTCCATGCGAACATCCTCACGCGGAAAATAGTAAACCGGCGTATGCCGGTATTCACGCACGATCAGAGTTCATTTGCTGTCAGCGATTGTTTCACCGTTGAACTCTGCGCGGACCCATTTGGGACTCACCTCGGCCTCAACATAGTGATTGGGATGGGTTTTGCATCCAGGTGCAGGGTTGCCTGAAGTCGCAGCATCCGCCATGTCGCACGCTCCGGTGACTTTGGGTTCTACGAACCGGTTTCCCGCACGAT
>CEUN01180787.1_pt1 | contig 16088 bp, 14 predicted proteins | sample 361501 | NCBI WGS metagenome assembly CEUN01 (sample SAMEA2622801, study PRJEB7988) | marine metagenome | biome: marine biome (ENVO:00000447); feature: marine epipelagic mixed layer (ENVO:xxxxxxxxx); material: "saline water (ENVO:00002010), including plankton (ENVO:xxxxxxxx)" | depth 120 m | reverse complement strand
AAAATTCACATCTTGATTACTATCTCCTTTTTCAATGCCCAATAAGACCAGGATACCAGTGTTAATTTCCCCAATTAATTGTTGTCTGTTAACAACCCTTGCTTCAGAAACTCTTTGAAGAACAGCAATCATAAATTATTCAATCCAAACGTTATTTTTTCCATATTTACTTCTTAGCTCTTTTAAAAACAAACTATCAGTAGATACCCTTATATTATGAGCTAAAACCTTTAATGGTCGATTAAAATCTGGATTGGGAAGATGAAATAAAAGTTTACATTTTCCTGGGTTAGATTTTGCAATTTTCATCAATTTTTCTATATCAGATGGATTAATTGTCCCCGAACTAAATTTTATATTTAAAGCCCGCGAAAGATTTTCACGTACATTGTTAACAGATATAATCTCATCGGATAAAATTTTTAAATCAGAGGAATCGGATGTTTCTGATGGTTTCCCTTTAACAAAAACCACATTCCCTTCTTCTATAAGATTCCCATATGATTTGTAACAATCGCTAAAGACAACAATTTCAGCACGCCCTCCTAGGCAATCCATATCAAAAAATGCCATTTCCCTATTCCTCTTATCAAGACGTCTGATAATTTTTGTAATCATTCCACCAATAAATACTGTATCATTTTTTGACAATTCTTGACCTTCTTCAAATGTAACAGTTGTGAATTCTTCTAAATCATCGGCATGTTCCAATAATGGATGTCCTGAAATATAAAGACCCAATACATCCATTTCATTATTTAAAGATTCTTTTTCCTCCCATTCCTTAACATCAAGCAAACCTGGTGTCTTAATTAACTGTTCTGCACCATCATCAGTTCTAAAAAGATCGACTTGATTTCTATCAGCCTCGTTTTGCATTTTTTGACCATAATGTATGGCAATATCAATAGATTCAAAGTTTTGTGCCCTGTTGCCCTCCAATCCATCGAAACTTCCAGAACAAACCAAGCTCTCTATAACTCGTTTATTCATCTTTTTTTGTTCTATTCTAGAACAAATATCAAAAATCGTTTTATATGGACCGTTTTTTATTCTTTCATCAATAATGGCATCAAGAGCCTTTGATCCTACATTTTTAATTGCGTTTAATCCATAGGATATAGTTTTAGAATCTATTGGACGAAAATTCTCAAATGAAACATTAACATCTGGTGGGCTAACATCTATTCCCATTTTCTTAGACTCATTAATAAGTACTACTATTCGGTCAATACTACCCATTTCACTGGTCAAATTTGCGCTCATAAATTCAGCAGGGTAATGTACTTTAAGCCATGCTGTTTGATATGCAACATAAGCATAGGCAGTGGAATGACTTTTGTTGAAACCATATTGAGCAAATTTTTCGATTAACGAGAATATTTCCTGGGCCTTATTCTTTTTTATTCCCTTTTTTTCAGCACCCTCAATAAATTTGATTGATAATTCATCCATTAACGCTTTAATCTTTTTCCCCATAGCGCGTCGCATAATATCCGCTTCGGCCAATGTAAATCCTGCTATTTCATGTGCTATTTGCATAACCTGTTCTTGGTAAACAATGATTCCATATGTCTCTTTAAGAATAGGCTCCATTAAAGGATGCGGGTAAATAATTTTATTTTTACCATTTTTTCTAGAAATAAAATCATCAATATTTTGCATTGGACCAGGACGATATAAAGCATTCATTGCAATTAAGTCTTCCAAAGTGGTTGGTTCAAGTTTTTTTAGGAACTCACGCATCCCTGAGGATTCAAACTGAAAAACACCAATTGTATTACCCTTAGAAAACAATTTATAAACATCAGGATTTTTAAATGATAATTTTTCAAGACTTATTTGATGGCCATTTTCTTCTATAAGTTTTAGTGTCTTATCAATAACAGTGAGATTGCGTAAGCCTAAAAAATCCATCTTTAGCAACCCTAAATCTTCAAGTCCTTTCATATCATATTGACTAGTAATATCATCAGTATTAGACTTATATAATGGGACATAATCTGTTAATTCACCAGGTGCTATAACTACACCCGCGGCATGGATAGAAGCATGCCGATTCATGCCTTCTAGCACCTTGGAATATTTCATCAATTCTTTATAATCACCATCAGCCATATCTGATAGTTCTGAACTTTTTTCTAATGCCTTTTCTAAAGTTATATTCAATTCATTTGGAATTGCCTTGGCAATTTTATCAACTTCAGAGAATGAATATCCCATTACCCGGCCAACATCTCTCACCACTTGTTTAGCTTTCATTTTACCAAAAGTGATAATCTGTGTTACAGAATTTTCACCATATTGATCTTTGATATAATTAATTACCTCATTACGCCTTTCTATACAAAAATCTATATCAATATCTGGCATACTAATTCGATCAGGATTTAAAAACCTTTCAAACAATAGATTGTGTTTCAGTGGATCGATGCTTGTAATACCTAAAGCATATGAAACAATACTACCTGCCGCCGAACCCCTTCCAGGGCCAACAGGAATTTTTGAATCTTTTGCATATTTTACAAAATCTGCGGTTATCAAAAAATATCCAGCAAACCCCATTTTCTTAATAGTATTTAATTCATGATTAATACGTGTTTTTATATCGAGGGATATTTCTCCATATAAATTTTCAGCACCTTCATTAGTTAACAATTTTAAGTATTCATCTGGATTTTTTGTTGTGGATGATTCTGGAATAGGAAAATTAGGAAGATGTGATTCTCCTATTGGTAAAACTAAATCAATACTGTCGGAAATTTTTCTTGTATTTTCAATTGCCTTCGGAAATTCTTTAAATAAACGGAACATGTCATCCTGTGATTTAAAATAAAATTCAGGTGTCGCATACCTTAAGCGCTTGGGATCACTACGTTGTTTTCCTGTGCCTAAGCAAATGTGTATATCATGTGCTTCCCAATGACTTTGCTTGGCGTAGTGTGCATCATTTGTACATACCAAAGGCAAATCTAATTCAGAAGATAATTTCTTCATATTTTGGATATTGCTTTCTTCCTCAGGTATCCCATGATTTTGAATCTCTAAATAATAACGATTATTGAAAATCTCAGAATAAGTCAAGGCTGCTTTTTTTGCTCCTTTATAATCTCCTCTAAGCATTTTTTCTGGGACTTCCCCTTTCAAGCATCCAGATAAACATATCAATCCTTTATTATATTTTCGAAGAAGGTCAATATCTACTCTTGGACGATAATAAAATCCTTCTAAATATCCAGCAGTAACAAGTTTCATTAAATTTCTATAGCCTGTAAAATTTTGTGCAAGAAGAATTAAGTGATTATTGCCCCAGCCTTTACCTGAATGTTGTTTTTTATCAAACCTAGAACCAGTTGCGACATAAATTTCACAACCAATTATAGGCTTTATCCCTGCTTTTTTTGCTTCTTTATAATAAGGGACTGCACTAAACATATTACCATGCTCTGTTAAAGCAACGGCATCCATTTTAAGATCGTCTATAGTATTTACCAACTGATCAATGCGCTGTGCTCCATCTAATAGACTATAATCGGAATGATTATGTAGGTGAACAAATTCAGACTTCATTATTTTGTTCCTAGATATATAGCAATTAAACCCATAAGAGTACTAAATTTTAATATTCGAGCAGAATAGATAGCTGATGAAATACTTGGATTTTTGATTAGTAAAACTACGACTATCCCCAATGGAATCTCAACGCCAAGAATTAAAATAATTAAATACCAATCTCCATATGTTTCATTTATATAAGGGAACAATAATCCCATACTAACTGCTATAATTAAGAAAATAGTAAACTTCACTGATTTATAAAGACCCATAACAATAGGAAAGGTTAGCAAGCCCAAAGCGCTGTCTCCATCTATATCTGAGATATCTTTTATGATTTCTCTTATCAATGTTAGAAAAAAGGCTAGAAACATCGGTACCCACATTTGAGTTATCTCGCCATGGCAAGCACCGGCAAAGAGAAATGACAAACCAAGCATTAATGCAATCACAAAATTTCCATACAAAGATTTCCCTTTTAAATATGTGCTATATATTATCATTAAAGGAATGGCAATAATAATCCCAATAACCTGAGACAAAGTGGAGAATTGCAGACAAATTAAAGCACCTGTAAGAAATAATATAAATGATAAACATAATGCTACAAACCTATCAACATGACCGGAGGGGATGGGCCTATATGGACGATTAATTAAATCAATCTCATAATCCAATACATCGTTAAGTGTGTTGGCAGCAGCGGTATAAAGCATAACTATTGAAGATATAGAAAGAACCATCCCTATGTCATGCATTTTATTTAATATTGATGAAGAAATAACCATTGCAAGGCCACTAATTAAAACATTAAGCGGGCGAAGGATTTTTAAATAATAAAATACAGATATCATATTGTTTTATTGAAGATTATTTCTTATTAATAATTTAACATACATTATTAATAAGAATAATTCGTGTATCGCCATTATAATCTTTAAAAGTTTTAATATCGTTGTAACCAGATTTTCGGAAAATGGATTCAACTATTTTTGGGTGGTTTCCAATTCCAACCTCAAGAATTAAATAACCATCCTTTTTTAATAGTGCTTTTGCAATTTCCGCATAGCGATTATAAAAGGTAAGACCATCATCATTATCTGTTAGAGCTATTTTAGGTTCAAAATTTTTTACTTCTTCCATAAGTGTGGGTAATTCTTCTTTTGATATATAAGGAGGATTTGATAGAATAAGGTCAAAATTTTTTTCTGGAATTTTTTGTAAAATATCCATCTCAACAAATGTTGTGTTTTTTGCTTTAAAATTTTTACGATTTAATATCGCTATATTTTTAGCTGAGGGAGAAATATCAACACCTAACACTGATGAATCCGGAATTTCAAGTGCCATAGTAATTGCAATACAACCGGACCCTGTACCGATATCTAAAATTGATGGAGATTTTTTGTCTATAACAGTTTCAATTGAAACATCTATTAATCTTTCAGTTTCAGGTCGGGGAATTAAAACATCCGGAGAAACCAGGAACTCTCTTCCATAAAAACTACATGAACCTGTGATATATTGTAATGGCTCATGTTTTATCCTCCTTTTTACCCAACTACGAAGTGTTCTCAAGTGTAATTTTGTAAGAGGCTCATCAAATCTCATATACAAATCTAATCTACCACATTCTAATAATGAACATAGCAGGCACTCTATTTCATATCGGGGATTATCGAACGCATTTTGCTTGAAGTAGAGCTCCGACCAATTAATTAAATCAATAATGCGCCATGTTTTAGACATTAGTAATTGTAATAATAATTCAATACAATATTATACTATTAATCGGAAGACATAAGTTCTTGCTGTTCAGCAATCTTTAATTTTTCAATAATATCTGTTATGTCTCCATCTAAAATTTCATTTAATTTATAAGAAGTAAAATTAATTCTATGATCAGTGACTCTTCCTTGAGGAAAATTGTATGTTCTTATCTTGGCAGACCTGTCACCAGTTGAAACCAAGCTCCTTCTCTCAGCTGCACGCTCTGCTGCCACTTTCTCTTGCTCTGCCGCCAACAATCTTGATTTAAGCACCTTTAGAGCTGCAGATCGATTTTTATGTTGGGATGATTCATCCTGACAAGTAACTACTAGACCCGTTGGCATATGAGTTATACGAATAGCGGATTCTGTTTTGTTAACATGTTGACCTCCTGCGCCACTAGCCCTATAGGTATCAATTTTTAAATCAGAGTCATTGATTTCTATGTCAACATCCTCGGCTTCAGGAAGCACAGCTATTGTTGCTGCAGAAGTATGCACTCTCCCGCTTGTTTCTGTTTTAGGAACACGTTGTACTCTATGTACACCACTTTCATATTTCATCATCCCGAATGCTCCTTTACCATTTATTGAAACTATCGCCTCTTTAATTCCACCAATACCGGTTTCAGATGAATCCATGACTTTATATTTCCAATTTTTTCGTTCAGCATATCGAGTATAAACTCGAAACAGGTCAGCAGCAAACAATGCGGCCTCATCACCTCCAGTACCAGCCCTTATTTCCAATATTAAATTTTTATCATCATTTGGGTCTCGAGGTAATAACAAAACTTTTAATTCTTTCTCTAATACTTCTTTGCGAGATTCTAATACCAACAATTCTTCTTGAGCAATTTGCTTAAGTTCAGCATCATCTCCATCTAATAGCAATTTATCATCATCAATATTTTTAAGTACTGATATATAATCCTTCCCTACCCTAACAACATCCTCCATCGCACTGTGTTCTTTTGCGATTTCAGTTAATTTTTGTTGATTATTAAAAATGTTTGGATCAGCCATTTGCTCATTGAGAACGTTATGTTTATCTATAATATCTTGTATTTTTTTTCTCATCTTAGAACCTGAACCATGTAATCTTTACCAAGACTTTCCGCACCTTTAATTGAACAACAAAATTCTTCTTTTAATATTTATTACGTAATCAGCTATATGTACCGCATCGTAAATCCTAGAGATACGCATTATTAACCCATTAACAAATTACATACTATCAATGAATAAGTATAAAATAGTCAACTATATATAATATAATTATTGTTTGCGGAAATAATTATAAGAGGATATACTACTTCTGGCCGTATTTTTTCTTGAATTTTTCTATCCGACCAGCCGTGTCAACAAGATTTTGTTTACCTGTAAAAAATGGATGAGATTGATTTGAAATTTCAATTTTGCATAATGGATATTCATTCCCGTCATCCCATTTTATAGTTTCTGTTGTTTCAACAGTTGATTTAGTTAAAAAAGCATAATCACATGATGTGTCTTTAAAAACTACCAACCGATAATTATCTGGATGTATACCTTCTTTCATAAATTTCTCCTTATTAAACAATACTCTCTAAAGTAAATTTTACTCGGTCAATCCCTTCCTTGATCACTGCACTACTAGTTGCATAAGAAAACCTAATGTGTCCCGGTGCTCCAAAACCATCTCCAGGCACTGTAACAACCTTTGAGTGCTCTAGAATATACTCTGAAATATCAAAAGTATCTTTTAATAACTTTCCGTTTCCATCTCTATTAATATATTTACTGAAATCAGGAAAAGCATAAAATGCCCCTCCAGGAATCTTACATTTAATATTTGGTAATTTATTTAATAGACTGATAATTAAGTCTCTTCGTCTCTTAAATTTAGACCTCATATTATTTACACAATCTTGGCTACCCGTCAATGCCTCAATTCCTGCTTTTTGCCCAATTGAGTTTGCACAAGAAGTTAATTGTCCTTGAATTTTAGACATGGCTTTTATTATTTCTTGAGGCCCGGCTGAATATCCTATTCTCCAACCTGTCATAGCATAGGTCTTTGATAGGCTCATACAAGTAATAACGGTAGCATTGATATTATTATCCCTATTGATTTTTTCTGTGCTTGTAAATTTTCCATCATATACTAGACGTTCATAGCATTCATCTGATATAACCACCCAATTTTTTTCTTTTGCAATTTTTAATAATTTAATTATCGCATCATTACTCCAGACTCCTCCTGTGGGGTTAGAAGGTGAGTTTATTATTAATCCTTTTACGTTTTTCAAGTTTTTTGAAAACAGATCATCAAAATCGGGTTCAAAGTTTTTTTCTGAAACAGTATTCACTAGAATAGGTTTTGCATCTGCAAGATGTACAAATTCAGGAAAAGACACCCAGTAGGGCTTGAAAATAATCACCTTGTCTCCTGATTGAAATAAAGTTTGGCAGGCAATTGACAAGCTTTGTTTTTCTCCATTTGAGACTAGGATATCATTGATCGTGTAATGGATACCGTTTTGGTGCTCTAATTTTTCACAAATTGCCTTTCTGAATTCAATCATCCCTGGCCCGGCTGTGTACTTCGTATACCCATAATCCATTGCTCTTTTCCCGGCTTTGATAATGTGTTTAGGGGTATTGAAATCAGGCTCACCAACAGAAAAATTAATAACATCTATGCCCTTAGATTTCATTTCTGCTGCAGTTGTCGCCATTTGCAATGTAAATGAAGGTTTCACCTTGTATACCCGATTAGCAAGATTATAATTCAAAATTTATGCTGTTTTTTATGGTGTCTTTCAGTATTAAATCTTTGGTCATCTTGATTATCATCTTTAATATTATTTGAATCTTCATTGTAATTTTTTTCAATAGTATATTGCTCTGAAAAGATGTTGCCGTGTTTTGAATTTTTTTTGTTTTTATTTTGACGCTTAGACTTTGATTTCCATTTTTTTGAATTATCGACGTTTTTCTTTTTTTTATTATTCTTCTTTTTCGTACCGAAATATTTATTTTTTGATTTAGTCCGTCTTTTTCTTTTGGGTTTAGGAACATCTGATACAGATATTTTCTCTAGCCCTTCTAGTTTTTCTAGTTTTTCTAAATTATTCAAACTTTTATTATTAGAATTTTTCTTTAATTCACTTTCATCAAAAACAAAAGAGTCAATATTAGACATTACATAAATACTTCCAAATCCTCTTGTAATACCATTACCAATTCCTATATAACTTGGTAAAATAAAATTGGTATTAAAATCACCTGAAAAAGACCCCCATTTATTTTCATCAATAGGATTTGGAAATAAACTGGATACTTTTACTTTAGTGAAAATATTATTCTTCAGAGTAATGCCAATTTCATTAGCCAAAAAAACAATATTTTGGCCAAGGAGTTTGTTTAAAAACGAATATTTTTCATCATTATTTAAAGATTTATATTTCCCGTTTGTCATATGATTTAATGCAACCCAAGGAGTAATAAAACGATAACGTACCAATTGGTTCGATGGAATAAACTGGTTGTTATTCTTTTCAATTTCTCTATTTTCAATTTCAAAAGTAATATTTCCAAAATCAAGTGAACTTATTTTTTCAGAGATGGAAAGAACAGGTTCAACTCCCTCATGAATACCAATAATATAAATCTGTTCATTTAAAATTTTAACCTGAACCCTGGGATATAAAAACTTCTTACGATATGAACCATCAAGCATGGGGATAACTGCCTCATCTGGATATTGAGACATAAAAACACCTTTTACTTGATATGGTGTTTTGCGTACTGGTTTATTTGTGATTAGCCTAACAACAACGGTTTTGATATCAGGGAAACTATCACTCATTATACATATAAAATTCTTTTTTTATTATTGGCTCATAGTATCAAGAAATTCTGCATTCGTTTTTGTTCGTTTCATTCTGTCTTGCATGAATTCCATTGCCTCTTCAACCTTCATATCATTTAATAATTTTCGCAATATCCACATTCTACCTAGTTCTTTTCTACTTAATAGCAACTCTTCTTTTCTAGTGCCAGATTTAATTATATCAAAAGCAGGATACACTCTACGGTCACTTAGTCTTCGATCCAAAGCTAATTCCATATTTCCGGTTCCTTTGAATTCTTCGAAGATAACTTCATCTGCTCTACTTCCAGTTTCAATTAATGCAGTAGAAACAATCGTTAAACTACCTCCTTCTTCTGTATTCCGAGCTGCGCCGAAAAATTGTTTAGGTTTTTTGAGTGCATTAAAATCTACTCCCCCGGATAATATTTTACCACTATGAGGAATAACTGCATTATGTGCGCGTGCTAATCGTGTAATGCTATCAAGCAATATTACTACATCAACGCCATACTCCACCATTCTTTTGGCTTTTTGCAAAACCATGTCTGCAACAGAAACATGACGTTCAGGAGGCTCATCAAATGTAGAACTGATAACCTCTGCATCTACATTTCTTTTCATATCTGTTACTTCTTCTGGTCTTTCATCAATTAATAAAACGATTCTTTTTGTCTCTGGATGGTTAGCACTAATTGCATTAGCTAATTTTTGAAGTAAAATTGTTTTTCCGGTTTTTGGCTGAGCCACTATAAGACCACGCTGTCCTTTACCTATTGGTGAAATTAAATCCATTATCCTCATAGAAAGGTCACTTGATTTTGTTTCTAAATTGAATTTATCCTCTGGATAAAGAGGAGTAAAATTATTAAACAAAATAATGTCTTTTAACTTTTCTACAGGAGAATTATTAACTTCCTCTACTTTTAATAATGCATAAAAGCGCTCTTTTGATTTTGGTGGTCGTATCTGTCCAGATATTAAATGTCCCGTTTTTAAACCAAATCGTTTTATTTGTGACGGACTAACATAAATATCATCAGGCCCAGGCATATAATTATAATCTGGAGAGCGCAAAAATCCATATCCATCTTGCATAACCTCTAATATACCTCGAGCTGAGAATGATTGATCTTTTTTTGCCTGTGTCTTTAATATCTTTACAATTAATTCTTGTCTATTTAATCCACCTACACCCCCCTCAAGATTTAGATTATGGGCTAATTCATTAAGTTCTCTGATATTTAATGATTGTAATTCGTTTAAGTTCATATATTTTAATACTCGTTTTATAAAAGCTATAGAAAGTAAAATTTAGGCCCCGAGGATGCACTGGAGCTGATGGAAGTTACACTAAATTATTCCTGAGTCAAAAGATAATTCAAATTCGGAGAAAACCTCATCTGCTATATAATGCGAGCCGAATATTAATCCTATATTATTGTTTTGGATGTTTCTTTTTATTTTTTTAATTCCAACTTTAATTGATGGTTCAAGGTAATTTTTAATTCCCAAATCCTTAAGATTGACTGAAAGTTTTTCAGCATCTAAGAGTAATCCATTTTGACTAGTTGTAACAAATAATCTTTCAAATTTATACTTAAGTTGATTAGCTATTCGGTTGATTTTTTTATTATCCTTCAAACAAAACAAACCATAGAGTTTCGATTTTGGGAAAATAATCCTTAAAGAATAAAGAGTGGCCCTGATACCTTCTTCATTGTGTGAAACATCATAATAAAGATTTTTTGAAAGCAATTGAAGTCTCCCTGGCCACTTCACATTGTTTAACCCTCTTTGTATAATTTTAAAATCAATTCTGGGGTCAAAGTGTTTTATAGCATTAATTGCCAGATTGGCATTTTCTGCCTGATGTTTACCAATCAATGGAGTATGAAACATATAATTATCAATTTTAAAAGATGTCCCCGTTTGTTTAATTATGATTTTATTTGGTTTATTTGATAAAAGCATCGATGTGTTTTTTTCACACACCTTTTTTTCTAAAATTTTTAAAACTGTTTTTTCTTGTAATGCGCTTATAACTGATATTTTATTTTTTATAATTCCTGCTTTTTCATATGCAATTTCCTCTAAACTATCGCCCAAAATATCTGTGTGATCCATTGAAATAGGAGTTATAATTGTAAGTGCGGGTTGAATTACATTGGTTGAATCCAATCTTCCACCCAAACCAGTCTCAATAACGCCAACATCTATATTTTTTTCTTTAAAATAACTTAGAGCCATTGCGGTGGTTACTTCGAAAAAAGTTGATTCTATTTTTTCAATAATTGGATGAATGTTCTTTATAAATTTAGATATTCTTTGATTAGATATAGGAATACCATTAATTCTTATTCTCTCATTAAATGATACCAAATGCGGCGAAGTATAAAGACCAACACTGTACCCATATTCTCTCAATATGCTATATATGTGAGAAGCCGTTGAACCCTTCCCATTAGTTCCCGCAATATGGATTAAAGTAAGATCTTTATGCGGATTGTCTAGATGTTTTAGTAATGCATTAGTGTGTTCAAGACCAAGCTTTACACCTCGTCTTTGCAAAGAATAAAGATACTCAAGCTGATTTTTCATCTCTTGATATATCAATAGATTTTATTTCCGTTAATTTCTTTTTTAAAAATTTAGAAGCTAATTTTGTAAATAAATCTGATGAGTCGGTTACAAAGCAGAATAAGTCTCCTTCGATATTGGTTGAGGCCAAATCATAATTTTTTAATTTTTTTAACACGGATTCAGCAGTGGATTTTCCAGAATCAACAAGCTCTATCTTATCCCCTAAAATCTTTTTTATAATACTTGTTAATATAGGATAATGAGTACATCCAAGAATAACTGTGTCTATATCAGTATTTAAAAAGTCTTGTAAATAAAACCTTGCTATCGATAATGGAACTTCACCTTCAACCCACCCTTCTTCTACTAAAGGAACAAATAGGGGACATGACCTACTTATTATCTTCATTCTAGGATTGATTAAACGGAGCTTCTTCCCATATGCATCTGACCTTATTGTAGAATAGGTTCCCAAAACACCTATAGAATGATTATTAGTTGCTTTAACTGCATAATTAACACCAGGGTTAATGACCCCAAGAATAGGTAGTGAAAAGTTGTCTTTTAAATAATCAATCGCCAAAGAAGATGCAGTATTACAAGCAACTATTATCATCTTACAATCTTTATCTATAAGCCATCGTACTATTTCTTCTGAATATTGCTGAATACGAAAACGACTTTTATTACCATAGGGGACCCTGGCAGTATCTCCAACATAATATATTGTTTCACCAGGTAGTAAATCGATTATTGAATTAACCACTGTTAAACCACCAATACCAGAATCAAAAATCCCTATAGGTCGATTATCCATAAATTATTCGTTAGCTAAAATTTGCTCACGTGATAATTTGAAATGTTTTATTGCTGAATAAATTCCCTCAGCAATCTGTTGTTTATGGGCTTTCTGTTTTAACTTTTTTTCCTCAGCAGGATTAGATATAAATCCAACTTCTACTAAAGCATTTGGCATTGATGCACCAATTAAAACATAAAAACCCGCTTGTTTCACGCCTCTATTAGGAGTATTAAGACGCTTGTCTAATTCCATTTGGATAATTGATGCAAGATCTTCGCTTTCTTTCATAAACATACTTTGTGCCATAGTTGCCATAATAAGAGCCTCTCCAGTGAGATCTGCATATTGATCAGTAAATTCTTCTAGGTTTATTACAGAATTCTCTCTTGATGCAACCTCAATAGCATCCTCACTTTTACCAGGTCTTAGTAAAAAAGTTTCGAAACCTTGAATTTTTCTATTTTTATTTGCGTTCGCATGAATGCTTACGAATAACTTACCGTTCGCATCGTTTGCCATTTTCGTTCTATCCAACAAAGGGACAAAAACATCTTCATCTCTGGTATAGACTACCTTAATACCGGATTTTTCTAAAAGAGCTCCCGTACGTTTTGTTATATCTAGGACCACATCCTTTTCCCGTGTCCCATATTTACCTATTGCACCTGGGTCTTTACCTCCATGTCCTGCGTCTAAAACCACAACATCAAGTCTCCATCTTTCTTTAACATCTTGTATATACTCATCAATCTTTTCAAGCGGGGTACGAAGTGTAATAACTATTTCGTTTGGGTCAAGGCTTTGATACCATTCATGGCTAATAACCTCCTGTCCTAGTTTAAAAGCGACTTGAGCAGTTTTCCCAATTTGGTCTGATTCAATTTGACGAACTATACCTCGAGGCAATCCCATATTTATTTTTGATGTATCAATATTGGCTCCAGCAATTGTCAAATAATACCATCCATGTTTGTTTATAAAAGAACTAATGTTCCGTTCTGAAAAAGCTTTTTTGGAGTTAAGGTGTATAATTGTTCCATTTGATTTCACATCAATATTAATATCAGTTATATTGAATCGTATTACATCTATTTCTAATAATTCTTTTTTAGAATCAAAATTAATTCCTGGTAAAATAGTTGTTTTAAGAATTTCAATAAAATATTCAGCGGGAAGATATAGGTCATTTAGTTCAACTTTTGTTATTTGTGGCATTTGATAGGCTACATCATTAATAATGATATAGCTACTATTCCCAGAAATTTTAATTTTTGATCCAGAAATATATAATACTAGTTTTTTTCTTTCGAGATTTTCATATATCTTAGAAGTAAGTGCGTGCGCTAAATCTTTAGCAGAGATGTATAGAGGCTTGGCATTTGATAAAACTTTTATTTCAGATTCAGTGCCTGAGTTTCTGTTAAACACATGTACCTCACCACTAACAACTGTAATTAATAATAGTATTATTGCATAGCGCATCTACATAGGCCTAATTGTAAAAAAATACCATACTTTAAAATAGTATGGCAGTTATCGTATCATTGGCAACTTTAAAAAGACTACCAAATTAAATGCGCCCCAAATATATGGGGCGCATTTTCAGATTTCAAATTCGTATTACTTTTTATCGTACCACATTACTAAAATCGCTAAAGAAAGTATCCCGGCAAATCCTGCATCACCAAATTGTGACATTATTCGTCCCAATCCAGCAATAACTCCAAAAAAATCATCAAATAAGATTCCCACAATAATTCCAATAACGACTAGAGTCTTGGCCAAATCTGTAAGCTGGCCAAGCCATTCATTTATGTTTTGCAAGCCTTTCAGCATAGTTTCCTCCTGTTGTCAGGAAAATGAAGGTTGTAAAAAAACAAACCTCCAAGCTATATCCTGTATTATTATCCCAGAAACGAGAGAAAAACCAGCAAAGCAAGTAGACCCGCAAATCCGCCATCTAGAAATGTATTCACTAAATCTACAATTCCACCTATAGGATCAAATCCTGTGGAATATACAATATTAACGAAAACAAACAGAACTATGAGCGCTTTAATAACTCCAACTACTCCAGATGCTGCGTTTTGTACGGTTGAGTTGACATCAGCCATGCCGATACCTCCTTGGTTTGGTTCTTTGGTTAGGATATAAGATTATAAAAATAATCAATAATCCAGTAATTAAGATTAGTACACGATAATCTTATGTGAAACTCGGTGCCAATCTTTTTCATTAACTGAATTTACTAAAAAAGCTGTTATGTGCAATATTTATATTTAATGATTGATATTATTTGCAGAAAGAAGTGAGTACACTACTGATTCTACCTTTGCAGGAGATATAGATTCCATGCAAAGTTTACATAATCTCCAATGCTTAGAGGAATGACTGCAAGGAGATTCTGGAGTGACAACCCTACAATAATCACTGAGGGGAGATGTCAATTCCGGTGATTGAGACCCAAATATTGAAACCACGGGAATTCCTACATGTGCTGCTAAATGTCCAGCCATCGAATCAGGAGCAATAATGCATCTTTGTTGTGCAAGCCAATTACTTAATTCAACAAGGGTTCCTGAAAAAGTTTGTGCTTTTATTTTCTTATCTTTTAATAGCTTTATAAGCTCTAAAGATTCAGTTGTCTTAACAATACAAATCCTGAATTTTTCAGAGAGTAATCTTGTTAAATCAAACCAATAGGCGATTGGCCAAAATCTTCTTGGATCACCTGCTCCAATATGAAAAACTATTGCTCCTGTATTATTTAATCGATTTTTTTTTGTTGTATATATTGGATCACAACCGGCCTTGTATAATAATTCATTTGCACGGAATGTTTGATGTAAATCTTCATTCATCTCTTTTGGATGACTGTAAAAATATTTCCCTCCAGTATTAATATAACCAAAGTTTATTTTAGGTTTAACATTCCATAAAAACCAACTGTTTCTAAAGTCCCCTTTAAAATCAAATGCCAAATCAATATTTTTTTTTGATAGTTTTCGTGCAAAAGACCAAGCATGAAACCATTTAATTAAAGACCAGTCCCATTCTGTCCATGGTGCACGAAAAGGGATTATATTATCAGCCATATTAAGATGTTTAGCTAACTCTACACTAGAATGATTACATAATAAAATTATTTTGGCATCTGGGAAATGTTTTTTCAATATTTCCATCGCCGGACCAATTAATAATATATCACCTATCCTATGATATTCTGTAACTAGAATTTTTTTTATATTAAGATTATTGTAATCGTATGATAAGCGAAAAAAATTTAAAAAAAGAAAATAGGGCGATAAAATAAAACTAAGAAACTGAGACCAAAATATAGTCCGGGAACTATAAATTTTAGACCTTAACATACTAAGCCGATGGTTCTATAGTATTCATAAAGTTTTTGGGCAACAATAGTTATATCATGATATCGCTGCACCCATTCTCTACCTTTTTTACCATACTTAAATATTTTATCACGGTCTTTTATTAATAACCTTAGGGTTTTTTCAAGATCATC
>CEUN01164683.1_pt1 | contig 16172 bp, 8 predicted proteins | sample 361501 | NCBI WGS metagenome assembly CEUN01 (sample SAMEA2622801, study PRJEB7988) | marine metagenome | biome: marine biome (ENVO:00000447); feature: marine epipelagic mixed layer (ENVO:xxxxxxxxx); material: "saline water (ENVO:00002010), including plankton (ENVO:xxxxxxxx)" | depth 120 m | reverse complement strand
ACTGCTGCGTTGAAGCATCTTTCGTATGGTAAACATGTTGCTCTTATTACCGATGCGCGTTTTTCTGGGGTTTCTACTGGAGCTTGTATTGGTCACGTTGGTCCAGAAGCTTTGGCTGGTGGTCCCATAGGTCGAGTCAGAGACGGCGATATTATTGAGATTATCGTAGATCGTAAAAACCTTTCAGGCTCGATCAATTTGGTGGGTACAGATGCTGATATTAAAGATGCTGAATGGGGGAATGTAGAGCTTGATCGTCGTAAAGTGCCTAGTGATCTTGCTCCGCACCCTCAACTTCCAGACGATTCACGACTATGGGCTGCGCTTCAGTCTGCATCGGGAGGTACCTGGGGGGGCTGTGTGTTTGATGTTGATTTAATTGTTGAGACTATTGAAGCCGGAAATAAGGCGCTTGGAAAATAGAGAGTACGTATATTTTTAGACGAGTACCGTGTTGTTCAACTTCATTAGTAAGCCCGAGCGTACTACTGTTGAAGCGCGATCCAGTGTCCTAATGTTTTTAGCCGGGTCACCATCAAATGCAGCTAAGTCTGCCACCATGCCCGACTTGAGACTTCCAATCTCTTTATTCAGCCCTAGTGCCTCAGCGGTTCCAGCTGTAGAAGTATTGATTGCTTTCCATTCTGTCCAACCAAACTTTTCAACATATGCCCATGCATTAGCTGCGGATCTGTCATGCGTGCCATATGCCATCCCCATATCGAGCCCGGATGTGAACCTAATTCCGGCATCATGCATCTTCAGTAAAGTTTCGATGTGTTCATTTTCTTCAACAAATTTTGAAGAGACGGCCCAATGAGGATCCATAGGACCTTGTTCACCGCGAGCTTTAGCCTCTTGGGCTAGTAACGCATGTCCAAGTGTTGGATCAACCCACTGACCCTGATCAGCCATTTTTTTAACGGTATTTTGATCGTAGTCTAGTCCTTTTTCAGGATCAATGTCATACCAGCGTGAGTGTATAACGTGGTCCACGCCGGCTTCGACGACGTTTTTTACACCCTGTGCTGAAAGAACATGTGTAACGATCGGGACATTCATGCGATTCGCTTCATCAACAGCTGATTTCAAGACTTCTAATGAGTATTGCGGTCTACGAGGGTTTGCGGTCGGTGTGAACATTCCTCCCGTCGCCATCATTTTGATGACATTAGCACCTAGTTTGACTTGGGTGCGAATTGCTTTTCGTACCTCAGTTTCTGTATCAGCTTCTGTTCCGAAGAACCAGCAGTGCCCAGAGGTTATCGTGATAGGGGTACCAGCAAGCAGTAATCGCGGTCCTGGGATGTGACCACTGTCAATCATTTGTCTGACGGCAAACGCTACTTCGTTTTTTGAACCGATATCGCGGATAGTCGTGGTGCCCGCAAGAACGGCTTTTCGCATATTGTTGGTCGCGCGAATAGTGAGCTGTTGATTATTTTCCCCTAGAGCAAGTGCCCGAGCATCCCATGTTGCACTGCAGTGCATATGGCAATGAGCATCTACTAGACCCGGGAGAAGCGAAACATTACCAAGATCATAAACTTCATGTGAATCCTCAGCTGCATTAATATTTTCTGAAGGTTCAACAGCTTTTATTAGTCCGTCATGAACAATTACGGCATGATTTTTAAGCCAGCCAGAAACATCAGGGTTAGACACGCGAGCTGCTTTGAAAATACTTTTTTTCGTCATGGATGTTTTTAACCTGTCGTGTAGGTTTTACTTTTCTGTAGCGGAAGATGTGATGTAAGGATACTATTTCTTTTGGATGTTATGGAATGTGAATATAACAATTCTGATGGCACCAACTCTATACATTCATAGTGCTTTCCAGTAGCGCCGACCTTCCCACCTAATAATTCTGCCCCAGCCCGGAAAGCTAAGGTGACTACCTATAACTATTGAATTGCTTGTTTCAGCTTGATCAAGAATATTATTACGAGCTTCGATGCCCATCTTCTGATTCCAGTCAGGAGAGTAACTAAGTTCTGTTTCACTAGCCTGCATTGGTGATCCAAGAATATCGCCAACTAATACGGCTCTTTGATTTCTTGAGCTTATGAGTAAGCTCATATGACCAGGTGTGTGTCCTGGAGTGTGAAACGCAACTACTCCTGGTGCTAGCTCGGTTTCTCCGTTCATTAGGTCAAGCGCTCCCTGTTCATGAACAGGTATGACGCTGTGTTTAGTGGTCTTTCCTCGATTTTCGTCATTCAAAATTTTGTTTGTTGTGAAGTGCTTCCAGTCAGCTTCATGGACTCGATACCTGGCATTTGGGAATGACAGCCTTCTATCCTCTAAATCCTCCCTAAGGTTCCAGCCGACATGATCACCGTGAAGATGTGTTAGAAAAACCGTATCTATTGAATCAAGCTTGATACCGTTTTTCGAAAAATCTCTGAGTAACTGACCTGGCGCATGGTGTCCAAGCATTTTTCCGTTTGGCCCAAATCCTGTATCGGCGAGAATATGTTTTTCTTGTGATGTGAACACGAAGGAACCCAAGTTATTTTTAAATAATTCTCCTTCGAAATACTCAGGAAATCGTTCGTGATACGGTTCCCATACATCCAAAGGGTCTTTAGGGAACAGGATTCTAGGATCAAATGTGATACTTCCATCTGAAAGTGCAGTAATGTGCACGTCACCAATTTGAAGTGTATTGTTACGGGATGAGTTCATTTGTATTTATTGTGATTCAATAATTTTTTTGTCAGCAATATACGCTTAAAGTTCAAATGAAAAAGCCCCAAGCTAAATGCTTGGGGCTTTAGTTTTGTCATTATGGCGATCCCGAGCAGATTCGAACTGCCGATCTCCTCCTTGACAGGGAGGCGTGTTAGGCCGCTACACCACGGGACCATACATTAGGTAGTTAAATCTATCCTATCCTATTGAGAGTAAGGCTGGTACCCAGTACGAGTCAACACTTCTCTAATGATTCCCGAAGTTTAATTAGGCATCAAATGATTAAAGTGTTCAATAATGCTGATCTTACGTATCTAGCCGTAGTTGCAACCGATACCTTTATATCCGATTTCAACTTCTCCAGTAGCAGTAATCATTACAGGTGTTATTTTGTCTCCACCTGAAAGCCGTTCGACTTCGGACCACATATCAGGTTCTGTAGAAACATCTATTTCACGATACTGGATCTGATCATTTACAAGATCTTCTTTTAGAAGATCGCAGTATCCGCATGTAGGGTGCGTGTAGACAATAGCTATACCATCGTCCGGTGCTGGTTCAGTTATTCGCATTGAATATCCTTAATCGCTCGGTTTCGAGTTTATTTCAAACTCTTTAGCATTTTTATTACTGAAAGCAATTGCTGAAAATTTAGAGATTTGCTGATGTTGGGGCTTAAGTCGATAATGCTTGTAAGGAAGAAATTACATCTCTATAAATTTTTCTCCTGAGAGGTATCCTGTGGGATCATTTTCAAATGCCACACGACAACCAGGGGCACAAAAGTAATATATGGCTCCTTTGTGGTTTGAGGCTCCACCTAGGGGATTTTTCGTTTCGACCTTCATACCGCATACAGGGTCAATAGATTTTTCGGCTTTTATTGTGCTAAGAAATGGGATTTTCATTTATCTCTGTTAGTTTTTGTTTGTCACTAAACAAGTTTATTGCATGCATTCAATGTGATTGGATAAGAATATGTCACAATGATCTGATTAATTATTTACTGATTTTAAGTGCGGCGCCCAATCGAAGGGAATTAGTTACCACGGTTACAGAACTCAAAGCCATTGCTGCCGCTGCAGCTATTGGGTTCAGGAAACCATATTCACCGATCACTATGTGAAGAAAATTAGGAACCGAACCATCTCTGAAGATCGGGTAAAGGGCTCCAGCCGCAATCGGAATAAGTGTTACGTTGTAGAAAAAAGCCCAAAACAAATTTTGTTTGATGGTACTCATCGTTTTTTTACTAAGATCGATAATGTCATTGACTTTATTTGGATTGCCTGAAGCGATGGTTAGATCGGCAGCTTCGATCGCGATGTCAGTTCCTGAGCCTATAGCTATTCCTACATCTGCGGTTGCTAGCGCCGGTGCATCATTGATTCCGTCTCCGACCATTGCAACAATACGACCATGTTTTTGCAGGTCGGATATTGTCATAGCTTTTTCTTCGGGTAATACATTTGCTATGACTTTTTTAATGCCAATTGCATGTGCGATTTTTTCGGCTGTTTTTGTGTTGTCACCGGTGAGCATGATGGTTTCTATACCACGTTGGTGTAATCCATCCACGGCAGTAGCCGATTCAGGTTTTATGTGGTCATAAACTCCGATTAGCCCTACTGGAGTTTTATTTTTCGACACCACTAGAACTGTCTCGCCTCGTTCAGTGATTGTGGATATTTTTTCAGATATCTCGTGATTGAAACTTGGTTTATCTAGCACGAATTTAGGGCTTCCGACCATAATGGTCGATCCTTCTATTTTTGCTTTAATCCCAAATCCGGGCAGTACTCGTAAATTCTCTGTGGGGAGCAGTCCGATATTTTGATTATTTGCTTCAGTCATGATTGCTGCAGCAAGAGCGTGTTCTGAACTAAATTCAACAGATGCTGTGAGCTGTAATAATTCTTTGTTCGATATACCAAAAGGGTGCATGGTGATAACTTTTGGTCTGCCTTCGGTGATCGTACCCGTCTTATCGAATACAACTGTATCGATTTTGTGAGTTAGCTCTAGAGCTTCAGCATTCTTGATTAATGTTCCGATCGAAGCGCTTGCCCCCATACCGACAATGATTGCTGTCGGCGTTGCCAAGCCTAGCGCACAAGGGCATGCGATTACCAGTACAGCTACAGTCATCAACAGTGCATTTATTATTGCTGGATCCGGAGCCCATAACGCCCAGCATACAAACGTAATAAGTGCGAGTATTAATACGGTAGGAACAAAACGAACAGTTACTTGGTCAACCAGAGCTTCAATCGGGGTCTTTGAAGATTGAGCGCGCTGTACCGACCTTACAATACTGGCCAGTATAGTTTCACGCCCAACGGCTGATGCTATAAATTTCACGGCACCTGTTCCATTGACGGTTCCGGCAAAAACGTTGTCTCCAGCTCTTTTTTCTGCTGGTGCTGGCTCTCCGGTGAGCATTGATTCTTCGATTGCAGTCGAGCCTTCTATGATTTTGCCATCGACTGATACCCGCTCACCTGGTCTTAGTATTATCGTGGTGCCGACGTTGATCTCTGATATATTCACCTCTTTTGCTTCACCATTTGCTATGACCATAGCGGTAGAGGGCTGAAGGCTCATTAATCGCCTTATTGCATTCGACGTTCTAATTCTTGCTCTGCCTTCAAGCCATCGACCAAGAAGAACTAAACCAATTATTGTTACTGAGACATCGAAATAAGTTCCAGTTGAATGGTGTCCTCCTACAGTTGCACTGGCAAAATTTATTGAATCTTCGAAAAATGGCCTCGTTAACGTCACAACTAGGCTGTAAAAGTAAGCAGTCGAAGTCCCAATTACTACGAGTGTGTTCATATTAGATGTTTTTACACGTGCTGCAGACCATGAAGACCGGTAGAAAGTTTTTCCAGCCCAGAACTGAACCGGGGTGGAGATCAAAAGAAGAAAAAAATTGATGTTTGTAGGAGATATAGCCGACAGTGAGTCGATCCTTGTGTAATTCATTGTGATCATCACCACTGCAGCTAACACTAGGCTCACAATCATTTTATTTTTGGTTTTATAAAGTTCCTTAATAATGATCTCTTGATTGTTGTCAGCAAAAGTTGATGTGGTTTCATCTGCGAACGCGCGTATCGAATAACCTGCGCCAGATATTGCTTTTATCAGGTCAGATTTCGTTACTTCGGCCGGTTTGAATTGAACAAATGCGGTTTCAGTTCCTAAACTTACGTTGGCGCTGTGGACGCCCGGTAATTGGCGTAAAGCATTATCAACGTGATGTACGCACGCAGCGCATGTCATTCCTCCAACACTGAATGTCAGGTCTGACAGTTTTTGATCTTTTTTTGTTTTTTGGCTGATCGCAGGATTATTTGCTGTTTGCAATGTCCTACATTTCTAAAAATTTGCTAGACCGTTGCTGTACGTAGGCAAAGGTAATGACATTGGTTATGTAATCCGTATGTCAGTTCAGTATAAAGCTTAAGCTGGTTGATTCAGGACGGAATTCCATCTGTCGGTATGAATTAATGCCTGCAGCACGGTGTGATGTTAGCCGATTATGGTAGTACTGATCTGTAAACCCGCCTTGTTCACGTAAATTTGATAGTAATTGGTCGGGAATATCATAAAGACGCTTATTGTTTATTTGAGTTCTTAATTTGCTATGAAAATTTCTAAAATAGATTTGAGCACTGTTTTTATACAAATTAAGATGGTTGATGTAGAGTTTTAACCATCGATTTATATTGATGGCAATTACTAAGAGAATTACACCCGCGAGTGCATCCAATACATAGTGGTTTGCGGTGGCTATGATTGCTATGAACATTAGTGCTTGATACGCGAAGCCAAAGATTTTTAACCAGATGCCGCCTATACGAAACATTGCTGTCATTATTAGAAGCGCCCAGGCATAGTGAAGGCTTGGCATTGCAGCGAAACGGTTATAACTGATAGCTGAATCTGAATTTGGTGCCGGATCAAGACCTAACATCGTTACCGTGTCGGTCATTCCTAGTCCAGGCATGAAACGCGGGGGTGCCAGAGGGAAAACCGCAAAAATAATGGCTCCTAGAATCATTGAGATTACGAAAGTTCGTCTGATATCGATATAAATAGTCCGATATTTAAGAAAATTTAATAGCGCTGTTGCAATAAGCCCTAACCACATACCTACGACATAAAAATAAGTTATTGCAACAAGCATCCCCATAGAAATTTTGCTGATTACTTGCTGGATAAATGCTTCCCAATTTAAAGCGAGGGCGGATTCAAGTTTGAGCACTAGCCAGCCATTGGTTACGGCTTTTAGGACAGGCGAAGGGTCGGTAAGGTTTTTTGCCAGCGCGAATATCAGGTAGCAAGACCCAATTATAAGAACTTCTTTTGTGATGGTTTTAATCATCACAGCTTCTCAGCCGTTAATACTTTGCTAGTTGTGAGCGGGGTAATTACCCCAATATAGCTGGACATTTTTTTCAAATCAGAGTATTTAGTCAAGTCGCATAAGACCGTTTAACAAGTCGAGATTCACCTTTTTCTTATAAATAAAAGCGTTGCTAATATATGGCTTCAATATTTTGATTGACATCTACCATGGGAGAAGCCTAAACTAAGAGGCTGTCAGAGAAATATCCAGCTCTTTTCGTCTCGTCCTGATTCCTATTTTTTAATTCCAAACAACACCGAACCAAACGTGCTGCATGGCGGCGCGCTGTTCGGTGGTTTCGCGTAAGTGTTGTTCTGGCGAGGACATCTCACGCGCGAGATTCAAAATATTTACTACGCCTTTGGCGCATTGGAGTGTGTTTATGGTCATCGCTGATCGTCGGTTAGCTCCCTCAGAACAGCCCGGATACAAAAGATTTAACAGCATATCCAATAACGTTGATGTTCCGAGTTTGGTTCAGGTTCAGGTTAATTCATTTGAATGGCTGAAGACCGGAGGATTAAAGGATTTAATCGAGGAGATCTCTCCTATTGAAGATTTCTCGGGTGGTCGTTTTGACTTACAGTTCCTTAGCCACGAAGTTAGAAAGCCAAAGTACACGGAGCGTGAATGTCGTAATCGAGAAATTACTTACTCTGCCCCTCTGTACATAACCGTACAGTTAGTGATCAAGGAAACTGGGGAGGTCAAAGAACAGACTCTCTTTTTTGGTGATATACCGATGATGACAAGTAGCGGCACCTTTGTTATTAACGGGGCAGAGCGCGTTGTTGTTTCGCAGCTTGTTCGATCGCCTGGTGCATATTTCACAACTAAGACAGACCCTACAACTGGTCGAGAGCTGTGTAGCGCCAAGTTGATTCCTTATCGAGGTGCATGGGTCGAACTCGAAACCAGTAACAAAGATCTGCTGTCAGTGAAGGTTGATCGCAAGCGTAAAGCACCGATTTCAACATTGCTTAGGGCGCTTGGTTGGGAATCTGATGATGAGATTCTTGGACTTGTTGCTGATGTAGACGATGATCCGATTCACAACTATATGCAAGCAACTTTGGCTAAGGACACTTCTTCTACTACAGAAGAAGAAGCTCTGCTTGAGTTTTATCGACGCCTTCGACCCGGTGAACCACCCAGTGTGGATAATGCGCGTGAATTGATCGAAAGTCTGTTTTTTAATGATCGCAAATACGACCTTGGTCCTGTTGGTCGTTACAAGTTAAACCGACGACTTGGCATTGATGAGAAAACTCGTACTCTGACCAAGAATGACATTGTTGAATTGATCCGGCGGATGATAAATATCAATAATGGTCGAGCTTCGAATGATGACATAGATCATTTAGGAAATCGACGAGTTCGTGCAGTTGGTGAACTTATACAGAACCAACTTCGTGTTGGACTTTTGCGAATGGAGCGTGTTGTAAAAGAGCGTATGACCACGCAAATGGATCCGACTGCGACCACTCCGGCAGCATTAATTAATATTCGACCCGTTGTAGCAGCTGTCCGAGAATTTTTTGGTGGTTCTCAACTCTCACAATTTATGGATCAGACTAATCCGCTTGCAGAGCTTACGCACAAACGGCGGCTTTCCGCTTTAGGTCCGGGGGGGCTTTCACGCGAACGTGCAGGGTTTGATGTGCGTGACGTGCACCAATCACATTATGGTCGAATTTGTCCAATAGAGACACCAGAAGGTCCAAATATTGGTCTTCTTGGTTCACTCTCGACTTACGCACGGTTGAACGAGTTTGGTTTTATCGAAACTCCCTACCGCAGGGTGCTTCGGTCGATCAACAGTAAGAATCCGGATATACAGGGTCGCACGCCAACTGAGGACATTGTTGATGATAATGGAAAGGTGATTGTTGAGGGGGGCAAGCCCATTACTATTCCAATGGCTGAAGTTGTAAATAACCTAGATGCCAGAGATTTAAATGTTCAAGCTTATGTTACTACTGCAGAAGCTGATCGTGAATATCTGTCTGCTGACGATGAAGAAAAATTCACTATTGGACAGGCGACTACCCCTATGGACGCTAAGGGTCAGATAACTACTGATCTTGTTGAGGTTCGCCAACACGGGTCGGAAGCATATACGGAAGTTCATCCGGATGCTGTGCAGTATCTTGACGTATCTCCAATGCAGATAGTAAGTATATCAACGGCGTTGATTCCTTTTCTTGAGCATGACGATGCCAACCGAGCGCTCATGGGATCTAATATGCAGCGCCAAGCTGTGCCTTTGATAAAGCCGCAGGCTCCATTGGTTGGGACGGGTATGGAATGGCGTGTCGCTAATGATTCAGGGCAGGTCGTTATATCAAAAGACGAGGGTGTGGTATCAGAGTCCACCAGTGAGTATGTGAAGATAGTTGATAAAACAGGTCGTGAAACTGAGTACCCTTTGACTAAGTTTGTTCGCTCTAATCAAGGTACATCGATTAACCAGCACCCGATAGTTTATAAAGGCGACAAGGTGATACCTGGTTCACCTCTTGCTGATAGTTCATCAACTGATAATGGGGAATTAGCTTTAGGTCAGAATTTGCTTGTTGGTTTCATGACTTTTGATGGTCATAACTACGAAGATGCGATTATCCTCAACGAAGATCTTGTAAAAGAAGACCGTTACACCTCAATACACATCGACAAACACGAAGCTGAGGCCAGAGAAACCAAGCTTGGACCTGAAGAAATCACGCGTGATATACCCAATGTTGGTGAGGAAAGCTTGCGGGATCTTGACGAGTACGGAATTGTGCGAATTGGTGCATGGGTCACTCCAGGAGACATTCTCGTAGGAAAGATAACACCAAAGGGCGAAACTGAACTGACTGCGGAAGAGAAGTTGCTTCGTGCGATTTTTGGTGAAAAGGCGAGAGATGTAAAGGATACAAGTCTGAGAGTGCCTCACGGTCAGCACGGCAAGGTTATCGACGTGCGTGTTCTAACCAAGGCAACCGGTGATGAGATGCAGCCAGGTGTCACTAAGACCGTAAGAGTATGGGTAGCTCACACTCGAAAGATTAGTGAGGGCGATAAGATGGCTGGCCGACACGGTAACAAAGGAATTGTGGCGAAAATTCTTCCGCGCGAGGACATGCCATTTCTTCCAGACGGGACTCCTTTGGACGTTATGTTAAACCCAATCGGAGTTCCTTCTCGAATGAATCTAGGGCAGCTTCTTGAGACTCATCTTGGCTGGGCTGCGAGCACGCTTGGCTTTCATGCTAGGACTCCGGTGTTCGATGGTGCACAAGATTCAGTGATTGAAGATCAGATTGCTAGGGCATGGTTTGTGCATGAATCAAACTCAATAGATCATAAAGATCTAGATTCGAGTGAAATCAATTGGAATAAGGTAGATGCATATCTTAACGAACGTGGGTTTGATCGTGATCGCCTGTGGAGTGATGCACAGTCAAACCGTGGAGTAGCTCGTGAAGCCTGTCTCAGGATATGGCTTAAAGAGTACGGCGGCACGGAGACAGAAGGACTGAAGCCGACGGAGCTTATTCAACGGGCTCTGAATATTTCACGTCAGCGGAATTTATCAGCACCAATTTTTGGCAAGCAGGAGCTTAACGATGGTCGTACTGGGCTTCCTTTTGACGCACCAGTAACTGTCGGAAACGTATATATGCTGAAGCTTATTCACTTAGTTCAAGACAAAATTCATGCTAGATCAACTGGACCTTACTCACTCATAACTCAACAGCCTCTAGGCGGTAAGGCTCAGTTTGGTGGACAGAGATTTGGTGAAATGGAAGTCTGGGCACTTGAAGCATATTCAGCGGCTTCAACGTTACAGGAGATGCTTACGATTAAATCTGACGACGTGGTTGGGCGTGTGAAAACCTATGAGGCTATTGTCAAGGGTGAAGAGGTTATTCAACCTGGTGTTCCGGAGTCTTTTCATGTTCTATTAAAGGAATTACAAGGTTTAGGGCTGTCGGTCGAGCTTCTCAATGAAGATATTGATCGGTTCACCAAAACACAAAATCAAGCTCAGGAGATGTCTGCAACCTTAGGTGCGCCGTTGGACTGGAACGATATCAGCGATGAACCGCTTGACGCTCTTGAAATTGAGGAACTAGAGGTTATTGATTCACTTGTAGATGAAGTCATAGACGACTCTGACGATGACGACGCTGATGAGTCTTCGGCAGACTCGCTACAGTCTCTAGCTTCATTGGAAGATGAAGATATTGCTGAAGACCTTCCAGGTGTTGAAGATGAAGAGAATTAAGATGGAAATTGGATCTGGATTATTTGCTAAATCTATGAATTTAAATACTTAAATATTGCTAGATACAACTAGTAATTTTACTAACAAGATTAATCATCTAAACGAGTTATACTCGAAAGGTAAGGAAGCGGCAACACATGACACAGTCGGGCGCCGATTTCAATGCAATAAGAATCGCTCTCGCTTCACCAGAGCAGATTCGTGCGTGGTCATACGGAGAGGTTACCAAGCCTGAAACGATAAACTATCGTACTCTTAGACCGGAGAAAGACGGTCTATTCTGTGAAAGGATTTTTGGTCCTACTAAGGATTGGGAATGCTATTGTGGAAAGTATAAGAAAATTCGTTATAAGGGAGTAATTTGTGACCGATGTGGTGTTGAGGTAGCTAGATCGAAAGTTAGGCGTGAAAGAATGGGGCATGTGAAACTTGCTGCTCCCGTAGCTCACATCTGGTTTTCTAAAGGTACTCCTTCTAGGCTTGGTCTTCTTCTTGATCTGTCACCTCGCAACCTCGAACGCGTACTTTATTTTGCCCAGTATGTGGTAACTGAAGTCGATGATTTGGCTCGACACAATGCTATTGAGCAACTTGAGTTATACCGAGATGCCGAGACTAACCGTCTAGCTGAAGATCTAAAGGAAAATCTTTCAGCGGGCACTGTAGAGGGACCTCTACGTGAGACTATGCAGTCAATTTATGAGGCTCAACTTGAGGCAGAGCGTCTAGCTACAGAGATGGCTGAGCTAGATAAGCCAAAAAAGAAGCCAACAAAGTCTCAAGTTATAAAGGCAGAAAAAGAAGCGCAAGAAAGGGAAGATGCTCATCAGGCGGAGATGAATAGTTTTAAGGGAGAAGAAGCGTCAACGAAACTGTCTGAGATCACAGAGCAGCAGATCACAAAAGTTAATGCCGATGTTCAAGATAAGATCGACGATCTAGAGTCTATACAAGTTATGGATCTACTGACTGAGGCTAGATTTCGAGAACTTCGTGATAAATTTGGGCAAGTATTCAAGGCCTCGATGGGAGCCGAGTCTGTCTTAGAGATTTTAAAGAATACCGACCTAGATGCGGTACGTGTTGATCTTCAGGATCAGGTTCGCAACACTTCGGGTCAGCGCCGCAAAAAGGCAATTAAGCGGCTGCGAGTGGTTGAAGCATTTCGAAAAAGTGGTAATAAATCTGAGTGGATGATTATGACTGTTCTTCCAGTCCTTCCTCCTGAGTTGCACCCAATGGTTCAATTAGATGGAGGTCGATTTGCTACTAGCGACCTCAATGATCTTTACCGAAGGGTTATCAACAGAAACAACCGTTTAAAACATCTTATTGAGCTTCAAGCGCCCGACATTATCATACGAAATGAAAAACGAATGTTGCAGGAGGCTGTAGACGCACTTATTGATAATGGTCGACGCGGTCGTGCAATTCAAGGTAGTCATAACCATAAGCTTAAGTCTCTTACAGATTTGTTGCGCGGCAAGCAAGGGCGTTTCCGTCAGAATCTTCTTGGCAAACGTGTTGATTACAGTGGGCGTTCGGTGATTATTTCTGGACCTCAACTAAAGATGTATGAGTGCGGGCTTCCGAAGAAAATGGCTCTTGAACTATTTAAGCCTTTCGTTATGAACGCACTTGTTGTCAAGGGTTATGCTCATAATATAAAGAGCGCGAAGCGAATGACCGAACGGGCGCGACCCGAAATATGGGATTTACTTGAAGAGGTAATACAAGACCATCCTGTCATGCTCAACCGAGCACCTACCCTACACCGTTTAGGGATTCAAGCATTCCAGCCGGTACTGGTTGAAGGTTCAGCGATCCAAATTCATCCTCTTGTCTGTACTGCATTTAATGCTGACTTTGATGGTGATCAAATGGCAGTCCACGTTCCGTTGTCACGCGAGGCAGTGAATGAAGCTCAGCGGCTAATGCTTTCAACCAACAACATGCTGGCTCCAAGTTCCGGATTTCCGATTGTTTCACCAACCCTCGATATGGTTCTTGGTATGTATTACCTCACTGGTATAGATGGTCAGGAATTAACTCCTGTGCACAAAGACGATAATGGAGATCCGGTACATAAGGTTTACGGTAACTTTGATGACGCTTTGTTTGCTTTTGAAATAGAACGGGTAAAGCTTCGTGAGCGTATTAAGGTTCGAGATGGACAAGGTGAGTGGATTGAAACTACCGTAGGCCGAATCATTCTGAATAACACATTTCCTAGTACTATGTCATATAGAAACCAGACTTTTGATCGTGGTGATATCGAAGCTCTCGTAACTGAAGTAGTAAATGAGTATGGAAATGATGAAACGGTTTCGATGCTAGATCAGATGAAGTCACTTGGCTTCAAGTATGCCACTCAGTCTGGCACCACTATAGCGATGAAAGATATCGTAGTTCCTCCACAGAAACAGTCTCTCTTATCAGCAGCTGACACCAAGATTTCTCGACTTGATTCACTTTTTGATGATGGTCTTATAACTGAGATCGAGCGATACGAAGCAGCAGTTGAAATATGGACTGACGTCTCTAATAAGATGACTAATGCTGTTGAAGATACATTGCCGAATTACGGTGGTATTTTTGATATGGCTAACTCGGGAGCGAAAGGTAATATCGCCCAGATTAAGCAGATGGCAGGAATGCGTGGCTTAATGTCTGATCCTAAAGGTCGAATTATTGAAATGCCTATACGTTCCAGCTTCGCCGAAGGTCTATCGGTTCTTGAGTATTTCATTTCTACCCATGGTGCACGAAAGGGTCTTGCTGATACGGCGCTTCGTACTGCGGACTCAGGTTATCTGACCCGTCGACTTGCTGACGTTGCTCAAGATGTAATCATTACAACCGAAGATGACATGGGTGCCCAAGGAATTTTGATCCAGCATGATCCTACCGGTCTGCAGGCGCCTCTTGCTGAACGTATTGTTACGAGATATCTATCAGAACCAGTCGTTCACCCTGAAACTGGAGAGATAATCGCTGACCGTGACGAATTGGTTACTCGTAAAATGGCGGAGAAAATTACAACTGCTGGTGTTCAGGAAGCGTGGGTTTATTCACCGCTTTCTAGTACAACTCAGCGTGGTATCTCTCAGAAGTGTTACGGGGCATCTCTTGCAACGGGTAAACGTGCTCTCATGGGAGAAGCGGTTGGAATTATTGCTGCTCAATCGATTGGAGAACCTGGTACACAATTGACGATGCGAACATTCCACACTGGTGGTATTGCTGGTAAGGACATTACTTCAGGATTACCGCGTGTTGTGGAACTGTTTGAAGCCCGACAACCTAAAGGAATGTCAGTTCTTTCTGAGATCGGAGGCAAAGTTGAGATCGCTCAACTTCCAGAAGGTCGCGTGGTTAGGGTGACGTCGATAGAAGAGTTTTCTGAGGAAATTGATATTCCAAAGACTCATCGTCAAACTGTAAAGACTGGTGATTGGGTCGATGCTGGGGAGGCGGTGCTGTCAATGAAGAAGACTGCCAAAACAGCAGCGTTAAAGGCTGGCGAAGGTGATTCAATAACTGAAGAGATTTATGCTCCAGTTGCAGGTACTGCTCAGGTTACAAAGGCATTCGTTAGAATTACTTGGCAGGAAAATGACGAACGTGAGTATGTTATTCCTGCAGCTTCGGAAATTCTTGTTGGTGATGGCGAAATTATTGAACCTGGAACTGCTCTCACAGACGGACCTAAAAACCCTCAGGACATCCTAAGGATTGAGGGTCAAGCTGCGGTACAACGTTATTTGGTTGATGAAGTACAGGCTGTTTACCGATCGCAAGGTGTTCAGTTGCATGATAAGCACATCGAAGTTATTGTTCGTCAGATGATGCGTAAAGTTCGAGTTGATAATCCTGGAGATAGTGATTTGTTACCAGGAGAATTGGTCGATAGACACGATTATGAATTCGCAAACAACAGTATGCTGGCCGAAGGTGGTGAGCCCGCAACTGCTAGTCCGGTCTTGCTCGGAGTTACCAGGGCATCTCTTAATACCCAAAGTTTCCTAGCGGCAGCTTCATTTCAAGAGACAGCCCGTGTACTGACAGAAGCTGCGGTGAATGGATCTGTGGATCGACTCAACGGTCTAAAGGAAAATGTGATTATCGGACGACTGATTCCTGCTCGGCTGGATCAAACTGAAGAAGGTCGTAATAGACTTGGTATTGAGGGTAAGGAACAGGAATCTGGTCAATTGACTGGATTTACTCAGGCGCCAGCTACTTTTGAGGAAGCACTTGCTGCGATAGGTGGTGATGAGCTTGTGAGTGCAGGTGCTGACACAGTAGTTCCTGTGGGTGGAGATGCCGCCGCCGCCGCCGCCGCCGCCGTTGCTGCCTCAGAATCCGCAAGCGATGACGGAGGATTGTTAGCTGCGGTTACAGCGCTTACTGATGCAGTTACTACCGGGGATGATTCTTCGGATGCAGGGGATGACGAAGCAACACTTGCTGCTGAAGCACTTCTCGCCTCAACATCAACTGCTGAAGAAAATCCTGAACCTGCCCCGAAATTCGTCGATGAGAGTGATGAAGTCGAAGATGTAACTTCAGGCGGGTAAAATCTAGGTATTATCGAAAAGATAATCTCGTAACGCCCGTAACATTGCATTCGGGGTTTATGCGTTTAGGTTTGTATTTATCAGAATAGTGGATCACGTTGATTTTTCATATAAAATCGAACATCTGCTCAATCATCAGTATTACTTGACAACGTGGGTAGCTGGGGCGGTTAGCTCAGCTGGCTAGAGCGCGTCGTTGACATCGACG